>OMCS01000186.1_pt1 | contig 34016 bp, 29 predicted proteins | sample 1674241 | NCBI WGS metagenome assembly OMCS01 (sample SAMEA103958153, study PRJEB25191) | human gut metagenome
TAGAGTGCAAGAGATGTTAAGGGCTTTGACCTTAACACACATAAGGGACTCCGTCCCTCAACCCTGCGAGCCTTTAAAAAGGCTCGAACGAAACTTTTATCTGTCCTTAGAAAATTCGGTCAGCTAACCGTAGGGGCGAACTGTGTTCGCCCGCTCGGCAGTTTCTTCAATTGTATCCAATAAACTTCCATTATCAACTTAGGAGTTTTGCTTTCAAAATTGATTCCTCAACTTAACAGCAGAGGCACTCTGCCTTGACCAAAACTTTTATCTATCTTTGGGAAGTTTTGTTGAACCTAAAACAATGTCATCTGACTACTTTCTGGCAAATCTCCGAAAGCTCCTGTTGACTGTAAAAGTTCTATGGCAGTTTTAGATGCTTTTGAGCGGTCACGGAAATCCTCTATTGACATAAATTCTCCGTCCACTCTTGCGTCCATAAGTCCTTGTGCAGCAGCATCTCCGACCCCAGGTAAAGACGAGAACGGCAAACGAATATTCTCTCCCTCAACAAGGAATTTTCTTGCATCAGACTTATATATATCAACAGGCAATGCCTTTATGCCTCTTGCCTGCATCTCATTAACAATCTGAAGCGTTGCAAATTCTGAATTTTCTTTTGCAGAAGCTTCCTTGCCTTTCATCTTAATATCCTGCATTCTTTTTCTTACAGCATCTCTGCCCTTTGAAACGAGCAATCCATCAAGGTCTTCACTTCGTACTGTAAAGTATGCGGCGTAGTATTCTTTAGGTCTGTGAACCTTGTACCAACCAAGTCTTAGTGTCGCAATCATATATGCGGCGGCGTGAGCCTTTGGGAACATATACTTAATCTTCATACAAGAATCAATATACCACTGTGGAACATTATGCTCTTTCATAGCATTGATATGTTCCTGAGTAAGAAGCTTTGTACTTTTACCCTTACGGACAATTTCCATAATCTTGAATGCCATATCAGGCTCAAGACCCTTGTGCATAAGATAAACCATAATATTATCACGAGTACCAATAACCTGTGAAATATCGCAAACACCTTGTTTAATAAGCTCTGCGGCATTTCCTATCCAAACATCTGTACCATGTGAAAGTCCCGAAACCTGCAAAAGGTCGGAAAATGTTTTTGGCTGAGTTTCTATAAGCATTTGGCGAACAAAGTTTGTACCAACTTCTGGCAAAGAAAATGTTCCTGTGAGTGAATCTATATCTTCTGGCTCAAGACCAAGAGCCTTTGGAGATGTAAAAAGCGACATAACATCAGGGTCACTCATAGAAATATCCATAACACTTATGCCTGTATAATCTTCAAGGTAGCGATAAATCGTCGGAACATCGTGTCCAAGCTCATCAAGCTTACAAATAGTATCATGAATAGAATGGAAGTCGAAGTGTGTTGTAATACTATCGGAGCTTTGGTCATTAGCAGGGTGCTGAATCGGACAGAACTGGTATACATCATTTCTTCTTGGAACAACAACCATACCTCCCGGGTGCTGACCAGTAGTTCGTCTTACACCTGTACAACCGATTGCAAGACGCATTTCTTCCGCTCTGTGCATAATAACACCGTTTTCTTCTGCATATTTTTTAACAAAGCCGAGAGCAGTTTTTTCCGCAACAGTCGCAATAGTACCCGCTTTAAAGACATTCTCCTTGCCGAAAAGTTCTTCCGTATATCTGTGCGATTTATTCTGATATTCGCCAGAGAAATTAAGGTCTATATCAGGTGTTTTATCTCCCTTAAATCCAAGGAATGTTTCAAATGGAATATCGTGTCCGTCCTGTTTATAAAGTGTACCACACTTAGGGCAGTTTTTAGGTGGCAGGTCAAAGCCCGAACCAACCTCGCCATGCTCAAAAAATTCACTATTTTTACACTTAGGACAAACATAGTGTGGAGCAAGCGGATTAACTTCTGAAATGCCCGACATAGTCGCAACAAATGACGAACCAACAGAACCACGAGAACCAACTAAGTATCCATGTTCCTCAGAATTTGCAACCAGCTTTTGAGCGGTCATATATAAAACCGAGAATCCGTTCTTTATGATAGAATTAAGTTCTTTTTCTATACGCTTCTCAACAATTTCAGGAAGTGGGTCACCATATGTATTTCTTGCTCGTTCCCAAGTAATTCTTGTCAAATCCTCCTCCGCACCTGGAATAAATGGTGGGAAGTTTCCTTTCGGAACAGCACGAATCTCGTCGCACATATCAGCAACAAGATTTGTATTTTCTACAACGATTTCATATGCTTTTTCTTTGCCGAGATACTCAAATTCCTTAAGCATTTCAGCGGTAGTTCTTAGATAGAGTGGTGCTTGATTACCGGCGTCTTTAAAGCCTTGACCAGCCATAAGAATTTTTCTGTATTCGCTGTGGTGTGGTTCAAGGAAATGTACATCGCAGGTAGCAACAACAGGAATAGACAATTCCTCGCCAAGCCTTACGACTGTTCTGTTCAAATCCTGCAATTCTTCAATACTGCTTACCGTACCATTATTCAGCATAAACATATTGTTTCCAAGTGGCTGGATTTCAAGATAATCATAGAATGAGGCTATTTTTTTCAAATCCTCCCAAGGCCGTTTTTCAACTATCGCTCTGAAAAGTTCTCCGGCCTCGCAGGCACTTCCGACAATCAAGCCCTCACGATATTTTATAAGTTCAGACTTAGGTAAAAGCGGTTTTTTATAGAAATAATTAAGATGTCCCTTTGAAATAAGTCTATAAAGATTTTTAAGTCCTGCGGTATTTTTTGCAAGAACAATCTGGTGAAAATACTTTAAGCTCTTATAATCGCTATTAGAAAGCAAGCTGTTAAGCTGCGAAATATTCTTTGCACCATAATCCTCAGAAAGTTTTGTAAGCATAACCTGAAATATCTTTGCAAGCATAAAGGCATCATCACAAGCTCTATGATGGTTAAAATCTCCAAGCTTCAAATATTCAGCAATAAAATTCAACTTATGCTTTTTAATCTGTGGAAACATTGAGCGTGACATCATAAGCGTATCTATACTTGTAAAATTCCACACTATATGATGACGATTCATAACCGCTCTCACGAATGATGTATCAAAAGGTGCGTTATGTGCAACAAGAACACAGTTATCTCCACAAAACTCCATAAATTTATGAAGAGCCTCGTCCTCAAGTGGAGCGTCTGCAACCATAGAATCATCAATTCCCGTCAACTCTGTAATCTTAGGTGGAATAGGCTTTTCAGGATTTACAAACATAGAAAACTGGTCTTTAATTTCGCCATCAACTATTCTGACTGCACCAATTTCTGTTATCTTTTCCTTTGCTGCTCCCAAGCCTGTTGTTTCGAGGTCAAATACTATAAATTCTCCCGAAAGCAATTCCTGACTTTCACCATTAACAACTCTGCTCGAAACATCATCTATAAAGTATGCCTCAACGCCATACAAAATCTTAATATGACCACCTTTGCTTTTTACAGCATCAGCGGCATTCATAGCACCAGGGAAAGCCTGTACAACGCCATGGTCTGTAATTGCAACCGCAGGCATACCAAAGCTATAAGCTTTCTGAACAATATCTCCGACATCTGAAACACCGTCCATAGCAGACATATTTGTATGCAGATGAAGTTCAACACGCTTCTTTTCTGATTTATCTACAACCTTAGCTTTGCTTATCCCAGAAATATTTGTTGCCATAACAACAAGCTCTCTGTCATATTTATCGTATTGTGCATCACCTTTAACAAGAATAGAACTTCCCTTTTTCAGCTCTAAAATGGGGGCACATTTTGCATTAAGGTCGATAACCTTAATCGTTGTAGAACCTGTATAGTCAGTAAGATTTATAGAAATAATTTTCTTCTTTTTATCTCTTGTATCTCTTTCATCTATTGAGAAAATATCGCCTTTTATAATAACCTTGCCCGAATCAGGAGCAAGTTCAGCAATCTTAATCGGATTTCCTTTTACATTAGTGCCATATATAGGCTTAGGGTTATCCAAAATAAACAACGGATATAAAGATTCTCCCTCACGAATTTCAATTTCTGTGTTCACAGCAGGCTTATGCTCAGAACGCTTTTTAGCCTCGTGCATAACTCCCTCATAGATTTCCATTTCATTGATTACAGCCTCACGCTTAGCAGTTTCCTCCGCAATCCTTTGATGCTCAATATAAATCTCGCTGTCTGCATCTATATGTGTTATGCCATCAAATTTAACCTTTACATTAACACCAAATTCCTCATTAATAAGTTTTTGAAATTCCTTGTCAACTTTCTTTTCAAGAAGAATATCCGCACCACCATGTGTAAGATTTATTGTCATTTTGTCATCAGAAATACTAACAGTAGAACCATTCAGTGTACCGTTTATGCTTGCAAGTCTGCGACGGATTTCCTCCACAAGGCCAAAATAGCAGGCATCGCCAAAAAGCGATGAATCAAAATGTGGGTGAATAATACACTTAGCCAAAGCAAGGGTCGATTGCTCTATTTGTTTTTCAGTCGAAAAAATCTCATTTCTTTTCACAAGCTGTGAAAGAAAGAGATTCATATCCATTGTTCTTTTTTTAGTGTCGATTTTTATACCGTCTACTTCAGCGTCAAGCAAAGTCTTAGACAGCTTTAAATTTCCTATGTACTGTGAAAATACATCTATAAATTTACTCAAAGCTATTTTCCTCCAAACGGAAAGGTTAAAGTTCTATTATTTATACAAACTAAAAAATTTTTATTAATAACTTAGTAAATAAATCCCGCAATTTGAGCTTGAATTGCCTCTTTATCTTCTTTCTTGCTAAAAAACAGTCAAAAATTCTGTCTGTTTTATTTTATAATTGAACACCATCATAACCCCAATATTCACAATCTTCCACAAAATCGTACATAATCATTTTTCTATTAAGGTTATGATGATTATTCTTTACATAGACAAAATAAAGTTATTTTTAATAAAACTTTCTACATCTTCTCTATCTCTGCCATAAGTTCATCTAAGAGCTTATCTTCTTTAACTTTCTTGACTATTTGACCTTTTTTGAAAATAAGTCCGTTGCCGTTTCCGCCTGCTATTCCAATATCAGCCTCTTTTGCCTCACCAGGTCCATTAACAGCACAGCCCATAACTGCAACAGTAATATTCTTATCGCAGTTTTCAAGCCTTCTTTCAGCCTCTTGTGCAATACTTATTAAATCTATACTTGTTCTTCCACAGGTAGGGCAAGAAATAAACTGAACTCCGCTCTTGCGAATTTCAAGTGCCTTTAGAATATCCTTAGCAGCTTTAACTTCATTGATAGGATTATCAGTAAGCGAAACACGAATAGTATCACCAATACCTCTTAAAAGCAACGCACCAAGACCAGCAGCGGATTTTATAATTCCCATACGCTGAGTGCCTGCCTCTGTTACTCCAAGATGAAGCGGATAATCGCACTTTTCTGCGGCAATCTCATATGCCTCAACCATAAATGGCACAGACGAACTTTTCATTGAAAGAACTATATCATAGAAATCAAATTTTTCGAGCAATGATGCGTGATATAAAGCACTCTCACACAACGCTTGCGGTGTAGGGTGTCCATACTTTGCAAGAATTTCTTTTTCAAGAGAACCTGAGTTTACTCCTATTCTTATAGGAATATTTCTTTCTCGGCAAGCCTTGACGACAGCCTTAACTCTGTCGTCACTGCCAATATTACCTGGATTTATTCTGATTTTGTCAACGCCTGCGGCTGCGGACTCTATAGCAAGACGATAGTCGAAGTGTATATCCGCAACAATCGGTACACTTACAGCCTCTTTAAGAGCAGGAATCAACTTAACTGCATTCATATTAGGAATAGCTGCTCTTATAATCTCACAACCAGCTTTTTCAAGCTCAATAGCTTGTTTAACACTTTCCTCAATATTACTTGCTGGAACATTCAGCATAGATTGCACAGTAATCTCTGAATCTCCGCCTATATAAATATTTCCAAGTTTAATTTTTCTACTTTGTCTTTTCACTATCCACCAAGCCCCGTTCCTGTAAATAGTCTTAGTATATCACTAAACGAAATTAAAGCCATAAATGCCAAAAGAACAATCATACCTATTGCGTGAACCCAACCCTCATACTTTGCTGGCACAGGCTTTCTCCTTATAAGCTCAACGATTAAGAATACAAGTCTGCCACCGTCAAGAGCCGGCAGAGGCAACAAGTTTACAACACCAAGATTTACAGTAATCATCATCATAACGCTTACAATATTCATAACAGCATCGCCGAAACCGCTTTGAAGTCCTGCACTCGCAACCTGTGAAATCGCAGATGTCATTCCAATAGGTCCAGCAAGCTCATTAAAGCCAAATCTTCCTGTAATCAATCCGAAAAGGCTTGCCCAGACAAGTCTTACAGTAGAAACAACGCCCTTTCCCGTTTCAGCAATTAAATTCCAAAAATTGTTCTGTATCGGTGCAACATAGAAATCAAGCACTATTGCTTTTTTGCCATCGACTTCTCTCGAACCAAATTTTACATTTCCAAGATTTACAGTTTCGCCATTTCTTCTTACAACAATTTCAGGTGCAAATTCACCATCACTGTTTTGATTAGCTGTTACAAGAGAAAAGGATAAATCCTGAGAGGTATAAACACGATAGCCATTTATAGAAACAATCTCATCACCAACTTTTAATGAGGCTGATGTTGTAGCATTCTCGTGGAATTTTGAAATTGTAGTTGAGGCAAACTGAGAATTTGGCATAAGTGTTATCATCATAAGGATAAAGCCAAGTACGATATTCATTACCGCACCTGCAACCACTATTATAATTCGTTTCCAACAAGCAGCTTTGCCAAAGGCTCTCGGATTATCGCTGTCCTCGTCCTCACCTTCCATAGCACAAAAGCCACCAATAGGCAAAAGTCTTAATGAATATATGGTTTCGCCCTTTTTGAACCTAAGAATTCTCGGCCCCATACCAAGAGCAAATTCATTGACCTTAACACCCGATGCCTTTGCAGTCATAAAATGTCCAAGTTCGTGTATGAAGATTATAAGCTCAAAAAGTAAAACACCAATCATTATAAGAAGTGCAGATTCTACAAAAGAAAATACACAAACAAGAGTAATAATAACAGCAAGAGCAGCCAAAACACCAGCGTAAATAAAGTTATTCTCACGAATATGTCCGACTTCTTCGCCATTGTCGTCAACAAGTTTGTTTCTTGCTGACATCTTATACATAAGCTTTCCGTCATTATCAACTATCTTATCACCATCAATTTTTCCGATAAGCTTTTTGTTGCGTTTATCGGCAATTGTTCCGTCCTTGCGAACCGAATACAGCTTTTCACCATCATTATCATAAATATGCTTCATTAAATCCCCTCTCCCTTAGTTAAATCAGCCTTTTAAGACAAGCTCCCTTGCCATTTTATCGGCATTAAACACATCATCTATATTTATGTTTTGTTTATTAGGAATATTTATCATAGCTTTTTTAATAAGCTTTGGAATATCCAAAAAACTTATTTTCCCTTCAAGGAATAACGCAACCGCCGCCTCATTTGCACCATTTGCAATAGTAGGCATAACTCCACCTTGTCTGAAAGCCTCCTCACATAAAGCAAGACACTCAAAAACTTTTCTGTCAGGCTTTGCAAAAGTAAGACTTCTAAGTGTAGTGAAATCAAGTGATTCGGCAGGTGATTCATATCTTTCGGGATATGTAATCGCATACTGTATAGGTATACGCATATCTGCTGTTCCAAGCTGTGCAATAACTGCATTGTCGTTTAATTCTATCATAGAATGAATAATGCTTTCACGATGCACAACTACTTCAATCTGCTCCAAACCAACTGAAAACAAATGACAAGCCTCAATAACCTCAAGACCTTTATTCATCATTGTAGCAGAATCTATTGTTATTTTTGTACCCATACTCCAATTAGGGTGGTTGAGTGCATCTTTTACTGTAACATTTTCAAGTTCATCACGAGTTTTTCCAAAAAACGGACCGCCTGAAGCAGTAAGTATAATCTTCTTTAAAGAGCCATTTGGTGTACCCTGTAAGCACTGGAAAATGGCACTATGTTCACTGTCAACAGGCAAAAGCTTTACGCCATTCTCACGAATAGCTTTTTTAACAAGTTCACCGCCTGTAACAAGTGTTTCCTTATTTGCAAGTGCAATATCCTTTTTTGCAGAAATAGCCTCAAGCGTAGGTCTTAAACCTGCGATACCAACTATCGCATTAACCACAGCATCGCTTTCACTAAGTCTTGCACATTCAAGTATGCCGTCATTTCCACCGAGAACTTTTATATCGGTGTCGGCAAGATTATTTTTTAATTCTAAATATTTATTTTCGTCAGCTATACAGACGGCACGCGGTTTAAACTCGCGTGCCTGTTCTTCAAGTAATTTAATGCTATTATTAGCCGTCAAAGCACAAACCTTGATGCCAAGCTTTCGCACAACATCAAGTGCTTGACGACCTATTGAGCCTGTAGAGCCGAGAAGTGTGATATTTTGATACATAATCGACACACCTCTGATTTTAAAAATTAAAGTAATATAGGTTTATGTTCTGCTTTTGCTTTTTGATAAATTTCTTCAGCTGTTAATTCCTCATTACTGAAAAATATCATATTATATATTTTTGAGTAAAATGGAACAGAAGCTTCCATTTCGTAAATTGCTTCATTTAATTCTTCATCTGTCCCATCATAAATTAACTGCAATATTTTATCAATTATCTGGATTACTTCTTTTTCACTTTTCATCATATCACCAAAAATCAAGCCAATACTGGCAGATATGTCAATGAAATAAGCAAAAATGGCGAAACGAATACTACACTATCGAATCTATCAAGTACACCACCGTGACCAGGTATGAGATTTCCGTAATCCTTTATACCATAGGTTCTCTTAACAAGAGAAAAGCTCAAATCTCCAAGAACTGAAAGCAGAGAACCAACAAAAGAAAGTATAATCAGATTTACATAGTTTATGTTCTGAATATCCTTATAAATGAACGTTGAGAATATATAGCACATAAGACAGCAAAATCCGACACAGCCAATGACTCCGCCGATAACACCTTCAACTGTCTTTTTAGGACTAATTTTCGGACAAAGCTTATGTTTGCCGAAAAAGCTTCCTGCGAAATATGCTCCACCATCTGCAAGCCAAGGCAAAGCAAGAGCAAGTATAAAATAGAATGATGAATGTGCAACATCAAGGTTTTTCATTGAAATAACTGTTGCTAAGCCATACGATATGATAATCGTCATTCCATAAGTATCCGAAACCTCTCTGAATGAGAGCTTTTCGTGAAAGAATATCATCGCAGAAAGCATAATTGCTGTATACACATACCATATTATCGACTGATAACCGTATGAAAACAGCATTGCATTACAAAATGCAAAGGCTATACTTGGTATACTTATAAGATATTTTTTCAATAAGCCTGTTGCATGAACAAATTCACCTACGGCAACAGCACAAACCAACGCCATAAAAATATCTATCAATAAATGCCAAGTATGGCTCAGAAATATAACAAGCAATATAAATGAAATGCCTACAATGGCAGAAATTATTCGTTTCGCCATTCATATACCTCCAAAGCGTCTATTACGCTTGCTATAATAATCAATCGCACGAATCAAATCGTCTTCAGAAAAATCAGGCCAAAGAGTATCTGTTATATAAAGTTCTGAATATGCCGCTTGATATAACAGAAAATTACTTATACGAGCCTCACCGCCTGGACGAATTATTAAATCCGGGTCTGGCTGATTAGCTGTATAAAGCTTTTGTGCAAACATCTCCTTGGTAATATCATCGGCAGAAATTTTACCGCTCATACAATCCTCGCAGAGGAGTTTTGCCGCTCTTAAAATCTCATCTCTGCCACCGTAGTTCATAGCTATATTAAGAACCATACCATTTCTGTCCTTAGAAACCTCCTCGGTTTCAGCAATAAGCTTTTGCAGATTATCTGAAAATCCGCTCTTATCACCTATAAAGCGAACTACGACATCATCATCACGAAAATCTGTAAGTGATTCTACAAGCTGTTTATGAAATAGCTTCATAAGTGCATTAACTTCATCAGCAGGGCGCTTCCAGTTTTCTGTCGAAAAAGCATAAACTGTAAGATATTTTATACCAATTCGGCTTGCATATCTTGTAATATGACGAAAAGTAGCCGCTCCCGCTGTATGCCCGGCTGTACGAGGCAAACCACGCTTTTTTGCCCAACGACCATTTCCGTCCATAATAATCGCAACATGGGTAGGTATTCCGCCCGATTGTTTGCTGTTATTAAGTCTTGCCATAGATTCATTCTCCCTTCTCGGGTAGGATAAGTCTAAAAATATCACCTACCAAGGCAGTATTTTTTAGATTTCCATAACCTGCTTTTGCTTACCTTCGCAGATTGAATCAATCTCTTTAATCTTCTTATCTGTAATATCCTGAACTTTCTTTTCGCCCTTGCTTTCATCATCTTCAGTGATTTCGCCGCTCTTCTTCATTGCCTTGATTTTATCAATAGCATCTCTTCTTGATGAACGAACAGCAACCTTAGCCTCCTCAGCCATCTTAGAAACTTCCTTAACAATATCCTTACGCCTATCTTCTGTGAGCGGTGGGAATATCATTCTGATAACCTTACCGTCGGACTGCGGATTGATGCCAATATCAGAAGTTTGAATAGCCTTTTCAATAGCACGGCAGATAGAAGCGTCCCATGGCTGAATCATAAGTGTTCTTGCTTCTGTAACAGAAACAGCTGCAACTTGGTTGATTGGTGTAGGTGTGCCATAATAATCTACTGTAAGCTTATCAAGTACAGCAGGGTTAGCTCTGCCTGCTCTGATAGCTGAATAAGCTTCCTCAAGGTGAGTAATTGTTTTGGTCATTTTGTCCTCTGCATTTTTTAATACTGTTTTCATAGATAAAAGCCTCCTGTTTATATAATTTAATAAAATAAAAGTACTAAGATTAAAAATATTAAACCTATTAAAGAAAAATCCGAGCCACCTGTTGCTACCATAAATAAGTCACCAGTGTTATTCTACAAGCGTTCCTATATCTTCGCCGCAAACAGCAGACACGATATTTTGAGGATTATCAAGGCTGAATACGATAATTGGAATATTGTTGTCCTTGCAGATTGCTGCGGCTGTACTATCCATAACACCAAGATTTTGGTTAAGCACTTCTTGGAAAGTAAGCGTCTTAAATTTCTTTGCATCAGGATTCTTTTTAGGGTCGCTGTCATAGACGCCATCAACCATAGTTGCTTTAAGGATTATATCTGCCTCAATTTCGGCTGCTCTGAGTGCTGCGGCTGTATCTGTTGAGAAAAATGGGTTACCAGTACCACAACCAAATACAACTACTCTGCCCTTTTCAAGATGACGAACGGCCCTGTTTCTGATATAAGGCTCTGCAACCTGTTGCATAGAAATAGCTGTCTGTACTCTGACCTGAAGGTCGAATTGCTCTAAAGCATCGGCAACACCAAGCGCATTGATAACTGTTGCGAGCATACCCATATGGTCAGCACGAGTTCTATCCATCTGACCGCTTGAACGACCTCTCCAGAAGTTTCCTCCACCAACAACTATTGCAACTTCAACACCCATATCAACAAGCTTTTTTACAGGCTCACAGAATTTAAGAACTGTATCAAAATCTATTCCATGCTTTTCATTTCCTGCAAGTGATTCACCACTAAGCTTTAACAAAACTCTCTTATATTTAGGCTTCAATTTAACCACTCCTAATTTTTATTTCTTATTTTTATCCATTTTTTATTTTACTATATTTTTACGGCTATGTAAAGATAAAAGTTATAAACCGACTAAATCATATAAATGAGCTACTGTTCTAAAATTCAAATACATTATATATCATATAAAACAAGCTTAATCAAAAGAACTGGTTTACTTATAAAACTAATTTATAATGTAAACTACAATAAAGTTTGTTTTGTAAGCACTTTAAATTTTGCTCTATAGAATAAATAAGAGAGTTTATTCATAATGGTAAATCAATAATTCGTATTAGAATAGCTTATCGCAGAAAGATATTAATTTAAAAATAGGAGATTCACATCCATTCAATATGGCATGAACCTCCTACTTTACTTTTATAAAATACTATAATTCTCCAAATATTCTAAATAATAGTTCGACAGCCTCTATAAATTTATTTTTTATTATTTAATAAGCTTATAATAAACAGAGATTATAAAATCCTTTGAAAACCCTTACAGTCGAGTACTGAAGTGAAGCAAGAGGATTGTCACTGGTATTAAATGTCTCAGGTTCATCTGCAACAGGAAAATGAAAAGATATATTAGATAAATTTGCCATTGCATGTGTATATATCACTCCAGAATCATTTAAATACTGACGATAAAATTTCAATAACAAATTATGTTTCATTTCTTCTGCAGCATTATCAAGTATAGGAAGTCCTCGTTCTTCTTCAGGAATGTCTATTTCATCTAAGCAAAGAACTTCCTTGCAAAGCCACTCCCATGCATCGTTAAACTGCATGTTAGATTTAATACTTCTCCAATCTAACGCCGTATAAAATTTCATTAAATACTCTTTATTAGCATTGGGAATAATTCCGTCCACCGAATTAAATATTAAATTTTCAAGTTCTGAACGAACTGTCCTCCATGCATCTTCATATTTTGAAGACCATAATTCTTCTATATCTCGTATTTTTACTTTCTCTATTTCCGCTTTCAGTTTCTTCTTGCTTACAACAGATCCGTCCTTTCTCTGGATCGTCCAATTATCAAAGTCGTAATAAATTTTATTCAATTCTAGATTATCAGAAACAACTGCTTCTCCATAATGAAACTCTAAATCTTTGAGGCACGCAAAGATTTTATCTGCATCTTCTTGGGTTACAATGGGCATCCCAGCTACAATCGAATGATAGTTTGTTATTCCCGCTATATTATCTTTATTTCGCTCAACTACACTTTCTTTGTCCTCAAGAAAACGTATATATAAAGTACCATTCCCATGCAGATAGATATATTCTTGGAATCAAATGATGATACTTTGCTTTTGTCTCACCCATTGAATCTCCCCCATTTCAAGTGTTTATTGAATAATTCTAATTTCTCAATCAGCTTCATATCAGCTGGTAACCAGTCAACGCTGTATAATTCATCTTTACAAAGCCAGCGCGCGTTCTCTGCTTCTTTGAGTGTTATTTCACCATCAGTCACAATGCACCAGAAGCAGTCCATACTTAAATGAAATGATGGGTAATCATATTCAATAGTGTCTATCAAATCGCCAACTTCGATTTTTACATCAAGCTCCTCTTGAATTTCCCTTACTAAGGCTTCTTGTGGTGTTTCCTCAAGTTCGATCTTTCCTCCAGGAAACTCCCATTGGCCCTTAAATTCACCGTATCCTCTCGCTGTGGCAAAAATCTTATCTTCGCTACGAATCACTGCAGCGACAACTCTAATCCTCTTCATATCTTCCTTATATAAACTCCAGCAACTTCTTTTCCATGCAGAATTCATACCCCATCTTTTTTAATCCAACCTTATCAAACTGAACGACTATCGTAGTTCCTTCAATCGCTGTAATCTTGCCAAGGCCAAATGCTTTATGTTTCACCTGTCTTCCGACAATATCGGACGGTATTTCCATCTGCGGTTTTGGCTCTGGTTTCGGAATAATCGGTGCAACAAATACAGGCTTCTTTGTTCCTTTTTTCTTGGCAGCAGCCATCATTTTTGTATACTCAGCATCAACATTCTTACCACGATTTTCGTAGTCATCCATATCCTTAAATACAAACATTTGTGGCTTCTTTACATCATTATCTGGTACAGGCCTTATCGGGAACATCCATACTTTTCGATCATTACCATCTTCACCGGGCTGCACATCTGTGTATGGCTTGCTCACAAGTTCTATTCTTCCGCAGTAAATATATTCTCCAGCATCTATAACTTCAAACAGATGAACATCAACTCCATTATAATCAGACTCAGCCAATGTGGCATTCTGCGCCCAATGAATGTCTTGGTCACCTGATTTGCCCATGCCTGTATAATGTAAAACCCCGCCAATCCACTTATCATGATAAAGACCTTTTGTATAATCCGATACGATAACAAGTGTATTCGTTGTTCTTGACCGGCGCATACCTCCCATATTTCCGCATTTGAATATTCCAACAATATCTGCGTTCTTTATAATTTGTCCTATTTTTAGTCCAGGATTAAACATAATAATACGCCTCCACTTCCATAACATCTATTCCACTGCCAAGTCTGCCCCTTAGTATCGAGTGGCGTAAACTGCGGTCAGTCTTGTTATCTATATCACTGCCACAACCTATGACACCTAATCCACAGCGTAAACCCTGCCGCATTTTTCCGACCATACACTTTTTCTCCGATCAGGCTAAAAAGTAGATATGTTTCCATACAAGAAAACCGAGCTTTCCGCAAGGCTTCTCTGATGATAGCAACCTCGCAAAAAGCCCGGAAATGTGCCACTTTTCAGCCTTTATTTATCTTTTCTTGACAGCAAACAGACCGTCTCCACATGGCTCGATTGCTCCAGATTGATGTCAGAATTTAGCGTTCGTTCGCGGGAATTTATCAAAGCGTGTTTTTTCCGTAAAACACACCGTTTTTTGCCCCTGTACGTTCTCGGAAACAGGTCAAAGACCTTGCTCCTACTTATAATATGCAAACGCACAGATTTGCCGACCGCTTCAAGACTTCGCTCTGAGGGAACATGTCTGAAATCCCATCGCCTCAACATTAGATTGTCACCCAACCCATTCTCCGGTCTCAAGATTCACGAATTCTTCCAGCTTGATATCGGAATGGTAATCATCCCCATACTCACCAGCAAGTGTCTGCGTATCATGTTTGAATGATATGTTGTACAGCTTGCCTTTTTTCGTTTTACGGATCAGGTCATTCTTGATGAAAAATTCAATGACGCGTCTATGGCCTTCAAGATCGTCATCATTCAGGTAAAAGCAAGAAACACCATCGTCTGCATTACTGTGTTTACACTCCTCAACGATATTCTGTTCAATTGCCTCTCTACATATTTTTTCTACAAACTGCCTATCTCCGAAAAAATACATCCATTTTCCAACTTTTGTTTCATCGAAATGTGGATCTGTATCGGCGAGGTAGTACACCCATGCTGGATTTTTGATAACTCTCATCCGATCACCTCCTCATCCCTTGATAAACGGCACAATCACATCGTAGAATTTCTTCGTCCAATCAGCGTGGAAGTTAGCCATCTGGAGCCAATCGGTCTCATTCTCGATGCTGACGTTATTCAGCTGAATGAATACCTTAGACGATTTAATGTCGTCGCCACGGTTCCACTGGAGCGTCGTGCCCAGCGCAGATTCTATTTCTGCTTTATGTGTGTACAGGCTATCGAATGCAGCCTTGTTTTCTTGCTTATTTCCTCTGCCAAATACGACCTCTGCCCGCGCTGCATCAAAGTTTGCTACGCAGCAAAGATAGAAGCCACCTATACCAAAGAAGCCATTGATCCAGTTATCTCTTGACGGATTAACATTGGAGAAGGAGCCATCCTCGCCGTGCGCCTTCTGGATAATCGGAAGCGCGTATGTCCAGTATTTTCTCCGGAGCTCGTAACGGCTGCCCGGCTCATCCTCGTTGGCCTCGTTCTCATCACGCAGATAAAATACCAAGTCTGCCGGATCTTCATCGTACAGTTTGAAGAGACGACTCAGGACAGACAGCTTGCTCTGTGTGCTGGTGTTTGTCCATACATAGATGCCATCGCCGATCTCAAGCGACTTCGTGAACGCATCTTGATTTGTATTGAAGTGGAGGGCGATGTTCTCCTCCTCCGACATGGCCAGCTTAGTGATAATGGCCTTATCCTCAGCATACAGAATCTGAATAACCTTCTGGAACATCTCAACCCAGCTCGTTACCGGCTGTTCAGTGTTCTTAAAGGTAAACTTCGCAATCAGTCGTCCGGTCAGCTCGCCTTCATCCTCAAGCGTATAAGTGTCAAGCTGCTTTTCTTCCGGTTTGTATTCTGTGACAGGTGCTGCCCAGATTGACAAAGCCCGACCCATGAGATATTCACTGCGCTCCTCCAGCTCCGCCAGCGTCCACTTGTCCTTCTTGGCAATCCAAGTATTCATGCGGATACCACTGTCATCGAAACCGTTCTGCATGGTTTTCTTTTCAGTGAAAGAGCTATTGCTGTATTTCGAGTTGTAGGCCGTCAGCGTAAGATTTGCCATGCGATGCAACCACAGCTCATGTATCTGCTCATAGTCATCGCCCAGCTCCTTCTGCCACACCGGTGTCAGATGCTGAGGCATAATGTGCTCAATCGAATAGGTGCCGTCGTCACAGTGACGGTATACATCCTTATCCTCCGAAGTGCCGAAGTTCTCGAAGCGCTCAAGAATGTAAATCTTATTCTTGCTGTTCATCAGATAAACTGGACGTTCCTCAAATGCCGCCTTAAACTCCACATCGTCCGGGAAGCGGGCACGCTCTTTCTTGGAAAGAAGTGCATACTTGAGCTTCTCGACATAGTTATCCTCGGTACCGTCGTATCGTATGATCTCTCGGTGCAGCATGAGGAAGATTTTATTCAGAGCATTTGTCGGCAGGTCACACATCGTCCTACGGAACAAGTAATTCTCTGTCGTCAGGAAAATCTCAGTGACCTGTGCCAACGTCAGTTTGTTTTCGTTATATAGGCGCAGCACTTCGAGAAAATACGGCCTTGTTACCGTAGTCTCCAGACGGTTCAGTCGGTCAATACAAGCGTCAAGGGCGGCACTGCCGGAGTTACCATCAAGGAGAATCTGGTACCGCTTTGCATAGGCCAGCATCTCGGCAAGGAGTGGTTCCGTTTCGATTTTTCCAAGCTCCACAAAGTCCTTAAAATTGATGTAGATCTTCTTCTGCTGCGGGATGGCCTGCTGCTTCACACTCAAGTAATCTCGGATAAAGGCACTTACATCATACTTCGTGCAGACCTCGATCTTATTCCAGTATTTCTCGTAATAATCCTCCTGCTCCTTAGAAGGCAAGCCCATCAGTATGAAGTTCCTGATCTTATCACCTTCGCTGAGGTCAAGACCGGTCGAGTTCAGACTCTCAAAAATGAGCTGAGGATTGTCATCCATATCCAGCCGAATATTTATAATTTCCAGACAGCAAATCGCATCGTAAAGCTGGTCGATGGTGATTTCCTGTTTCTGAATGCGGTCATAAAAATAATCGTAGTTCACAGTCAGATTGGACTCGCGGATATGCTCCGTCGGATCAGAGAACAGCTTCCCAAAAGCCATCTGGTCATTCTTTACCGGTTTGAGCTTGATACGGGTATCCTCCGGTTTCCACTTGTCCACGAGGTATTCTTCGAAAATTCGCTGCTTCAGATTAGCAGTCTCCGGCACAATGACACCCTTATCAATCAAGTTATACATGGCAAGGAACAACAGCGATACTGTCGTAAGGCGCTGCTGGCCATCGATGATCAGGAACTCCTCATTATGCCCATCCGGATTATAGACGGAAACAAGACTCCCGAAAAAGTGACTCTTCCGGTGTCCCTTGATGATCTTTACGAGGTCATCATACAGCTGCTTGCAGTTCTCGGTCTTCCAGTCATAATTTCTCTGGTACACCGGGATGACAAACCGCTTGTCAGAGCCCTCCATATATTTAACGAATTTGCATTCCGAACCCTTCATATGTTGTTAGTCCTCCTTCTTAGCTCCGTATGGCGCTGGATCTTCAGCCACCATTGAAACCGGAGGTTCATAATCAAATGAATACACTTTTTCTGCATCGGACTTAGGTGTTGTTGGCTTCTGATATGTTGCATTGAAAATCAAATCCAGTAACCAGTCCCTGAAGGACTGATTCCGGCGACTCCGGGTATCACCCTGATAAGCAGTATAAAGTTCCATTCCACTGGACATATTACGGAGGATTGCCTCCCATGTAGCGCGTTCACTCTCATCGCGAGCATTCTGAATATCCGAGAACTGCATTGCATTCTGATAACGCTCGTCCTTCTTGACCTCTTCGGCGATTTCCTGAATTTGCTTCTTGATTTTGTCTTCATCTGTCCAGTCGCAGTTTCCCCACACATCATGGAACGATTCGAGGATATGAGTAAGCGTATCCAATTCAGGTACTGGAATGCCTATATCCGTCTGAACCGGCACAGGCTTCACCTCTGCATCCTCATTGGCCAGCGAGATTGACATGGTCTGCTGGGCAACAACTCTATAGCTATCAAGATCGACGCTTTCGATGATTTTCTTATAATCGTCATTCTCGTCTCCCACTTTCGGGAGTTTTGGCACGAGAAGTGTCAGGAAAATAGACAGTTTCTCCCAGTCCGGAGAACCATACGGTAATATGGACGACAGGAAATTATAAGTACGCACAAATCCCTTTGCACTCTTCTTGAACTCTACCTTGTCGTCATATTCTAAAGCCTTAAACAGCTCGACACACCTATCGATGATCGGATCAAGCTGTTCCCGATCTGCATTATTCAAGTAGAGCTCAACAAACGTGTTCACATCGTCATCGGAATAGACCTGCATGGGCTCCATGTTGTCAATCAGATCATTTAGTTTGTTTGCATCTGTCTCGCCGGAAAGAACCGTGGTCTTATAGTATCGCTCAAAGGATTTCTGAATATCAGCAGGATTGTTGATGAAGTCCAAAACAAAGGTATCTGTCTTGTACGGTGCACAACGATTCAAGCGCGAGAGCGTCTGTACTGCCTTAATGTCAAACAGTTTCTTATCCACATACATCGTCTGTAAAAGAGGCTCATCATATCCGGTCTGGAATTTGTCCGCTACGACCAGAATACGATATGGATCTTTACGGAATTCCTTCTCAATCTTGGCACTTGGAAATCCATTGATCTTTGCCTCGGTATATGTTTCACCATTATAGCGAGCTTCACCTGAGAAAGCGATCATCGGCTTGTACTGGCTTTTGCGCTCTTCCAGCTCTTTCTTGATAGCAAAGTAGTATTCAATCGCTCTTTGAATTTGATGGGTGACTACCATTGCACGAGCCTTGCCCTTAATCTTCATCCGGACATTATTATAAAAATGTTCAACAATGATACCGGCCTTTTCCTCTATAGCATGAGGATCGCTTTCCACATAAGAACGCAGGATTTTATTTGCTCTCTTCTTATCGAAGAGCGGATCATCATTGACGGTCTTAATCAGGTGGTAGTAACTCTGATAAGGCGTATAGTATTTCAGGACATCAAGGATAAACTTCTCCTCGATTGCCTGCTTCATCGTATACACATCGTGTGGCTTAGCCCTTTTCGTTCCGTCCTCATTTAGGATCGGATTGCCGTTTTCATCAGTTATGATTTCACCAAACATTTCAAGGGTCTTATTTTTCGGTGTGGCCGTGAACGCAAAATAGCTTGCGTTCTGAGCCATTTTCTTGCCCTCGATGATTGTGTTGATTTTGTCTTCAAAATCGTCATCATCGGTATAAACATTGCCTGAAATAACAATGTTCATCTTTGCAGCGAGACTACCGTTCTGGCTCGAATGCGCTTCGTCGATAATGATCGCGAAGGTGCGATTCTTATATGCTGTAGAAATATCGTTCAAGATGAACTGGAACTTGTGCACTATGGTAATGATGATCTTCTTACCCTCATCCAAAAGGGTATGCAAATCGGACGCAGACTTTGCCCAGCCTACTGTAGAGGAAACCTGCGTGAATTGCTTTATCGTATTCTTGATCTGCTTATCGAGGTTGATACGGTCGGTAACCACAATAACAGTATCAAAGATATTCTTACCGCCGTTTTGAAGCGTGACAAGCTGATGGGCGAGCCAAGCTATTGAATTCGACTTGCCACTGCCCGCGCTATGTTGAATAAGGTAACGCTGTCCGGCACCTTCCTTCTTGGCGCGGTCGAGAAGCATCGTTACAGCCTTCAGCTGATGGTACCTTGGGAATATCTGTTTATACGAAGTCTTCCCTGTATCCTCGTCCTTATCCGCAACAATCTGGACATAGTTTTCCAGAATCTTAGAGAACTCTCTCTTCGTCAGTATGTCTTTCCAAAGGTAATCCGTCTTGATCCCATTCGGATTTGGAGGATTACCTGCGCCATCCTCGAAACCTTTGTTGAATGGCATGAAATATGAGTCGTCCTTCTTCAGTTCGGTACACATCATGATTTCGTTATCATCAACAGCGAAATGCACAATGCAACGCTTAAAGCTGAACAGCTTCTCCGCAGGGTCTCTGTCCGTTTTATACTGCTTGACCGCATCAGCAGTATTCTGCAGCGTGAACTGGTTCTTCAGCTCCATCGTGATAATCGGAAGGCCATTCAGGAAAATGCAGAGATCAAGCGCAAGGCGGCCATATTCCTTGGAATACTGCAGCTGACGAGTCACGCTAAAAATGTTCTGTTCATATAGCTCCTGTGCCCGCTGGTTTCCCTTGCTCGGCAATACCTGATAGAATTCCAGTGTCTTATTCTTATATTTAAAACCTTTTCTGAGTATCTCAATAACACCTTGGTCAGAAAGCTTCCGACTGAGCCTCTCCAGAAACTTTTTCTTTTCTGCCGGTGTATCGAGTATACGCAGCTCCGCTAAATCTCGTGGCTGTGTGCTTTGCAAATAGCGAAACAAACGCTCCTCATCAATCGCATACTCCTGATTGTAGTCAGCATTTGTCCCTTGCTCATAACCGTTTTCGTTAACAAGCCAGTTAACGATGAGAGTCTCGAAGCCATTTTCCTTGGTGTTACTTGGCATTATTCATCGACCTCCTCGTCTTCATTTTCTGCATCCTCTGAATCTTCATCCAATATTTCGTCCGCCATATCTTCATATGTAGGTATTGAAACACCTCTAACATCTACTTTACCTGTGACCACATCAAAAATTGTACGTGTTTTCAGCTCCTGAATTAAAGAAATTTCTTTTTTAACATTTTCAATAGCATCATCAATTCGCTTGCAGATATTATCCAAATAATCGGCGATCGCTATCTGTTCATCCATCGGGACAACCGGCAGATCAATTTTTGCAAAATTCGCATATCGAAGTGCCTGTCCATCTCTCACAAGATCAGAAGTCCCTCGCAAAGCTTTGATGTATTCCGGAGATTTCAAAAACCATTTGAAGAACCTGTCATATACATACTCGTGATTTGGAATCAGCATTACATAGGCAGAACTGATTTTTCCACTATAATCACTGTACTCAATACCACCTTGAAAACTTCGCATACTAATGACAAAATCACCCTTTTCGACATGCTTAAGAATATCTTCACCCGTAAATACAACGGTCACTCGGCGACCTTCTTGCTCCATAAACCATTTTTGTGGAACGACTCCGTATTTTTGAGATGCTGTTAATTGTTCATCTTCCGGTTTAGCCTTCTCTTTTCTCAGAAAGAACAATCTCTTGCTTGGAAGCATATCCCAATCTTCTGGGATTTCATTTAACCATGATGAACCGCTCTTTTTAAGAGTGCTCCCTTTTATCCCTTTTGTAACAGCTGTGTTAATCGCAATAACTCTGAGTTCCTTGAGCCTCCTGATTTCTTGATTTTTTGCGTGGATAACACGGTTCATCTCCGCAGTTTTCCAGTCAAGAAATCTAACGATTTGATCTTGTTCATCAATGGGAGGGAAGACTACCTGATAATTTACAAGATCAGCAGCGGATAGAGTTTGGCGCACCCCCGCTCCAAGGCCATTAAAAATATTTCTTTTATACCAATCGAAATACTGATAATAAAAATAGCGCAAATTCAGCTTCGTTCTCGGTCTAAGCCTAATGTATGCAGAGCTCATTATTCCGCGTTCCCAAACTATGCCAACACGGCTGGTTGAAATGTTCTCTAAATCGATGAGCTTAAACACAAGCTCATCCTTATCGAATAATTGGTATGTAGCATAATCTGCTGGCGCAAGACCGATGGGATGATCCACATCATTTCTAATAACGCCCCGAAGCGTTAATGAAAGGACATTCGTTTCTTTCCCATCCTTGTTGATCACTTTAGGGTTATCAAAATACCGTTTTGCCTTATCACAATCCCAATGTGATGGCATCTCTGCGTTCCATCTTATACCTGTTGGGACGTAGCCCTCGTATGTTTTCATCATTCGAAATCCTCCATTATTCCGGCAAGAACTCCGTCTGATTCCTTCTCAAGTGCCTTTAAATCTTTGATAATATCTTCTACAGGCCTTAATTCCACGGGCTTGTAAAAATACTTCGTAAAGCTAAGTTCATATCCGATAGAGGCCGATTTTTCATCAATCCACGCATCAGGTATATATGGCTTTATCTCTTTCTCCAAGAAACCTTTTATTCCGCCATCATAAAGCATCGGTATCTGCTCGCTGTCTTTTAGGTTCTTATCAGGCTCCATGCTGCCCTTCGAATCAAGAACCGGCTCTGCGTCCTCAGAAATGTAAGTCAAGTAATCTCTTAACAGTTTCTTCCGTTTTGCCGTCAGCTTAATGCCTTCATCCTTTGCAATAGCCTCGATTCTATCCATAAAGGAATTGAAACTATTTCCAACGTTGTCCTTCTCTTCATCCAGATATCTTCTGACAACCTTCACAAGGTCATCATCTTTCCCCTCCGCCAATAGCATATCGAGTTTTTCTTCTTTCAAGTCAACTTTTAATCTTAAAGGCCGCTGAACATCCACAGCATAATAACCAAACTCTTCATTCGGAAAAACCATACTGAATTTTGGATCTGCATCTCTGTAAGCAAGATAGAGATCGACAATTCTTCGCCGAATATTCGGGGTGATTTCACTATTTTTCTCACCAATGTTTTTCTTAAGCAGCGACTTCATTGACGTCGCGTCGATAAGCTGAACCGTCCCTTTTCGTTTCTCGTCTTTTTTATTTGTGAGAATCCACAAAAAGGTTCCAATGTCCGTGTTATAAAACATCTTTTCTGGCAATGCGACAATAGCTTCAAGCAGGTCATTTTCAATGATATATCTACGCAGATTGCTTGCCCCGCTTCCTGCGTTACCATTAAAGAGGGATGAGCTATTGTGTACCTCTATAATTCGGCTTCCAAGTGAGGTCTTCTGTTTCATCTTGCTAATGTTGTTTGCAAGGAACAGCATCTGAGGATCACCAATATCAGGCAGCAAGGTATACTCCGGGTTACCATCATAGTCAATAATAAAACGCGGATCGGTAATCTCGTCTTTCTTAATATCTCCCCACGCCTTAAGTTCTGCCTTCCACGAGGTACCGAAGGGCGGATTTGAAAGCATGAAGTCAAACTCATCCTTCGGGAAGCCATCGTTAGAGATGGTGGAGCCGAAAAAGATATTATTGACCTGCGTGCCCTCGCCCTTAAGCAGCATATCCGCACAGGCGATGGCATATGTTTCGTCAAAGTTCTCCTGACCGAAAAGATTGATGGAGACCTTCTTGCCACGACGCTCAGCGAGATTCTGAATACAGGACTCGCCGACAGTGAGCATGCCTCCCGTGCCACACGCTCCGTCATAAATTCTATATGTGGTGCTCTGAATCTTATCCTGAATCGGGATAAAGGCAAGGTCGGCCATGAGCTCGATAATGTCACGCGGCGTAAAGTGGCGTCCGGCGTCTGTCACATTTGTCTGCTCATTGAACATACGGATAACCTCTTCAAACAGGGTACCCATTGTATGATTATCAAGTGCCTCCAATTTTTCAGAGCCGTCCTCATTTAGAACAGGCTTATTGCTGAGGTTGATGCTCGGATCGACAAATTTCTCGATAAGCAATCCAAGCCTATCCTGCTCGGAAAGGCGCGGAATCTGATCCCGGAAATGAAACTTATTAATGATCTCCTGTACATTTTTGGAAAATCCATCGAGGTAGTCGATGAAGTCCTTCCGGAGCTGCTGTTGATTCGTTCTGGACTTCAAGTCACGCAGCGTGAAGTCAGACTTGTTCACAAAGGCCTGTCCAGCTATTCCGCAGAGCGCGGGATCAATATCGACAGTGACTCCGTCCTTCTCGAATTTCTTCTTTGCCGCTACCACTTCATCGTGCTTCAGCTCCAAGACCGCATCAAAACGGCGGATGACCAGCATCGGAAGAATGACCTTCCTGTAGTCGCCCACATCATATACATCTACAAGGCAATCGTTAGCGATTCCCCAGATAAAGGATTTCAATGCGTTATACGTTGACTGATTCATATTTAAAAAACTCCTTGTCTGTTTATTGTCTTTGCCATTCATTTATTCCACATCCTTCGAATCATCGGGCACCATTTCCATGATGTCTCCGACATCACAGTTCAGGGCAGCACAAATCTTCGACAGGATTTCAGTACTGACGTTTTCATCCTTGCCAAGTTTCGCAAGTGTTGTTGTGCTGATCCCGCTGGCAGCTCTTAAGTCCTTTTTCTTCATATTTTTATCAATTAGTAATTTCCATAATTTCTTATAGCTGACTGCCATGTATTCTCCTCCTAACCATTAGAGTCCTATCGGCAAAAGACGCCTTATAAATTATAACACATCAGGTGAGAGATTTCAACCTGATTTCAGATTAAAAATTTGCATTTGCGCATTTAATATCTCGCATACCGCAATAAAAATACTTCCACTTCTTAGACGGTCGAACGCGGAAGGTCTTGGAAATAGCCCATGTTCACTGTACTACTGTAGATTTCCTCGCCTGCTTTTTGCTAAGGGCATGTGCCACCGTTTAAAGAAAATTTACATTTGAGCCCTTGACTTCGTTGAAGCAACTGTGTATACTTAGTGTAGTATATAAGCGAACACGCTTACATACTACGAAAGGAGGATCGTCATGGAAAACAAATTCGGAGAATTTGTAAAAGCCAAAAGGCAGGAGAAAGAAATCAGCCTGCGAAAGCTTGCCGAGGAGCTGGGCATTGTCCCTGCTTACATGAGCGATATTGAAAAAGGAAGGAGGTATCCGCCAGACAAAGACAAAATCTATAAAATCGCTGAGGTGCTGGGTCTCAACGAAGATGACACAAATACGCTATTCGACTACGCTGCCCTCTCAAGGGATAACGGCGTATCTCCTGATCTATCTGACTATGTGATGGGTGTCGGCAATCTCCGCACTGCTCTTCGTAAAGCGCGTGACATCAATGCTGGTGAAGATGATTGGCAGAAAATTATTGACATGCTGGAAAATCAGGAAAAGAACGGAGGCAACACGTAATTTGCGGTACTATGACTACAGCAAAACCCAGCTCGAAAATGAGGCGGACAGCCTGAATGAGTCTTTTGACAAAGAACGCCTTATCCGGCCTAAGAAAATCGATGTATATGACGTGGTGGATTTTATCCACTGCACGCCAGACTGGTTTTACTTGTCACCGGATCAGTCGATTCTTGGAATGACAGCCTACAACAATGGCTACTACTACGCTTGGATTCCCATCAATGAAGCCGACGAGGCTCCGCCAGACAACATCGTTTTCAATGGGATGTTTCCCAAAAAGACTCCTGTCGAAAAGGGAACTATCATCATTGATCGGAGTATCAACGAGGGCGACAATCGCGGAATCGAGAACTTCAGCTGCATTCATGAATGCTTCCATCAGAAGCTTCATACACGCTGCTTTATGAATCGGTCAGCAAATTACCAGCACTTCTGCCAGAAGAAAGCCTTCCGCGCAGAGACCGGAGACAGGTCAAACATGTCCGCTATCGAAGTCATTGAATACCAAGCCAATTACTGCGCTGCTGCATTCCTGATGCCACGGGAGGCAACCACAGCTGAATTTCTTAAGACAATGGGCTTACGTTCATCACCGCCTACACCACTTCCGAAAACCTACGATGTCGATCAGGCAATATCTGAACTGGCCGAGAAATTCAGTGTCAACTACACACCCATGAAATACCGACTTCAGGAATTAAAGCTGGTATCCAGAGAGGAATTATCTCTCGACGAATATTTTTGTTAGCACGGGAATGTGCTCTCACAGGTGCATTCCCATATTTTTTACCTTAGGTGTAGTAAATCAGCGTACACGCTTATATGCTACAAGAAAGGAGGGAGGCATGAACAAGCCGCTCAAATGTCCCGTTTGTGGAAAGAGAGCCTGCGATGTATCAGATATTCCGAAGGAAAAGCTGTACATCGAGCTCAAGTGTCCTAACTGCAATCACATCGTAAAAATCCTTTGCGATGAATCAGCAATAAAGGAATCTTCCCACAACCGTATTGCTGCTTACGCAATGCAGGCAGAAATGTAACAACTGAATCGAAAACTTAATACGCAAAGCATACCGAGCAACGGAGTCGAGATGAACTACCAAATGGCCGGATGACTTTGAAACACAATGTTTCAGAGTTATCCGGCCATTTGTGTTTCTTATGACTTCGGCTTTGCGTTCTCTCGGCTCCTTTCGCTCAGAAAGGAACCGAAAATGAAAAATTCTAAGAAAAACAATGACAACCAGCGTTACTTTCCACTTCGTGACCCGGAGAATCCCTTCAAGGTCACACTCACCCCTATCACCGAGGAGCAGTATCGTTCCCTCTATCCGGACATCTGGGCTACCCAGAAACGTGAGCAGTATCATGGACGCTGCATGTGCCCGAAGTATTATCTTTGGAAATGCGACGGACAATGCGATCTGTGTGAATATCACGCTCCCGATACTGTCTCCCTCGACGAGCCGCTTCCGGACGGCAATGGTACCCTCGGCGATTACATCCCGGACAGCAAACCTTCTATAGAAGATATCTACGCTGACCGCGACCTGCTGAAGCACCTCATTGCCCGTTTCCGTGAGCTTGACCCGGATGCAGACCGCATTATCCAGATGCGCCTCGACAATCCTAAGATTTCAGATCGTAAGATCGCGGAAGCCCTCGGTCGCCCGCAGCGTACCTTTGCTGACCAGATGAAGCGCTACTACACCGAGCTTCATAAGATCGAAAACAAGTAATCATCACACCCTTTCCGGCCACTGTCCCTCTTTCGGATGGTGGTCGGAAATTTTTTTATAAAATCCTCCGCTCAAATCGACAGTTCATCTCCAGTGGAAGGTGAAGGCAAGAGAACACAGCCTTCAGAAAGCGAGGTGAACAACAGATGATTCGCAGTTACGCAGACACAGGTGGCAACGTGAACGAGGAGATCAAGCTCCTGAATTCCATCAGTCACGTATCCGCCAGACTGGCAAGGAACCTCTCACTCCTTGCCGCAAGCCAATCCGAGGAAGGAGGAAAAGAAAATGTCAAAGATGGCAGAAATGGCACAGACCATCGAAGAGCTCCGCACCGCTGCTGCTTCTATTAATGCCGCAGCCGACTGGCTCTACCAGCAGTTTTCCGGTGATGACAACGAAGCGCAGGCCACTGAAGCTCCCACCAAGAAGAAAGCGAAGCCTGAGCTCAAGCTGGAGGACGTAAGAGCCGTCCTTGCTGAGAAGTCCCGCGCCGGTCACACCGCAGAAGTACGCGCCCTGCTTAAAAAGTACGGTGCTGCAAAGCTCTCGGAGATCGATCTGACAAACTACGAAGCCCTGATGAAGGACGCGGAGGTGATCGGCAATGGCAGCTAAAGCACACGCGATCCTGTCCGCATCCAGCTCCGACAGGTGGCTGCACTGCCCGCCGTCGGCAAGGCTCTGCGAAACCTATGAGGACAAAGGATCAGACTACGCTGCAGAAGGCACCGATGCTCATGCGCTTGGTGAGCACAAATTGAAAACCGCGCTGGGACTTCCTTCAGAAGACCCGACCGACAGCCTCAAGTGGTATTCCGAGGAGATGGAAGACTGCACCAGCGGCTATGCCGAATATGTGCTGGAGCAGATCGAAGCCGCCAAGGAGACCTGTGCTGACCCGGTAGTCCTTATCGAACAGCGAGTTGACTTCTCCCGCTGGGTAGAACAGGGCTTCGGAACCGCCGATTGCGTCATCATTGCAGACGGTACGCTCCGGGTGATCGACTACAAGCACGGCTTAGGCGTCTTGGTCTCCGCAGAGGAGAATCCGCAGATGCAGTGTTATGCCCTCGGCGCTTTGGAGCTTTTCGATGACATTTACGACATCGAACAGGTTTCCATGACCATTTACCAACCGAGACGACAGAACGTCAGCACCTACGAAATCAGCAAGGACGACTTGTATCGCTGGGCGGATGAAGTCCTAAAGCCTACCGCAGATCTGGCTTTTGCCGGTGACGGGAACTTCCTGTGCGGTGAATGGTGCGGCTTCTGTAAGGCTAAGAACGAGTGCCGCGCCAGAGCCGAGGCAAATCTGAAGCTCGCGCAGCATGATTTCAAGCTCCCGCCACTGCTTACGGATACCGAGATCGAGGTCATTCTCGGCAAGGTAGATGAACTGGTTAGCTGGGCTTCCGATATTAAGGAATACGCTCTGCAGCAGGCTCTCTCCGGTAAGGAATGGACAGGTTTCAAGATCGTCGAAGGACGCAGCAACCGCAGATACAGCAACGAGGCTGCCGTCATTGACGCGGTCGAGAAAGCAGGCTTTGACCCGTATGAGAAAAAGCTGCTCGGCATCACCGCCATGCAGAAGCTCCTCGGCAAGTCCCGCTTTGATGAACTCCTAACGGCTTACATTGAAAAGCCGCAGGGCAAACCCACACTTGTGCCGGATAGCGACAAGCGCCCGGCCATGAATACAGCAAAAAATGATTTTATGGAGGAAAACGACAATGAGTAAGAATGTAAAAATCAGCAATCCCATGAAGGTTATCACCGGTGCCAGCACCCGCTGGAGCTACGCAAACGTCTGGGAGCCGAAGTCCATTAACGGCGGCACTCCCAAGTACAGCGTGAGCCTCATCATCCCGAAGTCCGACACCAAGACCATCGCCAAGATTCAGGCTGCTATCGAGGCTGCTTACAAGGAAGGCGAGGCCAAGCTCAAAGGCAACGGCAAGTCCGTACCGGCTCTTTCTGTTTTGAAGACTCCTCTGCGCGACGGCGATGCAGAGCGTCCGGACGACGAGGCCTACAAGAATGCCTACTTCGTCAACGCCAATGCAACCTCTGCACCCGGCATCGTGGACGCAGACCTGAATCCGATTCTCACCCGCTCCGAAGTGTACAGCGGCGTGTACGGCAGAGCCAGCATCACGTTTTATGCTTTCAACTCTTCCGGCAACAAGGGAATCGCCTGCGGGCTCAACAACCTGCAGAAGATCCGTGACGGTGAGCCCCTTGGCGGCAAGGCAAGCGCTGAGTCCGACTTTGCTACTGACGACGATGAAGATTTTCTCAACTAAGGAAAGGAGCGCAAAACAATGGAAAGCACAGTTATGATTTCATCCCTTCTCTGCAACATTCTGATCGGGTGCTTCTGCATCGTAGTCCTGTCTTGGGCAGTGGTCGCCATCCAGACGGTGATCAATGACTTCAAGCGCGAGAAGCGTGAGGAGAAAAAGGCCGCGCAGGACGACGAATACCATATCAAGCGTATGGAATCCCTGAAATAATCCAGTACCGGCAGGCGGCTTAGGAGTGATCTTAAGCCGCTTGTTTGAATTGAGGTGAAAATCTATGCAAACACTCAGTATTGATATCGAAACCTACAGTGACGTGAACCTATCCAAATGTGGCGTATATAAATATGCCGAGTCACCGGATTTTGAGATACTGCTGTTCGGCTACAGCGCCGACGGCTCCGAGGTGACGGTCATTGACCTTGCACAGGGAGAACGTCTGCCACAGGAAATTATAGATGCTCTGACTGATGATACTGTCATCAAATGGGCTTTCAATGCAAATTTTGAACGGGTGTGCTTGTCACGATATCTCCGTGATCTTGGAGTAAGCCTTGATCCCTTCCATGATAACCACCCTCTCTCGACCGAATGCGCACGCTTCTTAAATCCGGAAAGCTGGCGCTGCTCTATGGTCTGGGCGGCAACAATGGGACTGCCGCTTTCTCTGGAAGGCGTCGGTGCCGTCCTCGGTCTTGAAAAACAGAAACTCACGGAGGGAAAAGACCTGATCAAATACTTCTCCGTGCCCTGCGCTCCGACGAAAGCAAACGGCGGTCGCACGAGGAATCACCCTTTCCATGCGCCGGACAAGTGGGAAGCCTTCAAAAAATATAATATCCGCGATGTGGAAACCGAGATCGGCATTAAGGATCGTCTTGCAAAATTCCCTGTGCCGGAGGCGGTCTGGGATGAATACCACATCGATCAGGAAATCAACGACCGTGGTGTCCGGCTCGATATGGATCTGGTAAAGGAAGCCATCGAAATGGACACCCGCTCCCGGTCAGAATTGACTGCTGCCATGAAAGATATAACAGCACTTGATAATCCAAACTCCGTCCAGCAAATGAAACAGTGGCTTTCCGATAACGGACTCGAAACTGACAGCCTTGGAAAGAAAGTCGTGGCAGAGCTTATCAAAACCGCTCCGCCAGAGCTTCAGACCGTTCTGGAGCTCCGACAGCAGCTTGCCAAATCCTCCGTCAAGAAATATCAGACGATGGAGCGTGCAGTCTGTGATGACGGCAGAGCTCGCGGCATGTTTGCATTTTACGGAGCCAATCGTACCGGGCGCTGGGCAGGCAGGCTTATACAATTACAAAACCTCCCGCAAAATCATCTCCCGGATCTGGCCGATGCTCGCGCCCTTGTAAAATCCGGCAACTTCGATGCTGTAAAGCTCTTATATGAGGACGTCCCGGACACCCTCTCGCAGCTGATCCGGACAGCATTCATTCCGAAGGATGGTACGCAGTTTTATGTTTCCGACTTCAGCGCCATCGAAGCAAGAGTCATCGCGTGGTATGCCGGTGAGACGTGGCGTCAAAAGGTCTTTGAAACAGGTGGTGACATCTACTGCGCCAGTGCCAGTCAGATGTTCCATGTTCCGGTTGAGAAGCATGGCATTAACGGCCATCTGCGCCAAAAGGGCAAAATTGCGGAACTCGCACTCGGTTACGGCGGCTCAGTCGGAGCCTTAAAGGCAATGGGCGCTATAGAGATGGGACTTTCCGAGGACGAGCTTCCTCCGCTGGTGGACGCATGGCGGCAGACAAATCCTAACATCGTAAAATTCTGGTGGGATGTCGACCGCGCTGTCATGGAGGCTGTGAAGTATAAACACACAACCAGCAGCTACGGGCTTACTTTCTCCTGCCGCTCCGGGATGCTCTTTATTACGCTGCCCTCTGGACGGAACCTCGCCTATGTGAAGCCACAGGTCGGTACGAATAAATTCGGAGGTGAGTGTATTACCTATGAGGGCATCGGCAGCACGAAAAAATGGGAACGGCTCGATTCATACGGGCCGAAATTCGTGGAAAATATCGTACAGGCAACCTCCCGCGATATTCTCTGCTATGCCATGAAGACGCTGCGCTGCTGCTCCATCGTCATGCATATCCACGACGAACTGGTCATCGAAGCAGACCCTCGCATGTCTCTTGACGTTCTCTGTGAACAGATGGGCAGGACTCCGCCGTGGGCAAAAGGCCTGAAGCTCCGCGCCGACGGTTATGTCACGCCCTTCTACAAAAAAGATTAAAAATCGTCCGCTCAAATCAGGCGTTCATCTCCAGTGGAAATTGGAGGTGGACGCCTTTAAGTCTGCCCGGAAAGGAGGACTCCCCAGTGAGCAACGAATATCGCAACAGCGAAGGCTATCCTGACCCAACTGCGGGTGAAGCGCTCTCCCGGATTGCTGCAAATGAAAAGCAGTCCCTTCGTGCTTTCCGGCCTATCGTCTACATCTGCTCTCCGTTTTCCGGAGATGTGGAGACAAACGTAGCCAACGCCAGACGCTACAGCCGCTTTGCCGTGGACAAGGGATTTATCCCTATCGCACCGCACCTGCTATTTCCGCAGTTCCTTGATGATGACAATCCGGAAGAACGTGAGCTTGGTCTTTTCTTCGGAAATGCCCTCATGAGCAAGTGCGCTGAGATCTGGGTATTCGGCAGCCGCATCTCATCCGGTATGGAAGCAGAAATCAAACGCGCCAAGTGGAAAGGCTATCACTTGCGCTATTTCACAGAAGAATGTCAGGAGGTTTAACGCTATGTATGAAATTAAAGAAAGTCGCAGAGAGCTTTTTGATGGCACTGAGATCACTACCTACACCCGCGATGTTGTAAGTGCCAATATCCTGCAGGTCGAAGCCGGAACAACCGGCTACAAAGGTGGCGACACCGGCCACGGCGGACGCACCTATTTCCGCATTTCCGATGAAGCCAGCACAGATATCCATGTCACGCCTTTCATGGACAGATTCGGCTGCAACGGTTTTGAAGTTACCCTCGGCGGCGACTGCGAACTGGAAACTATGATCCGCGCCCTGAAATTTATCACGAAGGTGCTGGAGGAAGAATCGGAGGAGGTGTACGACTGATGTTTACCCTGTATAGTGCCGATTTTATCGGCAATCCCGGAAACTGCTCCTATCCGCATAAGACCGTTGTCATGGACGCGGACAGCATGAGAGCTGCAGTCAGTCACGACTATGTGTGTGCGGAGTACAAAAACCACTACCGCAACAGCGACAACTTCCTCTCCGCTGACTGTCTTCCTGTGGACTGTGATAACGACCATTCAGAAGATCCGAAAGACTGGATCACACCGGCAGACGTGCTGGAGGCATTTCCGGGAGTAAGCCTCGCCATCCATTACAGCCGTTTTAATCAGCGCGAGAAAAACGGCAAACCGGCAAGGCCAAAATTCCACGTGCTCTTTCCCATCGACCGGGTGACGGATGCCGCCCTCTATAGCGATATGAAGAAGCTGGTCAATTCCATATTTCCGTATTTCGATACGAAGGCACTGGATGCTGCTCGCTTCTTCTTCGGAACACAGGAGCCGAATGTAGAGCTCTATCCCGGTCGCATGAACCTCACGGAATTTTTGAATGACGACGAGTTCGATGCAGACCTGCCCGGCGGGCATGAAAAAGACGTCGTGATCCCGGAAGGCAGCCGCAATGCCACTATGTCCCGCTTCGCCGGTATTGTCATTAAGAAATACGGCGATACGGAAAAAGCCTACCAAAGTTTTCTGGAAAAGGCCGCGACCTGCGTGCCGCCTCTGGATAACAGTGAGCTTAATACAATCTGGCACAGCGCCCAGCGTTTTTATTCCAAGATCAGCCGTGAGGACGGATATGTCCCTCCGGAAGTCTATAACGACGAGAATAGTTATAAGCCGGAGGACTTTTCCGACGTCGGGCAGGCCGAGGTGCTCTCAAAGTATTTTGTAAACGAGCTGCGCTATTCACCGGCCACCCACTTTATCCGATACAGTGACCACTACTGGCAGGAAACAGAGCCCGGCGCACAGGCCGTTGCTCATGAACTCACCCGCAGGCAGCTCGCAGAAGCCAATCGAAATATGATGGAGGCTCTGCAGAAGCTCAAAAATTGCGGAGCGCAGGAAATCCTTGATAACACATCCAAGGCCAAAGCTGAACAGCTGATGAGCGACGAGCAGATGGAGGCTTATCAGGAGTTCCTTGCCGCCAAGGCCTACCAGAGCTTTGCCGTCCGTAGACGCGACTCCAAGAACATTACATCTACCCTCAAAGAGACACACCCGATGCTGGAAATCTCGCCAAGGGATCTGGACGCAGACTGCTTCCTGCTCTGCACACCGGAGGCGACCTACGACCTTCGTAAAGGTATGGCCGGAGCCCGCGAGCACTCAGCAGATGACTTTATTACGAAAATCACGTCCGTGTCACCCGGAAGTAAGGGAGCACAGCTCTGGCAGGATAATCTGGATCTGATTTTTCAGAAGGATCAGCAGCTTATCGACTATGTACAGAAGATCTGTGGCCTTGCTGCAATCGGGAAGGTTTTTGTGGAGGCACTCATCATTGCATACGGCGATGGCCGGAACGGCAAATCCACCTTCTGGAATGCCATCTCCCGCGTGCTTGGACTCTACAGCGGAAATATATCCGCAGAT
>OMCS01000201.1_pt1 | contig 33008 bp, 30 predicted proteins | sample 1674241 | NCBI WGS metagenome assembly OMCS01 (sample SAMEA103958153, study PRJEB25191) | human gut metagenome
TGATCTACAAGGGCAGCCGCATCATCAACTGGTGCCCGCACTGCCTGACGGCGCTCTCCGACGCGGAGGTCGAGTATGTCGACAAGCCGGGCCACCTCTGGTATATCCGCTACCCGCTCTCCGACGGCAGCGGCGATATCGTCGTCGCCACCACCCGTCCTGAGACGATGATGGGCGATACGGGCGTTGCGGTCAACCCTGAGGACGAGAAGTTCAAGCACCTGATCGGCAAGACCTGCATCCTGCCCATTATGAACCGCGAAATTCCCATCGTGGGCGACGAATACTGCGAGATCGGCTTCGGCACGGGCGCTGTTAAGATGACCCCTGCACACGACCCCAACGACTTTGAGGTCGGCCTTCGCCACAACCTCGAGGTCATCCGCGTCATCGCCGACGACGGTACGATCAACGAAAACGGCGGCCCCTACAACGGCATGGACCGCTACGAGTGCCGCAAGGCCATCGTCAAGGACTTAGAAGAGCAGGGCTACCTCATCAAGACCGAGCCCTACTCCCACAACGTCGGCACGTGCTATCGCTGCCACAACGACGTCGAGCCCCTCATCTCCGCGCAGTGGTTCGTCAAGATGGAGCCGCTTGCCAAGGAGGCCATCCGCGTCGTGAACGACGGCACGATCAAGTTCGTGCCTGAGCGCTTCACCAAGACCTATATCAACTGGATGGAGAACGTGCATGATTGGTGCATTTCCCGCCAGCTGTGGTGGGGTCACCAGATCCCCGCGTGGTACTGCGACGAGTGCGGCCATATCAACGTCAAGCGCGAAGACCCGACGGAATGCGAAAAGTGCGGCTGCAAGCACCTGACGCGCGAGGAGGATGTGCTCGATACATGGTTCTCCTCCGCGCTCTGGCCCTTCTCCACGATGGGCTGGCCCGACCTCGATTCTCCCGACCTCAAGTACTGGTATCCCACGTCCGTCATGGTCACGGGCTACGACATCATCTTCTTCTGGGTCGCGCGCATGATCTTCTCCGGCATGGAGCAGATGAAGAAGGAGCCGTTCAAGACCGTCTTCATCCACGGCCTCGTTCGCGACGACAAGGGCCGCAAGATGTCGAAGTCCCTCGGCAACGGCATCGACCCGCTGGAGATGGCCGAGAAGTACGGCGCGGACGCGCTGCGCTTCAACCTCATCACCGGCAACTCCCCGGGCAACGACATGCGCTTCTACGTCGAAAAGTGCGAGGCGATGCGCAACTTCTGCAACAAGATCTGGAACGCGAGCCGCTTCGTGATGATGAACCTGACGATCGACCACGTGGAGCTGCCCAAAAAGCTCGAGCTCGAGGACAAGTGGATCCTCTCGAAGCTCAATACGCTCATCCGCGAGGTCACGGACAATATGGACGCCTTCGAGCTCGGCGTCGCGTCCGCAAAAATTTATGACTTCATCTGGGACAACTACTGCGACTGGTTCATCGAGCTGACGAAGAACCGCCTCAACAGCGACGATCCCGCCACGCGCGAGAACGCACAGAACGTCCTCTGCTATGTCCTCATCGAGACGCTCAAGCTCCTGCACCCGTTCATGCCGTTCATCACGGAGGAGATCTGGCAGGCGCTTCCGCACGAGGGCGAGTTCCTGATGCTCTCCAAGTGGCCGGAGTACAACGAAAAGTTCAGCTTCCCCGCCGAGGAGGAGGCGATGCAGACCGTCATCGAGGCCATCACCGCCATCCGTGCCCGCCGCAACGAGATGAACGTTGCGCCGTCGAAGAAGGTGCACTACACCGTCGCCACCGCGCACGCCGATACATTCAGCGCCGGTATCCCGTTCTTCACGCGTCTGGCCTCTGCCAGCGATGTGACGATCGTGCCCGCCAATGCCGCCATCGACGCCGACGGCAAGGTCGAGGTCGACACCCACGCCGCGCGTATCTTCATGCCGCTCGCCGAACTCGTCGACTTTGAAAAGGAGCTCGCACGCATTGCCAAAGAGAAGGCAAACGCCGAAAAGCAGCTCGCCGGCATCGAGAACAAGCTGAAAAACGAGGGCTTCCTCGCCAAAGCGCCGGAGGCGGTCGTGAGCGGCGCCCGCGCCGATGCGGAGAAGCTCAAGGCGCTCATTGAGAAGCTCGATGCTTCCGCGGCGGCGATGAAGAAATAATTACTTTCCATTAGGAAACGGATTAGGTTCCCTGTGCCGCGCAGGGGACGGATAAAGGGGGAGGTTCTCTTTCATAAAAGAGAACCTCCCCCTTTTGATCCCCCAAGAGAAAGGTTTTGACATTGCAAGCGAGCAGCTTGAAGAGCTGCGGCGCTTGCCGAATCGGGTGTCTGCTATTTTTGTTGCTATACGATTTGACTTTCTTCTATTATCCGCTGCCGCTCTGCCCATCTTGTAGAAGTGCGCAGTAATTCCCGTCTACCGCCAGTCTCCACAATGCGGCGAGCGAAGCAATGCCGCATTCGGCACGCAGTCTGCCGCCAAGCAAACGTCACTCGCGCCTCACGATAGTAAGGCGCGGTTGAGAGTTGTTACGACTCGCAGGGATTCATGGCGAAGCCATGTACACCGCACCTGATTCCGCAGGCTGAGCAGTTCTTCGAGATTAAGACTGCCAATGTCGGGGGTCGAGGGGCCCTCCCCTCGCGTTCTCTTGGGGTTCCAAAGGGGATATTCTCTTTCGCAAAAGAGAATATCCCCTTTGATTCGTGCAGCGCCAAAGGCGCTGCCTTCCCCCCGCCCCCCCTGCACAGTGCAGGGACAAAAGCAGCGCTGTCGCGCTGCATCCCCCTCGCACCCGTGCGAGAACATGGCACTATGTACTATTTCTTTTTAGGGTAAGGAGCCCGCTCCTCCGTGAGCCCCACAAGATAATCCACACTCGTGTGGTAAAACCGCGCGAGCCTGATGAGCACGTCGCTCGGGACGTCGCGCTTGCCGGTCTCGTAGTTGGAATAGCAGACCTGCGAGCAGCTCAGATAGTCCGCCAAGCTCTTTTGCGTCAGGTCGCTGTCCTCTCTCAGGTCTCGAATGCGTCGATACATTTTGCTTCACTCCATCCAGAATTCGTGTTTAGATTCTGTAAAGAAGTATACGTAAAACAAAATGTTATATTGTGCTATATAACAAAACGTTATATAATTTTCCAAGGGTGGTTCTATGACGGACTACAAGGCAATGTATCTGCTCCTCTTCAACGCCGTGACTGACGCGCTGGAGAAAATGGACAGGCAGAACTATGGTGAGGCCAGCGCGCTGCTGATCGCCGCGCAGCAGAAGGCCGAAGAGCTCTACATGGACTCGGACGGCGAATAACACTTGAACAACGTAAAAACGGAGAGGCAATGCCTCTCCGTTTTCTCGTTCTGCTGTTTTTACCGGTCGAGCCCCGTGTCGAGCCAACCGGGCTTTTCCTGCTCGACGGGCGGCTCTGTCGTCGTGCCGGGGTCTGTCACGCCGGGGTCAGTTGTGGTGCCCGGGTCAGTCGTGGTACCGGGGTCGACGGGCGTTGTCGGGTCCGTCGGCGTGGTCGTGCCGGGATCGACAGGCGTGGTGGGGTCCGTCGGCGTGACTGCCGCGGACTTGCCGACGAGCACGATGCGGTTGCGCGCCTTATAATTGCTGCTCGCCTCGAACGTGGACGAAATGAGCTTGCCGTCACCGGAGTAGACGTTGCGGTACGTCTTGACCTTGTAGCCGGTGTAGGCGGTCTGCTCGACTTTGCGCTCGCCGGGGGTGAGCTCGTCGGTCTCAACGATCTCCTCCGTGAACGGGATGGTTTCAAGCACTTCGGTCTTGATCTTCACGTAGCTGTCGTCGACCTTCGTGCCGCGCAGCGTGACCTTGAGGAAGTCCTTGCCGCCGCTGGTGTAGTATTCGGCGATGACCTTGATGGGGTACATCGTGTTGTTGCGGAACTCAAACTCGGGCCCTCCCTGCGCGACCGTCGCGTCGAGGCCGAGTCCGATATAGTCGGACGCGAAGCCGTGGTTCGTGCGCTGCACGATCTCAAGGTTGGCGTAGAGCGCCGCAGCGTAGAGCGTGGAGCTCGCCTGACACGCGCCGCCGCCGACCATATCGACGGTCTTGCCCTGCAAGTAACCGGGCGCGGTGCTGTAGCCGTTCGCCGCGGTAAAGGGCGTAACGAGCGGGCCGTATTTCATCGTTTCGCCGGAGTTCAATATGTAGCCGGTGATGCGTGAGGCCGTCAGCTTGACGTTCGCGCGGCGGCCGGACGCGCCGCCGACCTTCGTGGTGTAGGTGCTCAGCACATCGCGGAACAGGACCTTTTGGAGCTGCTCTGCCGTGACGTCCGGCGTCTCGACCGTGGCGTTCGGCAGATCGACCGTCTCCCCCGCCGCCGCGGCGTTGTAGGCGGATTCAAGGTCAGAAAGCGTGAATTCCACGCCCGCGTGGCCGGGCGTGACCGCGCCGGTCTCCTTGTCATACGTCGCGTTGACCTTCTGGCCGATGACGGCCTCGCGCTGCGCGCTCAGGTCGACCTCCTGTGCAGGGATGACATCGTAGACGCCGCCCTCGCTCGCAGGCTCAAGCACGATCTCGGACGGGTCGCCGCCGCTCAAATACGCGCCGTTTAAGTATACGCCGATCTGGTCTTTTGCGGTATCAGTCGTCGCGCGGCCGTCCTGCGGCTTCGTCACGCTGACCTTGCCATCCTCTGTCACGTTGATGGCAAACTCCACGGGGTCGCAGTTGATGCTGTCGCACACCGTGTCGACAAGATTCTCCATCAAATCGGGCGAGTAGGCCGCGTCGACCACCTGCGCCGCATCCTGCGGCTTGAAGAGTGCGCGCAGATACTTCGCGCCCGCGGTCAGAAAGCTGTCATTGCAGCCGTAGACGTTGTAGATATGCTTGGCAAGTCCGTCGAAGTCGACATACTCCGGCATCGCGTCGAGCGACACGTGCGCGACCTCCGTGCCGTCGGGCAGGACAAAGTCGACACCCGCGCCCTTCGCCTGCGCGACGCTCGCTTTGAGCTGCTCGGCGACCTGCTGCTCGGTCATCCCGCCGTAGTTGGTATCGCCCATCATTACGTTGGGATAAATTTTATGGCTGGCCGACGCCCACGCGCCAAGGCCCAAGTACGCCACCACGAGCACACCCGCGACGATGCCAACGACCTTGCCGGTCTTTCCCGATGTTTCACGTGGAACGCGCGGCGGCTTTTCCGCGCGGGACTCCTTGGCCGCCTTTGCGGCCTTTTCCGGCTGCATCAGGCGTTTGCCGCCTTTTCTTCTCTTCTTTTCCTCAAAGGCGCCGTTCGTTTCGTCCATGCTGGCTCCTCCTGTTTCTTCCGATCTTCCGGACAGGGAGTTCCCTGCCAGTCGTTTCAGTATACCACAGTTTGTGAGAAAAAGAATCACAATTTGGTGACAATTTTGCAGGATTATCCGGCCTCTTTTGCACGTTTCGGGATGCGGATGGTCAAAAGGATGCCATCGTCCGTGTCCTCGCGCTGCATGTCGGCCTCGACGCCCGCGCGCTGCATCAGCCCGAGCGAGTGGCGGATGGTGTTCAAAAAGATGCGCACATCCTTGACGATGTAGGTCGGCAGGCGCGGCGGGGGCGTTTTCTGCTTGAGCTTCAGAAGCTCTTCGATATACGCCTCGCTCTGCGCGACGTTGTAGCCGCGTGCGGCGATAACTTGCAAGGCTTTGAGGCGGTCTTCCTCGTCCGTCAGGCGCAGCAGCGCCCGTGCGTGCCGCTCGGAGAGGTCATGCTCGCGCAGAAGGCGCACACAGTCGGGCGACAGGCGCAGCAGCCGCAGCTTGTTGGCAATAGCGGACTGGGATTTCCCCAGCCTTTCCGCCGCCTGCTCCTGCGAGAGGTCGTAGGTCGCGATCAGCCGCGCGATAGCCGCAGCCTCCTCCAAGTAGTGCAAATCGCGGCGCTGGAGGTTTTCGATCAGCGCGAGCAGCGCGCTCTCCTCCTCGCTCGAGCGCGCGAGCAGGCACGGCACCTCGCGCAGTCCCGCTATCTTCGCCGCGCGCAGCCGTCTCTCTCCCGCGATGAGCTCGTAGCCCTCGTCCGTGCGGCGGACGGTCAGCGGCTGGAGGATGCCATAGCGGCGGATGCTGTCGCTCAGCGAGCGCAGCGAGGCCTCGTCAAACTCGATGCGCGGCTGGTTGGGGTTAGGGCGCAGCGCATCGATGGGCAGGTCGAGCACGCGGCGCGGGAGCAGCGGCTTTCTTGCGGACATTTCCATGGATTTCCCCTCCTTTTTCTCCACTTTTAGCACAAAAAGTGTGCAAAAGCGGGCGAAAATTGGCGGAGAGATCAAAAAATTCGCACCTTGCGGTGCGAATTTTCGTTTTCTCATTTATTTCCCGTCGTGCTTGACGTGGATACGGCTGATCGCGCGGGCGATGCGGGCATTGGCAATGGCCTGCTCCTGCGCGCTGCGCTTCGCCTTGAGCTCGGCGCGCGCCTCGGCCGCCATCTCTTCGGCGCGGTGAAGGTCGATCTCCTCCGGCCGCTCGATCGTGTCCACCAGCACGAGCGCCTCGCCGTGCTCCATCTTGAGCACGCCCTCGGACACGGCGGCGATCTGCTCGACGCCGTCGGCGTCCCGCAGCGTCAGCTTGCCGGGAACGACCGCGAGCACGATATCCTCGTGCTGCGCCATCAGGCCGTACATGCCGTCGATGCTCGGCACGGTGAGCGATGTGCACGCCCCGTCAAAAAACGTGCGCTCGGGCGCGAGGACGCGGAGAGGAAAGGTCTTCATCACGCTTCCCCGCTTTCCATCTTCTTCGCCTTGGCGAGCGCGTCGTCAAGCGTGCCGACGTTGTAGAACGCCATCTCGGGATAGCCGTCCATCTCGCCGGAGAGAATGGCTTCAAAGCCGCGGAGTGTCTCCTCAAGCGGCACATAGACGCCCGGAAGGCCCGTGAACTTTTCGGCCACGAACGTTGGCTGGGCCAAAAAGCGCTGGATCTTTCTCGCGCGGTTGACCGTCACCTTGTCCGTGTCGCTCAGCTCCTCCATGCCGAGGATGGCGATGATATCCTGCAATTCGCGGTATTTCTGCAAGGTCGCCTGCACGCTGCGCGCGATGCGGTAGTGCCGCTCGCCCACGATATCCTCTTCCAGAATGCGGGAGGACGATTCGAGCGGGTCGACCGCGGGATATAAGCCCTGTTCGGCGATCTTACGGCTCAAAACCGTCGTCGCGTCGAGGTGGGTGAACGTCGTCGCCGGGGCAGGGTCGGTCAGATCGTCCGCGGGAACGTAGACCGCCTGCACGGACGTGATCGAGCCGCTCTTGGTCGAGGTGATGCGCTCCTGCAGCTCGCCCATTTCGTTGGCGAGCGTCGGCTGATAGCCGACGGCGGAGGGCATGCGGCCGAGCAGGGTCGAGACCTCGCTGCCCGCCTGCACAAAGCGGAAAATATTGTCGATGAACAGCAGCACGTCGCGCTGCTCCTCGTCGCGGAAGTATTCGGCCATCGTAAGGCCTGTCAGCGCCACGCGCATACGAACGCCGGGCGCTTCGTTCATCTGGCCGAAGACGAGCGCGGTCTTGTCGATGACGCCGCTCTCGTGCATCTCGTTCCAGAGGTCGTTGCCCTCGCGGCTGCGCTCGCCCACGCCGGTGAAGATCGAATAGCCGCCGTGCTCGACGGCGATGTTGTGGATGAGTTCCTGAATGAGCACCGTTTTACCGACGCCCGCACCGCCGAACAGGCCGATCTTGCCGCCGCGCGGATAGGGCTCCAAAAGGTCGATGACCTTGATGCCGGTCTCCAAGATCTCAACGCTCGGGCTCTGCTCGTCGAAGGCGGGGGGCTTTCTGTGGATGCTGCGGCGCGGCTCCGCGCCGCCGATCGGCGCGCCGCCGTCGATGGTATCGCCAAAGACGTTGAAAAGCCGTCCGAGCGTCGCCTTGCCGACGGGCACGCGAAGGCCGCTGCCTTCGCCCGTGACGGTCATGCCGCGGCTGAGGCCCTCGCTGCCGGAGAGCATGATGCAGCGCACCGTTTCGGCGCTCAAATGCTGCTCCACCTCCATCACAAGGCGCTTGCCGTTCAGCTCGACGGACAGCGCCTCGCGGATGCGCGGCAGCTCGCCGTGCGGGAAGCGCACGTCCACCACGCTGCCCGATACCTGAATGATCTTACCTGTGCGCATGCTGCGCCTCCTTCTTCATGTGGTTCTTCTTGCTGCGCGCGCCGGCGGAGACCTCCGTGATCTCGCTCGTGATGGCGCCCTGCCGCTCGTGGTTGTACTCGAGCTGCAGCTCGCGCAGCATGTCGTCCTCGTTCTGGTTGGCCGAGTCCATGGCAGAGGCGCGCGCGTTCTGCTCGGCGCAAAAGCTGTCGACCATCGCCGAGTACAAAAAGCCCGTGATGTACGCCGGCACGACCCTGGCGAGCACCTCCTCTGCCGAGGGCTCAAAGCGGATGGGCTTTTCCCCCGTCTCCTCTTTGACAAAGTGCTCATCCTCCAGCGGCAGCAGGCGCACGGTGCGCACGTCCATGTCCACGCCGTTGCCAAGGTCGGTGTAGATGATAAAGAGCTTGGAGATCTCGCCCCGGTCGAAGAGATCCAAAAGCTTCGCCGTGATCTCTCGCGCGCGGCGGAGCGTGGGGCTCTGCGCATCGTAGCGGAAGCTCTTTTCCACCGGCACGCCGTGGCCGGAGAAGAAGTGCCGCCCGTTGCCGCCCACCACAAAAAGGCGGCTGTCGGGGTGCTTTTCAAGGCGCTTCATCGTCTCCTGAATAACATTCTGGTTGTAGGCGCCCGCAAGGCCGCGGTCCGCCGTCACCACAAGATAGGCGTACGTTCCCGGCTGGGCCAGATCGTCCGCGTTGCCCCGGTAGAGGTACGGGCTCTCGATTTCGCCCGCGTGCTGGAAGATCTGCTCGATCTGCGTCGAGACCGCGTCGAAAAACGGGCGCGTCTTGGCAAGGTCTTCTTTCGCCCGCCGCATCTTGGTCGAAGCGATGAGGTACATCGCGTTCGTCACCTTCTGCGTGCTCTGGATGCTCGCGATGTGCTCGCGGATCTCCTTCATGCTCGCCATGTACCTGTCACCTCACTTTTTATTTGGAAAAATAGCTTTGCACAAATTCCTTTGCCAGTTCGATGATCTGCGACTGCTGATCGTCGCTGAGTTGGCCGGTCTGCTCGATGGCATTGCACAGCGCGCCCTGCGTCTCGCCAAAGTGCTGCAAGAGCGCGGGGATAAACGCGTCAAGCTGCTCTGGCACGATCTCTTGAAAAACATGGTTCAGCCCCGCGACGAGCAGGATGACCTGCTCATACTGCTTGTAGGGGTGGAACTGCTTCTGCCGCAGCATGCGCATCAAGCCCTGACCGTAGGATAAAAGCTTTGCCGTCGACTCGTCGAGGTCGCTTGCAAACTGCGTGAATGACTCCATCTCGCGGTACTGCGAAAGGTCGAGGCGGATGGTCTTGGCCGCCTTTTTCATCGCCTTGGTCTGCGCGTCGCCGCCCACGCGGGACACGGACAGGCCCACATTCACCGCCGGACGCTGGCCGGAGAAGAACAGGCGCGTTTCCAGAATGAGCTGACCGTCGGTGATGGAAATGACGTTCGTCGGGATATAGGCCGAAACGTCGCCGGACTGCGTCTCGATGATCGGCAGCGCCGTGATGCTGCCGCCGCCCTTCTCCCCGCTCAGATGCGCCGCGCGCTCGAGCAGGCGGGAGTGCAGATAGAACACGTCGCCCGGATACGCCTCGCGGCCTGGAGAGCGCTCCAAAAGAAGGCTCATCGCGCGGTACGCGATGGCGTGCTTGGAAAGATCGTCGTAGACGATCAGCACGTCGCGGCCCTTATTCATAAAGTATTCGCCCATGGCGCAGCCCGCGTAGGGCGCAATGTACTGTAACGGCGCGGGATCGCTCGCCGTGGCGTTGACGATGATCGTATAATCCATCGCGCCGTGCGTTTCCAGCGTCTTTTTGAGCTGGGCGACGGAGCTCGCCTTCTGTCCGATGGCGACATAGATGCAGATGACATCCTTGCCCTTCTGGTTGACGATGGTGTCGAGGGCGATAGCGGTCTTGCCGGTCTGGCGGTCGCCGATGATGAGCTCGCGCTGGCCGCGGCCGATGGGGAACATCGAGTCGACGGTCAGAATGCCCGTCTCAAGCGGCGTGTCGACGCTCTGGCGGTCGATGATACCGGGAGCGGGACTCTCCACTGCGCGGTAGCCGTCGGCGCGGATGTCTCCCCCGCCGTCGATGGGCACGCCGAGCGCGTTGACCACGCGGCCGAGGAACCCCTCGCCCACGGGAACGCCCGCCGTGCGTCCGGTGCGGCGGACCGTGCTGCCTGCGCAGACGCTCGCGTCGTCGTCAAAGAGGATGCAGCCGACGCTGTCCTCGGATAAGTCCTGCACCATGCCGCGCACGCCGCCGTCGAAAAGCAGCACCTCGCCATAGGCGGCGCCCTCCAGCCCGTCCACGCGGGCAATGCCGTCGCCGACGGTCAGAACGGTGCCGACCTCCTGTGCCATGGCCTGCGGCGTCCACGAGAGCACCGTCTCCTTCAGCAGCGGGATGACGTCGCCCTGCGTGGCAGCGAGCTTTTCGAGCGCGTCCTTGAACTGGCTCAGGCGTCCGCCCGCGCTCCAGTCGTAGACCTCCGCGCCCACCTCGAGGCGGAAACCGTCGGGGTAGTCATCACTCTTTTGCCAGGTGAGTGTCGTGCCCTCGCCGTACTTTTCGGCGAGGAAGGCCAGAAATCGCTTCTCCTGCTCCTGCGACGGACGCACGGCAGAGAGCAGTACGGCCTCTAAATGCTCCGTGCGCTCAGCCATTGTCCTTGCGCTCCTCCGCCGTGTCCAGGAACTTGTCGTAAGCGTCCGACGTGCTGGAGAGCACCAGCTTTTCCGCCGCGGCGCTCATCAGCTCGGAAATTTCGCCCTTGGCCTGCTCCATCACGCGCTCATGCTCGCGCGCGGCATCTTCCCGCGCCTTGCGCACGATCTCGCCCGCCTGCTGCTCGGCCTGCGCGCGGCGCTCGTCCACCGCGTGCTGCAAGGCTTCGTTCGCCTCGCGCTGGCGGCGTGCGATCTCCTCGTCGGCGCTCTTGAGCTGCGCTTCATAGCCGGCCTTCGTCTTCTCGGCCTCGGCAAGCACGGCCTTGGCGTCCTCGTCCATCTTCTCATAGTGCGCCTTGCGGCTGTCCATAAAGCTCTTCACAGGCTTGTAGAGCAGAAAATACATCGCGCCGAACAGGATAACAAAGTTCAGCGCATGCAGCAGGATCTGCTGCAAATTGATATTAAGCGGCATTCAAAGCCCCTCCTTTTTGGGAGTGTTCTTCATCAAAGGACGAAGATAATGAGGATCGCCACGATCAGGGCGTAAATGATGACCGTCTCGATAAACACAAGGCCCATCATCATCGTGGTTCTGATCTGACTTGTGGCCTCGGGCTGGCGGGCCATGGCCTCGCTCGACTTGCCGACCGCAATGCCCATGGCCAGCGCGCCGCCAAGGCACGCAATGCCGATCATCACGCCCGAGCCCATCGCCTTGGCAGAGGTCACGTCGTTGTCGTTGCTGCCGGCCGTGACGTTCACGGTCTCGGTCACATCACTGTCGCTGCCGCTCTCGTTTGCGGCGAGGGCCGGAATGGTGCAGAGCATCAGCGCGCACAGCAGCATCATCAGCGCTGCGAATTTCTTCATCGTTTTCATGGCAATTTTACCTCTTTCTTCAGGCAGCCGTTTCGCTGCGGGATTTTTTTACCTTTTTTGCCTTGGGCTTTTTCTCGTGCTTTTCGGTCGATTCGCCGTAGAACGTCGACACCAGCATCGTTAAAACATACGCCTGGATCAGCGCGTGCAGCAGCGTGAACATCACGCCCACGATGACCGGCAGCACATAGGAAAGCGCCGCGTAGTAATACACAAGCTCCGTCACGAGCGCGCCGGAAAGCAGCGCGCCGAAGAGTCGAAAGCTCATCGAGATCGGCAGCGAGAAATCCTTGAGCGCGTGCAGAAATCCGCCCACGCCCGCGGCGATCAGTCCGCCGAAGAGGATCACGCCGTAGCTCATCACGCCCAGCGCGATCGCCCCGTTGATATCGGACAGCGGCGCGGGCAGGCTGACGGCGTGGCCTGATGTGGTCACCACCTGAATGCCGAGCAGCTCAAAGAGCGTGCTGACAAAGATGTAAACACCGGCGGTGAAGATGTACGCCCGCAGGAATTTATTGCGGTGCGGGCTGCTGCCCTCAGCCAGGCCGTCGAACATGCCGACGATCTGCTCTAAAACGAGCTGGAACCTGCCGGGCACATATTTGAATTTTGGGATCACAAAAAGCCGGCACACAAGGGCGAATACTATTAAAATACCCGTCACGATGTAGGCGGAGATGAGCCCCGGGTTCACCTCGATCAGGCCAAACAGGCTCACCTTGTTCTGCTCGTGCAGCACCGCGTCACGCATGACCTCCTGGATCGGTTCGCTCTCGCCGCCTGACGGCGTGAGCAAACATCCGGCCAGCAGCGCCAGCACGATCACGGCGAACACGATCAGCTCGCGCGTTCGCTTTTTCTTATCCACGCGCCCTACCCCCTTTTGTTTCTATCATCCAATTTCTGCTTGGGATGCAGCACTTATTTATACCACCTGCACGCAGGAAATGCAAGTCTTCCTTCATGATTAACCGCCGCTTTACAGCATCTTTTCGTCTTCTTAACAGAGCCCTGACCCCTCCCCTTTTTCTTCAATAAATAGAGCAGCGGAAGGAGACAGTGCTGCCCCCTTCCGCCGCTCTATTCCACTTTTCTCGTTATCGTCACAATACGAAGATGATCAGGATGGCCACGATCAGCGCATAGATGATGACCGTCTCGATAAACACAAGACCCATCATCATCGACGTGCGGATCTGCCCCGCCGCCTCGGGTTGTTCGGCCATGTTGTTCGCCGCCTTTGCAACGGAATGCGCCATGCCCAGCGCGCCGCCAAAGCACGCCACACCGATAAGCGCCGCCACCGCCCAGATCTTGCGCACCTTGGTGGTGTTCTTCTCCGAGCGCGCGAGTTCTTCCTCGCTCACCGTCTGTGCGGCGGGTTCCGCGTCCGCCGTACCGCCTGCGGCGGCCAGCGCCGGAATCGTCAGCGCGCACAGCAGCGCCAGCACGGCAAACAGCGACCAAATTCGTTTCATCATTCGGCTCCTTAACGCAAAAATGCAGTTTCTTTGCGAAATCTTTATAAAGACTATATACCACCCGTGCGCCGATGGCAAGTCTTTTTATAAAAAGCACAAAAAGTAGGATCCTCTCCCTTAATTTTTCGTTTTTTCTTTCTCTTGAGAGTAGCATTTTCCGCGCGTTTCTGCTATCGTGTAGAAAAATAAATCACGTTGAGAGGAAAATACTCATGTTCTGGGACAACGTCGCGGGGGTCTATGACCTCTTCGCCGACATCTTTAATAAAGAAACGCACAAGGCGCTCATTGCCGCCGTCAGTTCCCGCATCACGCCATACGACGCGGTGCTCGAATGCGCCTGCGGCACGGGCCTTCTCACCGGCGCCATCGCCGAGCGCTGCCGGACGCTTCTCGCGACGGACTTTTCCGCCAACATGCTCAAGCGGGCGAAGAAGAAATACGGCGCGCTGCCAAACGTCACGTTCCGCCAGGCCGACATCCTGCATTTAGACGGGCCGGACGGGCAGTTCGACGTGGTCATCGCCGCGAATGTCATCCACCTGCTCGACGAGCCGTACAAGGCCCTTGCCGAGCTCGACCGCGTCTGCCGCAGCGGCGGCACGATCATCGTCCCGACCTATATGAACCGCAGCGAGCAGGGCAAGACGAGCGGCTTTGCCTCGACCGTCGGCAAGGCGGGCGCGGACTTCAAGCGTCAGTTCACGTTCGACACGTATAAGCAGTTTATCGCCGCGGCGGGCTACGACGATGTCGACTACGCCTACTGTCCCGGCCGCGTGCCCTGCGCCGTCGCCGTGATCCACAAGCCGTAAAAAGCAAGAAAAAAGGCTCCGCAGAGTATTCTGCGGAGCCTTTTTTACATTTTGTATTCATTTTCTCTTCTGCCGGCGGATGTCTTCGCCGAAAAAGAGCAGCATTTGATACTCTCCCTGCAATCTTGACAGCACCGGCGCGCCGTAGCGCCGCCCGAGCTCGTCGGGGCTCAGGTTCGTGGAGATGACGGTCTTCTTCCCCGTGATGAGGCGCGTGTTGACGATCTGATACATCGCGCTGTGGACAAAGCTCGTCATCAGCTCGGTGCCGAGGTCGTCTAAAATCAGCAGGTCGCAGCCGAGCGCGCGGCTCACGGCGGTGTCGGCATTCTCGCCGTCGTCGCGGCCGAACTTCTGCGCCTCGAAGCGGGCGAAGATGTGCCCCGCCGTGTCGTAGACCACGCTGTGGCCGCTCGCGCTCACGACGCGCGCGATGGACGCGGAGAGGAACGTTTTCCCCAGTCCCGTGCCTCCGGTCAGCAGCAGGTTGCCGCTCTTGGGCGAAAACTCGTGCGCGTAGTCCTGGCAGATGTCGTACACGCGCTCCATGTTCGTGCGCGGCGACACGCCGAGGTCCTCGTCCGGCACGGACGAATAGTAGTCGAAGTTGAAATTTTCAAAGCACTGCGAGCCGAGGTCCAAAAGGCCCGAGAGCTCCTTGTTCTGCTCCTTGGCGTAATAGCCGCGCAGGCACGAGCAGACCTCGCTGCCGAGAAAGCCCGTGTCGTTGCAGCGCGAGCACTTGGGCTTTTCCTCGAGATAGTCGCCCGGCAGTCCCAGGCGCGTCAGGAGAAGGCGCTTTTCCTGCTGCAAGTTGAGGTTTTCCTCCCGCAGCGCCTCAATGGCCGGGCGCGGGTCCGTCCCGCGGCGCAGGCCGGAGGCGATGATCTTTGCCATCGTGTGCGACAACTCGCGGTCGATCTCCTCAATGCGCGGGCACTTGGTATACACCGCGCGCTCGCGCGCGCGAAAATTCTCCGCGCGGCGCTGCTTGTCCTCGTCGAAGCGCGCCAGCGCTTGGCGCATCAGCCGCCCATCGTAAGACATCCTTCTCCCCCGCTTTCGTTACTGATTCAAATATTCCTTCATCCAGGCGTTGCCGCCGGTGGTGTTCTTTTTCGGCTTGCTCTGCTCCTTGGCGTTCTCGGCCCTGACCTCGGCGAGCGTGTGCAGGCCCTTTTCGTGCCAGCGTTTCAAAATGCCGTTGCAGTACGGCCAGCGGAATTCGTGGCAGTGCAGGATCGTCCGGTCGTAAGCCTCAGCCACGGTCTCCGCCGGAAATCCCATCTCCGCCCACGCGGAGAGGTACTTTTCCTCGCTCGGCGCGCTCGCGCGGCCCTGCATTTGCAGCGCCGCCATGTACTCGGGATATCTGCCGCGCAGGGCTTGCTCGCGCTTCATGTACTCGCTGGCCTTTTCGATGGAAAAGAGCTCCTTGCGCGCCCAGACGTAGCCCTCTTTTTCGATCTCGCGCATGTTGGGCAGTCGCCCCTCGCCGAACTGCTGCTCCTTTTTCGCGATGCAGTAGTTGACGAGCGTGTAGACCACGTCCGCGGGCAGACCCAGATTTTCGTACAGCCCTAACAGCTTCTTGACCGACGGGGTCGAGAGCGGGCCGAGCTTGTGCTCCACCTCGCGCAGAAGGCAGGCGAAGCGCCCGTCGCCCTCCAGCTTTCGCGCGATGTCCTCGCGCGTGTACTCGGGCGGCTCGCTGAGCTGCTGGGGCGGCGGAAGGGGCGCTTCCTTCTTCTCCGGCGCGCCGACGAGCTTCATCTCGTAGAGCGCCTGCTCCGCCGCACGAAGACGCGTTTCGTCCCACTTGAGCTCGCGCGCGAGCTTGCCGGAGTCCGCCGCGCCGCGCGCATGCAGGATGGCGAGGTACAGCAGCGCCGCGTCGCCGCTGCCACCCGCGATCAATCGCTTGACCGTCGCCGATGAGAGCGTGATGTTCTCCTCGGTGCTCAAATGCAGCACATAGCCTGCCATGTTCCTCGCCTCCTTTCATCCATTTTCGATTCCATTATTCTACATGAAATTTTCCCGTTCGTAAACATGAAATTTTTTGCTTCCCCCTTTTCACATTTTCACTCCCGTGTTATACTGTTAGAGATTATATGGGTGGAATTTGCCCTTTTTTGTGCAACGCCGAAATAGAAAGGAGCACACAAACATGGAAAACCGCATCACGATCTCCATCTGCGACGAGGAATACACCTTTGTCGCCGAGGAAGCCCCCTCCTATATGCAGAAGGTCGGCTCCTACGTCAACGACAAAATGAGCGAGCTGCTCGACGCTGCCAAGGTCGGCCGCACGGACGCCGCCGTGCTGACCGCCGTGAACATCACCGACGAGCTCTTCAAAGAGCGCGAGGCCGGCGACGCGCTGCGCCGTCAGGTCAAGCAGTACCTTGACGAGGCGAGCCAGGCCAAGAATGAGGTCAGCGAGCTCAAGCGCGAGATCTTCAAGCTCCAGCAGCAGAAAAAGTAAACCCTTGACGACGGAGCTGTTAGCGCCCGCGGGCGGGCAGGAGGCGCTTGTTGCCGCCGTGCAGAGCGGCGCAGACGCCGTGTATATGGGCTTTGGCGCGTTCAACGCGCGCCGCAGCGCGAGGAACTTCTCCGACGAGGAATTCCGCGCGGCGGTCTCTTATTGCCATTTGCGGGGCGTGAAGGTCTATCTGACGCTCAACACGCTCGTCACCGACCGCGAGCTCCCCGCGCTTGCCGCGGAGGCGCGCACCGCGTCGGAGTGCGGCGTGGACGCGATCCTGGTGCAGGATTGGGGCGTTCTGGCGACGCTGCAAAAGCTCATTCCCGACGTGCCGCTGCACGCCTCGACGCAGATGAGCCTGCACACGCTCTCGGGCGTTCAGGAAGCGGCAAGGCTCGGCATGACGCGCGCGGTGCTCGCGCGCGAGCTTTCGCGCGGGGAGATCGCCGAAATCTGCCAAAAAAGCCCCATCGAGATCGAAACGTTCGTCCACGGCGCGCTGTGCATGTGCTACAGCGGCCAGTGCGAGATGTCTGCCGTCATCGGGCGGCGCAGCGGCAACCGTGGCGCCTGCGCCCAGCCCTGCCGCCTGCCCTACGGCTTTTCCGGCAGGGCGGACGGCCATCCGCTGAGCTTGAAGGACGCGTGTCTTGCCCCCTTCGTGCCGGAGATGATGGATATGGGTGTCGCCTGCCTCAAGATCGAAGGGCGCATGAAGCGGCCGGAGTATGTCGCCGCCGTGACGGAAATTTACGCGCGTCTCCTGCGCGAGCACAGAGGGCCGACGAAGGACGAGCAGAAAAAGCTCGCCCTCGCCTTCTCGCGCGACGGCTTTACCGAGGGATACTATCGCGGCGTGCGCGGACGCGAGATGTTTGGCACGCGGCCCGAAAATGCAAGATGGCCCGAGGACTGGTTCAGCGAGATTCGCGCGCGCTATGAAAAGGAAATTTTGCGGCTTGTGCCGCTCGCATTAAATTGCACCGTCCGCGCCGGAGAGCCGATGCACCTGACAGCCGAGGACGCAGACGGCCATGCTGTGACCGTCACCGGCGCAGTGCCCGAGGCGGCGCGCAGCCGCGCCGTCACCGCGGAAGAGGTCGAAACGCGCCTCAAGAAAACCGGCGGCACGGCCTTTTCGGTGACGCATTGCACCATCACACTCGACGGTGGCCTCGCCGTCAGCGCGGGCGCGCTCAACGCCCTGCGCCGCGAAGCGCTCACGCAGATGGAAGCGCAGCGCACCGCCGTGCCGGAACGCCGCGTATTCGACTTTGTCCTGCCCGAAACGGTCAAAAACAGCGCGGACAAGCCGCTTTTGACCGTCTCCCTCCACAGGGCCGAGCAGCTGAGCGAGGGACTGATCGCGCTCGCTCCCGCGCGGGTGTATGTGCCCGTCGAACTACTGGCGCAGCTTGACCTTTCGCCACATCTCGGCAGAACGGAATTTTTCGTTGTCCTGCCGCGCATCTACCGCACACAGGACGAGCCTATTTTGCGCGCGCTGCTCGAGGACGCCGCCAAAAAAGGCGTCACGGGCGTGTCGCTCGGCAACCTCGGCCACCTGCCGCTCGCGCGTGGACTTGATTGCAAGCTGCACGGCGGCTGGCCGCTGAACGTCTACAACTCCGCCGCGCTCGCTTTCTGGAAAGAACAGGGACTTTCGAGCGCGTGCGTCTCGTTCGAGCTGCGCGACGCGCAGATTCGTGACCTCAGCAAGTGTCTCCCGTGCGAGGCCATCGTCTATGGCCGCCTTCCCCTGATGCTCACGGAAAACTGCCTGAATGCGAACGCGTTCGGCTGTCGATACTTTACCGAGCGCCCCGCCTCCGTTCCCTGCGACGGCGCGTGCGCAAGCGCCCCCGAGCTCACCGACCGGCGCGGCGAGCACTTCCCCGTGCTGCGCGCGTGGGGCTGCCGCAGCGAGATCGAGAACGGAAAGATTCTTTATCTCGCGGACAAATCGAAGGACTGGCAGACGCTCGGTCTGCGCTTTGCTCAACTCCGTTTCACGACCGAGAGCGCCTCTGAATGCGTCCGCGTGCTGCGCGCGTATCAGGGTGAGACGGTCGAAGCGCCGGAGAATATCACCCGTGGTCTCTTCTATCGCGGCGCAGAATGAATTCCAAATTGTAATTTTTTATCTTGATTATACTTTTTATTATCAAACAGTGAGGCAATATCATGGCAATCGTTTTGGCATCTCAATCCCCGCGCCGTCAGGAGCTGCTCGCCCGCATCGGCGTGGAGGACTTCAAAACGCTCTCGCTCGACATTGACGAGAGCTATCCGGAAGGTCTTTCTCCCGAGGACACGGTGCGCTACATTGCAAAGAAAAAATGCGACGCAGCCGCCGCCCTCTGCTCCCCCGACGATCTCATCATCACGGCGGACACGATGGTCTTTTTGGGCAATGACCGCCTTGGAAAACCGCGCGACGAGGAGGACGCGCTGCGCATGCTGCGCGCGCTTTCCGGCCGCGCTCACACGGTCTGCACGGGCGTGAGCGTTCGCCGCGGCGCGCAGGAAGAGCGCTTCGCCGTGTCCACGCGCGTCTTTTTCCGCCCGATGACGGACGACGAGATCCGTGCCTACATCAAAACCGGCGAGCCGATGGACAAAGCCGGCGCTTACGGCGTGCAGAGCCGCGGCGCACTCTTTGTCGAGCGCATCGACGGCGACTTTTTCAACGTCATGGGTCTGCCCGTTGAGCAGCTTGGCTTAGTGCTCGCGCGCTTTGGCGTCAAGCTCCTCTAACCTCTCCCCTGCCCTACGATGAAAGGAGGGTAAGCCTTGAAAGAATTTTTCCGTCAGCACGGGCTGCGCATTCTGGCCGTCGCTGCGGCGGTCGCCGTGGCATTGAGCCTTTTGACCTACTTTTCCTCGACGTCCTCGGTGCTTGAAAACATCGCGGGCGTGCTGACGTACCCGTTCCGCGCCGCCGCCACCGCCGTGAGCGACTGGGCGGCCGACAAGCGCCAGTATTACGAGGACACGACCACACTCAAGGAGGAAAACGCGGCGCTCAAAAAAGAGATCGCGGACCTTCGCGCCCAGCAGCGTCAGGCGCAGGCCGACAGCGAGGAAAATAAGCTCCTGCGCGAGCTTTTGAAGCTCCAGCAGCAGCGGCGTGACTTCACGTTCGTCTCCACCGCCGTGCTCGCCCACAGCGAGAGCAGCTGGACGTCGTCGCTGTCTCTCAACCACGGCACCGATCAGGACATCGCCGTGGGCGACTGCGTCGTCAACGCCGAAGGGTATCTCGTCGGCGTCATTTCCGAGGTCGGCCTCAACTGGTCGACGGTGCTGACCGTCATCGACACGGACACTGAGCTCGGCGCGCGCATCTTCCGCACCGGCGAGGTCGCCGTGGCGGAGGGTGATTTCGCCCTGATGGGTCAGGGCAAATTAAAGCTCTCGTACCTCACGTCGGACGACGAGGTGCTCATCGGCGACCAGATCGTCACGTCGGGCCTTGGCGGATATTACCCGAGCGGCCTTGTCATCGGCTCGGTCGAATCGCTCCAGACCGGCGACGACGGCCTTGCCCGCTACGCGGTCCTCACGCCCATGATGGACTTTAACGCCCTGACCGAGGTGTTCGTCATCACGGACTACGACATTGTCGACTGAGGGAGGCGCGCATGAATCTCACCCAAACCACTGCGCTTAAGTGGACGTTTTACGCGCTCGCCGCCGCGGCGCTCTTTTTCCTGCGGCGGCTGCTTCTCGGGTCGATGACGTTTTTCGGCATCATCCCCTTTCTGCCGCCCGTCATTTTAGCGGTCATGGCATCGTTCGAGCTGCCGCGCTCGTCCGTCATCGCGGGCATCGTCTTCGGCGCGCTGTGCGACCTTGTGCTCCCCGCACCATTCGCGTGCTTGTACACGATCGCGTTCACGCTTGCGGCACTGCTCATCTCAACAGTTGTCAGTAATTTGCTGCAGCAGGGCTTTGCCCGTGCGCTGCTCTCGACCGTGCTGACATTTCTGCTCGTTGACCTCTTGCAGGCGTTCGCGCTGCTGCCGCGCAGCGGCTCGACCGCCATTTTGCCAATGCTACACCTGTTCGCGCGCGAAACGGCGCTCTCGTGCCTGCTTCTTCTGCCGGTCTATCCGGCGCTGCGCGCCATCCGCCGCATCTTCCCCGACTGATTTTCCCCATTTTCCCCAAGCCTCAAGGAAAGGAGGCCGCTATGGATCCCAAACGCTTTACCCGCCGCCTGATCGCACTCGGCGCGGCGATGTTTCTCTGCGCGCTCGTGTTCGTCGTCACGCTCTTTGACGCGCAGATCGTCAACGGCGACGATTACCTCGACAAGTCCATCCGCACGAACGCCAAGACCGAGACCGTCAAGGCCTCGCGCGGCATCCTCACCGACCGCAACGGCAAGGTGCTCGTGTCGAACCGCGCGGTCTACACGCTGAATTTTGATTCCTCGCTCGTCTCTTCCGACGAGCTCAACGACGCACTGCTGCGCGTCATCGAACTGATGAACGCGCAGGGCGTTGAAATTAAGGACACGCTGCCGCTCACCAGGACCTCGCCCTACGCCTACGACACCGCGAACGGCAGCGCGAAAACGCTCGTCAAATACCTCGTCTCGCTCAAGTGGATCAATGAAAAGAACGTCGGCGACGACGGCCTCCCCACTACGCTGACAGGCTCTGCGCTGTATCTGAAGCTGCGCGGCGAGTACGGGATCGACGAAACGCTCCCGAATTTCACGGTGCGCACGCTCATCGGGCTGCGCTACTCCCTCGCCTCCGCCAAGATGAACGGCTCCACGACCTTCGAATTTGCGAGCGACGTGGATGTTTCGCTCATTTCCCTCATCAAGGATGGCAACTATGCCGGCGTGCAGGTGGATACCTCGTCCGTGCGCGTTTACGAGACCGACTACGCCGCCCACGTCCTCGGCTACACCGGCAGCATTCAGGACTGGGACGATTATAAGGATAAGGACGGCTACACGCTCGCGAGCACCGTCGGCATCTCCGGCGTGGAAAATGCGTTTGAAGACTATCTCCACGGCAGCGACGGCAAGCGCCTTGTCACGCTCAACGACTCCGGCAAGATCACCGGCGAGCTCTACTCCGTGGAGCCGAAGCCCGGCTCCACCGTGGCGCTGACGATCGACATCGACTTTCAGGCTCAGGTGGAGGAGGCGCTTAAAAATACCGTCTCTTCCATGACAAAATCCGACGGCATCGACCGCGGCGCGGCCGTGGCCGTCGTGCAGGTCGGCACGGGCGACGTGCTGGCGCTTGCCTCGTATCCGACCTATTCCCTCTCGACGTTCCGTCAGGACCTTGCAGAGCTCTCCACCGACCCCTTGCAGCCGATGTGGAATCGTGCCACGCAGGGAAAATACGCCCCCGGCTCGACCTTGAAGCCGCTGACGGCCATCGCCGCGCTCGAATCCGGCGCGACGACCGTGCGCGAAAAGATCTACGACTCCGGCAAGTGGACGTACCCCGGCTACTCCGCGAGCTACACCTACTGCTGGAAGCGCAGCGGCCACGGCTCGCTCAACGTCCGCGGCGCGATCATGAATTCCTGCAACTATTTCTTCGCCGAAATGGGCTACCGCATGGGCATGGACACGCTGCGCGAGTATTACGCGAAATTCGGCCTCGGCTCCCCGACCGGTATTGAGATCGGCGACACCGCAGGCCGCCTTCCCTCGCAGAACGAGGGCGAGAACCTTGCCCCGTGGGCGGCGTTCGGTCAGGCGAATCAGGAATACTCCCCCCTCCAGCTCGCAAATTACATCGCGGCGCTCTGCGGCGGGGGTGACCGCTACGCCACGCACCTTTTGAAAAACGTCCGCTCCAGCGGCTCCGGTGCGCTCGAATACGTTTACGACGCCGAGCCGGTCGAGACGATCACCATGAGCAGCGAAAATCTCTCCGCCGTCCTCGCCGGTATGCACGACCTCGCAACTGACGGCGCGGTGTCGCAGTATTTCAAGAACTGTATCGTCGACGCCGCGGCCAAGACCGGTACGATCCAGACCGGCGACACGAAGAACAACAACGGCGCGTTCGTCTGCTTCGCCCCCTACGACGATCCGCAGATCGCCGTCGCCATCGTCATCGAAAAGGGCGGCTCCGGCGCAGCATTGGCCTCCACCGCCGTGCAGGTGCTCAACGCTTACTTCTCCAACACGTCCGCGTCCTCCGCGATCACGGGCGAAAATACACTGCTGGGTTAAGCGCGCCGTTTCGGCGCGCTTTTGCCTGTTTCAGCCTCTTTATTTGGCAGAAAGGAATGTGTTATGTCAACTAAATGGTTTGATCCGCGTGATCTTCTCTTCAAATCTCCCTTTGGCGCGGTGCCCTGCGGCGCCGATGTCTCGTTCTGCTTTCGCCCCGAGCGCGGCGCGGCGGTCACGCGCTGTGAGCTGCTTGCTCACGGCGAGTTTGCCGACCAATGGACGACGGTGGAGCTTACTCCCGCGCAGGAGGACGGCCACGTCGTCTATCGCGGCATCTTCACCGCGCCGGATGACGTGGAGCTCGTCTGGTACCACTTCCGCCTCTCGTGGGCGGACGGCGGCACGAGTTGCTACGGCAAAAACGGCCTCTGCGCGTGGGACGCGGTCGAGCCCTGGCAGCTCACGGTCTACGACGACACACACAAAACGCCCGCGTGGTTCGGCCGCGGCGTGACGTATCAGATCTTCCCCGACCGCTTCCGCCGCGCTGAATCTCGTGATGTTGCAGGCCTTGTCGGCCCGCGCACGCTGCACAAAAATTGGGACGAGCTTCCCGAATACCGCCCGAACGCCGAGGGCGAGATCACGTGCAGCGACTTTTTCGGCGGTGACTTGCAGGGGATCACGGAAAAGCTCGACTACCTCGCCTCTCTCGGTGTGACGACACTCTACCTCTGCCCGATCTTCGAGGCCTCGACCAACCACCGCTACGACACGGCCTGTTATGAGCGCATTGACCCGCTGCTCGGCGATGAAGCGGACTTCCGCATGCTCTGCGCGGAGGCGAAAAAGCGCGGCATCTACGTGATGCTCGACGGTGTCTTCAACCACACGGGGCGAAAGAGCGTCTACTTTAATGCCGACGGCTTTTACGACGACCTCGGCGCGGCGCAGGGCGAGCAGTCGCCCTATTACCGCTGGTACAACTTCCACCCCTTCCCCGACGAGTACGACGCCTGGTGGGGCATCAAGAACCTGCCCGCAGTCAATGAGCTGGAAAAGAGCTATGTTGACTACATTATTGAGGGCAACAACTCCATTATCAAGCGCTGGCTGCGCGCGGGCGCATCCGGCTGGCGGCTCGACGTCGCCGACGAGCTCCCCGACGAGTTCATTGCCAAAATTCGCGCGGCGATGAATGAGGAGAACCCCGACACTTATCTTCTCGGCGAGGTCTGGGAGGACGGCACGACGAAGATCGCCTACTCCCAGCGCCGCAAGTACCTGCTGGGCCGCGAGACGAACGGCCTGATGAACTACCCGTTCCGCACGGCGCTGATGGCCTATTTGCTTGGCGGCGGCGCGGAATACTTCCGCGACAGCATGGAGGAGCTGCGCGAAAACTACCCCGCCCCTGCGTTCTACGGCGCGATGAATTTCCTCTCGACCCACGACACGCCAAGGCTTTTGACGATTCTGGGTCTCACCTCCCCCGCGCCGCAGACGCGCGACGAGCGCGCGGTCTATCAGCTCAGCGATTCCGACCTTGCGCGCGGCATGTCGCTTCTCAAGCTCGCGGCTCTGATCCTCTACACCTTCCCCGGCTCGCCGATGCTCTACTACGGCGACGAGGCCGGCATGCAGGGCTTTGAAGACCCGTTCAACCGCGGAACCTACCCGTGGGGACGCGAGAATGCCGAATTGGTGCAATACTTCCAACAGCTCGGCGCGCTGCGCAAATCGCACGAGGCGCTGCAAAGCGGCACGATCGTCTACCATGCCGCGCAGGGCCGCGCGCTGGCGTTCTCGCGCCGCACGGAGCACGACCACTGCCTCACGGCAGTCAATGCGGGCGACGAGCCCGTCACGCTCACCCTTCCGTGGGACGGCACGCTCGCCGAGGACGCCCTGTCCCATCAGGAGTTCTTCTGCGGCAACGGCCTGCTCCGCCTGACGCTCGAGCCCTACGGTACGATGCTGCTGACCCAGCCGCAGGAGTGATTTGTTTCACGTGAAACACTGATTTCAGGTCATGGTAAAGGTCAGCGCCTTTACCATGACCTTTTTCTGTACTCAGCACTGCCCCAGCGGTGATACCCCATCACCGGCCCAAACAGGGGCAAATCGGGACGTAAAGGCCTGCGCCTTGTCATGTTTCACGTGAAACAAATTTGCAAAATTTGAGCTTCCCTGTTGAAATTGAGCCGTTTTGTGCTATACTGAACAAGAATGAAAATGGATCAATGCTTCTATGACTAAGGTGGGTGTTTTTTTGGCTAAAATCGTTGCAATCGTCAATCAAAAGGGCGGCGTCGGCAAAACGACGACCTGTGTCAACCTGACCTCCTCCCTCAAGGAGAAAGGCAATCGCGTCCTGCTGTGTGACTTCGACCCGCAGGCCAACTCCACCTCCGGCATGGGTGTGGACAAGGCCGCCTCGCGCGGCGTTTATGACGTGCTCATCAACGGTGCGGACGTCACGGCCAGTGTGGCGCACACGCGCTACGGCGATGTGCTCCCCTCCTCAAAAGCCTTGGCGGGCGCGGGCATCGAGATGATCGACCGCGAAAACCGCGAATTCCTGCTCAAGCAGGCGCTCGATATTCTCTCGCCCAATTACGACTTTATCCTCATCGACTGCCCGCCGTCGCTCGAACTCTTAACGGTCAACGCCCTCTGCGCCGCGAATTCCCTGATCGTTCCCGTGCAGGGCGAATATTTCGCGCTCGAGGGCCTGTCCGACCTGATGCACACGGTGCGCATGGTGCGCCGCAGCCTGAATCCCGGCCTGGAGCTCGAAGGCGTTCTGCTCACGATGTTCGACGGGCGCACGAATCTCGCCCTCCAAGTTGCGGAAGAGGTCAAGCGCTACTTCCCCGGCAAGGTGTATTCGACCGTCATCCCCCGCAATGTGCGCCTTTCTGAAGCGCCGAGCCACGGCAAGCCGATCAACTACTACGACCGCGCCTCCCGCGGCGCGGAGGCTTACAGCAACCTCGCCAACGAATTTTTGAAGCAGAACCGCTGATACATTAAATATAAGGGCGCATTCCGCCCGCTTCATCCCACAGAAAGGAGAAGTTTCCATGGCAAATGCAAACCGCGGGCTCGGCAAGGGGCTCGGCGCGCTGCTGGGCGACGCCGCCCTGCGCACCGACACGTCCGACAACCTCTACCTCCCCATCTCGCAGATCGAACCCTACGCCAATCAGCCGCGCCGCCACTTCGATGAAGAGGCTCTGCAGGATCTGGCCGATTCCATCCGCGAGCACGGCATTATCCAGCCGTTGACGGTCCGCCGCCTTTCTTCCGGCTACTATCAGATCATCGCGGGCGAGCGCCGCTGGCGCGCCGCGCGCATCGCCGGTCTTACCGAAGTGCCCGCCATCGTCATCGAGGCGGATGACCGCAAGATGACCGAGCTCTCGCTCATCGAAAACCTCCAGCGCGAAGACCTTGACCCCATTGAAGAAGCCGAGGGCTACAAAACGCTGATGGACAACTACCATCTCACGCAGGAGGAGGCCGCCGAGCGTGTCGGCAAGTCCCGCTCCGCCGTGGCAAACAGTCTGAGATTGTTAGGGCTTTGCCCCGAAGTGCGGCAAATGCTGCAAAACGGCGACCTCTCCGGCGGTCATGCCCGCGCGCTGCTGCCGCTCAAGGCCGATTTGCAGCTCGACGCGGCAAACCTGATCGTCAAGCAGGGTCTCAGCGTCCGCCAGACCGAGGCGCTCGCCAAGCGCCTGAGTAATCCTAAGGAAGAGCGCAAGCCCACGAACGACGAGCTCATCGCCGAGAGCTACGGCCGTCTGGCCGCGCAGGAGCTCAGCGATAAGATCGGCCGCACCTGCCGCATCGTGTCCGGCAAGAAAAAAGGCCGCATTGAGCTCGACTATTACGGCATCGACGACTTAAACGATCTGCTCGAAGCGCTCGCCGCCATCAAACGCAGAAAGAACGGAGACGAATAACCATGTCCGATTTGATTCACGAGGGCCCCAAGGACCCGAATAAGCCGCCCGTGCCCGGCGAAGAAAAGCCCACCACCGAGCGCGAGCGCATGAAAAAAGTATATACTTACGTTGCGATCCTCTTCACCGTGGCATTTTTGCTGATTTTATGGACATTTCTCATGAATCAGCGCAGCATCAACGAGATCAAGGACGGCAACACCGCCCTGCAAAGCACCTTGCAGCAGAACGACTCGCTCGAAGCGCACATCGCTGAGCTTGAAGAGCAGCTTGCGACCGCGGAAGAGGACAAAAAGGCGCTCGACGAGACCGTCGGCCTTCAGTCCAACCAGCTGCGCGCGCTCGACTGGCTGCTTGAGATCGAAAACGCCTACAACACCGGCGATCTCGACGCCGCGAAAGACAACATCCGCTCATTCGAGGAGACCGGCACGGTGGAATTCCTGCCCAAGGAGCCGCTGCGTACCGGTATCACCGGCGACGACGCCCCCTCCCCCGCCGCGCGCTACCAGTCCATTGTGGACAAGCTGTTTCCGGACGGCGTAAAATAAGAAGCCAAATGGTCATTTACTTTACAACGATAACGAGGTAAATCATTATGCTGGATATGAAATTCCTGCGGGAAAATCCCAATCAGGTCAAGGAAAACATCAAGAAGAAGTTCCAGGACGAAAAGCTCCCCCTCGTCGACGAGGTCATCGAGCTCGACGCCAAGAACCGCGCCGCCATCACCGAGGCGAGCGAGCTGCGCGCCAGCCGCAACGCCCTCTCGAAGCAGATCGGCATGCTGATGGGTCAGGCGAAGAAGGACCCGAGCAAGCTCGAAGAAGCCGAAAAGATCAAGGCAACCGTCAAGGCGAACGCCGACCGCCTGGCCGAGCTTGAAAAGCTCGAAGAGGAGTATGAGCAGAAGATCCACAAGATCATGCTGCTGATTCCGAACATCATCGACCCCAGCGTCCCCATCGGCCCGGACGACAGCTGCAATGTCGAGGTCGAGCGTTTCGGCGAGCCGAAGGTCCCCGATTTTGAAATTCCCTACCACACGCAGATCATGGAGAGCTTTGACGGCGTCGACATGGACGCCGCGGGCCGCGTCTCCGGCGCGGGCTTCTACTACCTGCTCGGCGACATCGCGCGCCTGCACGAGGGCGTGCTCGCTTACGCGCGCGACTTTATGATCGACAAGGGCTTCACATTCTGCATCCCGCCGTTTATGATCCACGGCAACGTGGTCGAGGGCGTCATGAGCCAGAACGACATGGACGCCATGATGTACAAGATCGAGGGCGAGGACCTCTACCTCATCGGCACGAGCGAGCACTCGATGGTCGGCCGCTTCATCGGCGAAATTCTGCCCGAGAGCAGCCTTCCACAGACGCTGACGTCCTACTCCCCCTGCTTCCGCAAGGAGAAGGGCTCGCACGGCATCGAGGAGCGCGGCGTTTACCGCATCCACCAGTTTGAAAAGCAGGAGATGATCGTCGTCTGCAAGCCCGAGGACAGCATGGACTGGTACAACAGAATGTGGAAGTGGAGCGTCGAGCTGTTCCGCTCGATGGACATTCCCGTCCGACAGCTCGAGTGCTGCTCCGGCGACCTCGCCGACCTCAAGGTCAAGTCCTGCGACATCGAGGCCTGGTCCCCGCGCCAGAAGAAGTATTTCGAGGTCTGCTCCTGCTCGAACCTCGGTGACGCGCAGGCCCGCCGCCTGAAAATTCGCGTCAAGGGCGAGGACGGCAAGATGTACCTGCCGCACACGCTGAACAACACCGTCGTCGCACCCCCGCGCATGCTGATTGCATTCCTTGAGAACAATTTGCAGGCCGACGGCAGCGTGCTGATCCCCAAGGTCCTCCAGCCCTACATGGGCGGCAAGGCCGTTCTCATTCCCAAAAAGTAAATCCAATCCGCAATATTATTCTGTTTTTATACGATAAGTTTTCGTTTTTCGCACATTTTCAGCAAAGAGGTGCTTCCCGTGAAGAAGTTTTTTGAAGAGTTCAAGGCCTTTGCCATGCGCGGCAACGTCATCGACATGGCCGTCGGTGTTGTCATCGGCGGCGCGTTCGGCAAGATCACGACCTCGCTCGTCAATGATATCATCATGCCGCTCATCTCCATGCTGACCGGCGGCATCGACTTCTCCGCGTGGAAATGGGTGCTCAAGGAAGCCGTCATGGAGGGCAGCAAAGTCGTCACACCCGAGGTCGCCGTCAACTACGGCAACCTGATCGCCGTCATCCTCGACTTCATCATCATCGCCTTCGCCGTGTTCTGCATGGTCAAGGCCATCAACAAGATGCACGACAAGCTCTCGAAGCCCGCCGAGCCGGAGAGTGAAAAGGCCCCCGAGCCGACGAAGGAAGAGCTGCTGCTCGCCGAGATCCGCGACCTTTTGAAGGAGCAGAGCAAATGAACGAGCTTCTCTTGCAGGGCCTCAGCGAGCTGGGGCTGGATGTAAGCCGGGCGGAAACGCTCGAGCGCTTCTCTTCCCTGCTGCTGGAAAAGAATCAGGTGATGAACCTCACGGCCATCACCGAGCCCGACGCCGTCGCGCAGCTCCACCTGCTCGACAGCGCGGCGCTGCTGCCATTTGTCGATCTGACGGGTAAAACCGTCGTCGACGTCGGCACCGGCGCGGGCTTTCCCGGGATGCCGCTGCGCATTTTAAAAGACGACTTCGACCTCACGCTGCTCGACTCGCTCGGCAAGCGTGTCAACTGGCTGCAAGAGGTCTGTGACGAGCTGCAATTAAAGCGCGTCGCCTGCGTCCACGCGCGAGCGGAGGAATTCGCCATGCAGCACCGCGAGCAGTTCGACATCGCCACCTCGCGCGCCGTCGCGCAGCTTTCGATCTTATCCGAGCTGTGCCTGCCGCTCATCAAGGTCGGCGGACAGTTCGTCGCCATGAAGAGCGTCGACACCGAGGACGAGATCGCCGCGGCGAAGAGCGCCATCAAGACGCTCGGCGGCCACATCGTCAAGGTCGAGGACTACACCATCCCGACGAGCGACGTCGTCCACCGCCTTGTCATCGTCGAAAAGGTCTCCCCTACCCCGCGCGCCTATCCGCGCGCCTTCGCCAAGATCAAAAAAGCCCCGCTGTAACGCATCAAATTCACAAAAAGGAGGTACGAGCCTTGTCTCAGGTCATCGCCGTCGTGTCCGGCAAGGGCGGCACGGGAAAAACTTCGTTCACGACGCTCACCGGCATGGCGCTCGCGCAGCTCGGCAAAAAAACGCTGCTGCTCGACTGCGACATCGGCCTGCGCAATCTCGACCTCTACCTCGGCGTATCGGATCGCGCACTCATGGACTTCACCGACGTGATCGCCGGACGCACGACACTCGCTCAGGCCGTCGTGCGCCATCCGCTCTACCCGAACCTGTATCTGCTCACCGCGCCCGTGAGCTTCGGCGTGCGCCTGCCGAGCAAGCGCGAGATGCAGCGGCTTATCGACGAGATCCGCCGCCATTTCGACTTCTGCCTCATCGACGCCGCCGCCGGCATCGGCGAAGCCTTCGTCCTCGCCACCTGCTGCGCCGACCGCGCCGTGGTCGTCACCACGAACGACCCCTCGAGCCTGCGCGACGCGCAGCGCACCGTGATGGAGCTGCACCGCTTCCCGAGCGGATACCTGCACCTTGTCGTCAACCGCGTGCGGCGCAAGCTCTTACAGTCCCTCCACACCACGATCGACGACGCCATCGACGCTGCGGGTCTTCCGCTGCTCGGCGTCATTCCGGAGGACGAGAATGTCCCTGCCGTTTTGGGGCGCGGACTTTCCCAGCGCCTCAAGTATCGCTCCGGCGCGCTCTGCGCCTGCGAAAACATCGCCCGCCGCCTGTGCGGCGAACGCGTGCGTCTGATGCGGCTGTAGCACCGGTTCACAAAGGCAAACACGCTTTTCCCGCAAACATCTTTTCAAAGCCTGCTTGCCCTTGTCAACCGATGAAAGTGCCGCTACAATAGAAAAATTCACATCAGAAAGGATTGTGACACTACATGAACATCGCTCTCATGGCACACGACAACAAAAAGGAACTGATGGTCCAGTTCTGCACGGCTTACGCCGGCATTCTGTCCCGTCACACGCTCTGCGCCACCAGCGTGACCGGTAAGATGGTCAGCGAAGCGAGCGGCCTTCCGATCCACCTGTTCATGGCGCGCATCCACGGCGGCGCCGAGCAGATCGGCGCGCGCATCTCCTACAACGAGATCGATATGGTCCTCTTCTTCTGCGACCCCGCCAACCCGCAGTATAACGACAGCCTGACCTATATCACCAAGCTCTGCGACCAGAACAACATCCCCTTTGCCACCAACCTCGCCACCGCTGAAATGCTCATCATGGGCCTTGCCCGCGGCGACCTCGACTGGCGCGATATCGTCAACCCGAAGACGAAGCCCTTCACCACCTGAGCACAAAATCAGGCGATTTTTCAATACAGTTAGTAATTTTCAATTTATAATATACAAACAGGAGTAGATTTTACCATGATGCAATCCCGTACACACAACTGCGGCGAGCTTCGCGCGCAGCATGCCGGTGAGCACGTCAAGCTCGTCGGCTGGATGGAGAACGTCCGCGAAGTCGGCGGCAGCCTCGCCTTTGTGGTGCTGCGCGACTTCTACGGCACGACGCAGATCGTCGTCGAGACGAGCGAGCTGCTCGCCCAGATCAAGGGCTACAACAAAGAGAGCACCATCTCCGTCGAGGGCACCGTGCGCGAGCGCGCAAGCAAGAACCCCAATCAGCCCACCGGCGACATTGAGGTCGTTCCCGAGAAGATCGAGCTGCTCGGCCGCTGCCGCTACAACTCCCTGCCGTTCGAGATCAACCGCAGCCGCGAGGCCGACGAGACGCAGCGCCTCAAATACCGCTATCTTGACCTGCGCAATCCCGCCGTCAAGAAGAACATCATCCTGCGCTGCAACGTCATCGCCGCGCTGCGCAAGGCCATGATGGAGCACGACTTCCTCGAGATCACCACCCCGATCCTGACGGCCTCCTCCCCCGAGGGCGCGCGTGACTACCTCGTCCCCGCCCGCAAGCACCCCGGCAAGTTCTACGCCCTGCCGCAGGCCCCGCAGCAGTTCAAGCAGCTGCTGATGACCTCCGGCTTTGACCGTTACTTCCAGATCGCGCCGTGCTTCCGTGATGAGGACGCGCGCGGCGACCGCAGCCCCGGCGAGTTCTATCAGCTCGATATGGAGATGGCGTTCGCCTCTCAGGAAGACGTCTTCGCCGTCTGCGAGGATGTCCTGCCCCCGATCTTCGCGAAGTTCGGCACGTATGACATCGCATCTCAGCCCCCGTTCCGCCGCATCAAGTACCTCGACGCGCTCGAGATTTACGGCAGTGATAAGCCGGACCTGCGCATCGACCTGACCGCGACGAACGTCTCCTCCCTCTTCGAGGGAAGCAGCTTTGAGGTCCTTGCGGACAAGACCGTCAAGGCCGTCGCCATCTCCAACTGCTCGCTCACGCGCAAGCAGATCGACAAGCTCCTGACCGACTGCGAGGTGCAGGCGGGCGCGAAGGGCTACTGGTTCAAGGTCGACGAAAAGGGCGACCTCGCCGGCGGCATCGCGAAGTTTGTCGACAAGGAAGCTGCTTCCAAGCTCCTGCCGCTTGAGCCTAACACGCTCGTGCTCGTCGCGGGCGGCGAGCTGGCCACCAAGCTCGTCGGCGTGATGATCAAGACTTTCGGCCCCGCGTGCGAGGGTCACATGGACAAGGAGCGCTACGAGTTCTGCTGGATCGTCGACTTCCCGATGTATGAGATCGGCGACGAGAGCGGCGAGCTCGAGTTCTGCCACAACCCGTTCTCCATGCCCGCCGGCGGCCTCGACGTGCTGCTCAAGGCCGAGCGCGGCGAGATCGACCCGCTCACCATTACCGCCGACCAGTACGACCTCGTCTGCAACGGCGTGGAGCTCTCTTCCGGCGCGGTCCGTAACCACGACCCTGAGATCATGATCAAGGCCTTCGAGCTCGTCCGCCTCGGCGAAGAGGACGTGAAGGCCAAGTTCCCCGCCATGTACAACGCCTTTTGCTACGGCGCGCCCCCGCACGCCGGTATCGCCCCGGGCGTCGACCGCATGGTCATGCTGCTCGCCGGTGAGGATTCCATCCGCGAGATCATTCCCTTCCCGATGAACAAGAACGCCCAGGATATCATGATGGGCGCGCCCAGCGAGGTGACGCAGAAGCAGCTCGATGAGCTGCATATTGCCGTCACGGCGCATGAGGAAGAATAATTCAGCTCTCACTGCGTGAGGGTGGAATGGTTTCCCTGTGCCGCGCAGGGAAACGGCAAAAGGGGGGCTATTCTCTTTCCTCGGAAAGAGAATAGCCCCCCTTACACCCCCCAAGAGAAAGGGACGAGGGGCCTTCCCCCTCGACCCC
>OMCS01000213.1_pt1 | contig 31947 bp, 43 predicted proteins | sample 1674241 | NCBI WGS metagenome assembly OMCS01 (sample SAMEA103958153, study PRJEB25191) | human gut metagenome
ATGCTAATAAGCCAATGTTCTATAGTGTAACTATTGGTGGTTCTGTTTTGATTATTGTAAGTTTGTAAATGAAATCCAAAAAATAAGAGGAAGTTGGTAAAAACCGAAAAAACAAGGGAATATCAAAAAAATCCCATAAATAAGCCGTTTTTCAATCGTAACGAAAGGTTACACTTTGAAAAACGGCTCTTTTTTTGGATTTTATTTGAAAGCAGTTTTGGGCGATTTTAGGGCTTATAAAGGGTATGTAATTACCAGTATAAATTAGCGTTTAAAAGTGTTTAAGAAAGCTGTAAATGCGGTTTATAAGCCATTTAAGGGCATTTTACGAATTACACAGCACAGCTGTTGAAATGGTTGAAAATTGGTAATTTAATCGGAACTAAATAAAGAATTTAATAGGAACGGTTCCAATTAAGATAAAATCTATATTTAAAGATAATTTTAATAATCATTCTTAAATTTTAAATCGGAACTAAAAATGTATAATTAAACACTGTTTTTGTATATTTATTCATAATTATGCATCAAGAACACCTATAACCTGACCGAAGCATCGGACATCATTGCAGGTTTTTATGGCTATATTAGGATAATCAGGATTAAGCGAGATAAGCTCACCGCTCCCCATCTGTTTTATAAAAGCATCACCATCTATATAGAATATACCTATCTCACCCTCAAATATAGAGGGTGTTTTTTTTACTAAAACTATATCTCCATCAGCAAATTTAGGCAACATACTGTCACCGCTTACCATAAGCATGAAGTCAGCTTCCTCGGTTTTGCTGTTCTTAGGAACTGTATGCCACTCTGGCAGTTCATCAAATATATAATTGCCATCTCCAGCACTGGCAGACTGTGGGTAATAAGGCAGCATGATTTCAGGCTTTTTATGTTTTTGTTGCGGTTTCATTATAATAGGGGTTTTCTGAACCATTTCAGCTAAAACTTCTTCAGGCTTATGCCAAGTCGGGTCATTTGTTCTACCAACTAAGTAATCAATAGAACATTCAAAAAAATCAGCAATAGTATGAACCTTATCTAACGATGGAACTCTTCCACGCTTAATATTGTCAATTACACTTGTAGCTAATTCAGCTTGTTTTAACATTTGGTTAATTGATATTTGTTTTTTATCACAAAACTCAGAAATACGCTCTAATAGCACTGTTAAATCATACATAAATTTAAACCTCTTATTGTTAATTATCACTAAATCTGTAAATTGACAGAATTTTCTCTTGCAATTCTGTCAATTTACAGATATAATATGACTAAAGTAGTAACTTACTTAAATATTACCATAGTCATAGAGCGAAAACAAGAACAACAAGGAGGAATTTTTGTATGGATATTGGCGAAAACATCAAGCAAATGCGTATTAAAAAGGGTTTAACTCAAGAAGAATTAGCTCAAAATCTTGGAATTAGCCAGTCGATGATAGGTCATATTGAGAGTGGACGCAAACTACCGTCAATACCGCTTGCGGTTGATATTTCAAAAGAACTTGACTGTAGTATGAATGATATATGCAGAGAATGAGGAGTGAAAATTATGGAAAACACAATATGCAAGATATTTAACAACAGCGAATTCGGCACATTAGAGGTTATCTCCATTGACGGCAAGGATTATTTCCCAGCTATTGACTGTGCAAAGATGCTTGGATACAGCAATCCGTATGATGCTATTATAAAGCATTGCAAAATAGACGGGGTCGTGTTTTGCGAGGGGGTCTCCGAAACAGTTAATCAACATGGAGTTACTACACAACAAACAGTTGAGAAGAAATATATCAGCGAAGGCAACCTCTACCGCCTTATAACTCACAGCAAGCTGCCATCAGCAGAACGATTTGAGCGTTGGGTATTTGATGAGGTGATACCTGAAATTAGAATGAGTGGTGGCTATAGCCTAAGCAGAAGTTCAAACAGCAATACAGAGCTTGCCAAACTTATAAGTCTTACAGTAACCGAAACTGTAGCACAGATAATGAAACAGATTATACCAATAGTTACACAAAATCACGGCACATTATCAAATGATTGTGATGAGAAAACTTCAACAGAAGTGAAAAACCGCAGACAACAGAAAACTACTATTGAACTATTAGGTCCTGAAATAAGAAAATCTGTCGATAATATGCTGATAGACGATAAGCCATATGTACAGATTCAAAGGTTCCTACTTGACTGCGGTATAGAATTATCGCAAGCATCTATTTGTCGATACGCAAAGAAATTTTACAGAGGGTGAATCAAAATGGAGAAATATCTTAAAGAGATTATTAGTCAAAAAGGCTTAAGTGAGGCATATAAGGAATGTATTCATATGATTGAAAGTCTGATGAACACAGCGAGTGACTGGAAGTCCGACAGTGAAAAGCTTAGTAATATCAAAAGCCTCATCGGAATAATCGAGGAGGCTGAAATCGAGAGTATTTATAAACCATGAATAAGCCGAAACCGCTCCCAAATGGAGCGGTCAGCAGGAGATGACCTCCCTGCTCTGATGATGGCAGGTCGGAAAGAAGGTGGGTACTATGATATATAAAAAGAAATCTGCCGACGAACTAAATTGCCAACAGATAAAAGAAACAATTAGAATCTACACTCCGAATGGCAATGTATATGGATATGACCAAACTGCTTTAATTCGAAACTCACTTCAAAAGAGGATAGAGCGACAATTAAGAGAAAAATTAAAAGAAAAAGATTATTAAATCCACTCATATTCTTTATTAATTCTATTGATAATTTGTTTCCAGTCAATCTCATTTTTAGTTCTATATTTTTCAAGCAAAATCATAGTTTGAAAATTTGATATTAATCTTTGTTCTTTAATTTCATCTTCATTACATATTAATACATTTAACATTGATAGTTCTTCTAAAGGCATAAAACCATAAGATTCCGAAAACTGCTTTAGTCCTTTTGGATTATAATCTGTAAATCCATTAATTTTTTCTTCTAATTTTTCCCCATCTCCAAAATGATAATCTTCTATATTGTGTTCATATTTAGAGTAATAAGAGAAAAATGTTGACATCTTTCCAGATTTATCTAATCCTGCAAAAATAATGTTTAAACGATTGTCTATTATATATACCCTATATCCTAAAGGAAAATGTTCAGGCTTATATTCCTGAAGATTATTTGCGTAGGAATGTATTTTAGATTTATATATTTTTAAATAATCAGGAAAAATATCATGCAAACAATCTATTAAAGATTTACAGTATAAAGCTATATCATAATTCAAACAATTTATTTCATGCTTTAAGGGAATTGAAAAATCAAGCGACATAATTAGCTCACCTCCTTTTAACTAAATTATATCACAAAGCCGAAACCGCCACAAGGCGGTCAGCAGGAAATGACCTCCCTGCTCTGATGATGGCAGGTCAATGAAAGGAGCTGGAAAGCAAATGAATATTACAGAAAAAATCAATGGAACGCACACAGTAATTGCAAACTTTGCAGATAAGGTGGTGCTGGCATACAATCCGTATGCCGCTGAACCATATGTAGTCTGGTATTTAGACAATGATGGTGACCCATATTGTGGAGTTTATACGGATAACATACACTTTGCAAGGCACAAGTTTTGTGAAAGAGTAGTATCTTGTACAGCAATAGGAGAATCTATATGCAATGGTTGTTAAAATGTTTGATAATCGTGGAATGCAATTACTCTACGATAAAGAAAGTAAGCGCTATATAATCAAAATGCCAGCAGGCACAATAAGCAAATATGACAGTCCTCGTATTGCTTGGGCTATGTATATATATAAGCTTGATACGATGGTTAAAAAACAGATAGAGGAAATGCTCACTAAGGGCAATGAAAATATATAAGGAGAGATAAAAATGGGATTTGGTACACTTGTTAAAAGCGTGAAAATTGAGCGTACACTCAAAAAAGCCAAGAAACTTTGTAAGACAAAGAGAGATTTTGATTACTTTATCAAAGGGCTCAAGGACGAAAGGGATTTTAGAGAACTTATGAAAAGTACAGCATCAAACTATTGGTCAGGACGAAAGATGACTTTTCCTCCTCTACAAAAGCAAGAATCACAAAATCAGAATGAACATCAAGAAGCATAAACAGCCGAAACCGCCACAAGGCGGTCTGTCGGGGACGGACTCCCGGCACTGATGATGGCAGTCCAAATATGGTATGAGCCTGCAAAACCGTAGATTAGTTTATATTTGAGTTTTATAACCCAAATTTCACTAAGGTATAGTGTTGTAAGTTAGAATTGGATACAAAATATGCAGCTGATTGTAATTTGAATCCTTTATGCAATAGTGATATTGCAGTATTACTATTGCTTGTATAAACTACTCTTTTTACTCTGTATTTCAAGCTTATCACCTCCTTTACAATGGTAAAGCAGGCTCACAACTATATTTTATATCAAGCATTATTATTTTTCAATATAAAGCCGAAACCGCCACAAGGCGGTCAGCAGGAGATTGACCACCCTGCTCCGATGATGGCAGGTCGTTTAAATAAGCCATAAACGATAATTAAAAATAGTTTAATAATTATTTTATGTAGAAATGAGGTGACAATTATGGAAACATACTTAACTATTAAGGAAGTTGCTGAGCTTAAAGGCTGTAGTACAAGATATTTAAGGCAAGCTGCTTTGAGTGGAACTGTAAAGGCAAAAAAAGAACTCAATGATAAGAACAGACCGCAGTATTTAATACCACTCTCAGCACTTGACGCTAAACTACAGCTAAAATATCAAAAAGCTCATGGATTGGTATTGCCTGAAGAGGAAGTTGATACATCAAGCAGAACAATAGAAGAGCTTAATGAGCAACAACGAAATCAGATAAATACATGGTTATTGATAATCGAGAACTGGCAAAGTTTCAGAAATCAATATAAAGGCAGTAAGGCGGAAGCTGATAAGGCATATATAGCGTTAGTATCTGAAAAATATCCAGATATAAAAATTACATATGATATTTTGCAACGCAAATACAATGCAATAAGAAAAGGTGATAAAGTGGCTCTTGCTGATGGGCGTGGTTATACACGCAAGGGAGCAAGCAGTATACCTGCCACTGTATGGGACGCTTTTTTATACTATTACTTGGATGAAAGACAATATCCAGTAAAAAAGTGTTACGAGTATACCAGGTTATGGACACGAGAAGAACAGCCTCATCTATTAGAACAGATTCCTTCGTACTCAACATTTTGCAGGCATATAGAAAATGATATTACGGAAGGCTTAAAAACTCTTGGAAGATATGGCGAGAAAGCTTTCAAAGACCGATATGCTCCATATATCAAACGCTTATATGACAATATGGAAAGCAATGAGTGGTGGATTGCAGATAATCACACATTCGATGTAATGACTACAGACGGAAAAACAACTCACAGACTATACCTTACAGCCTTTATGGACGCAAGAAGCGGAATATTAACAGGTATTTATGTTACTAATAACCCAAGCTCACAAGCAACACTTATTGCATTGCGTAAGGGTATTATGGAATATGGAATACCGGCTAATATATATGTTGATAACGGTCGAGAATTTTTGACCTTTGATGTTGGTGGTCTTGGACACAGACAAAAGAAATCGACCAAGGATAAATTTACTCCGCCGCCTGTTTTTGAGCGACTTGGCATTAAGATGACAAACGCTATTGTACGCAATGCGAAAGCAAAGATTATTGAACGAAGATTTCTTGACCTCAAGAATAGTATAAGCCGTCTTTTTGAAACATTTACAGGCGGAAATGTACTTGAAAAGCCAGAATCGCTTAAAACGATTTTAAAGAGCGGAAGAATTCCGAATGACATAGACTTCACAAAACAAATAGAGATGATTGTTAAGTATTACTTTAACAGAGATGTATATAACGGAGCTGTTGCAAAAGATAAAGGTAAACCAAAACAGCAGGTTTATGAAGAAAATCTATTGCATAAGCGAGTTGCTGAAGAAAGTGAACTTAATCTTATGCTTATGAGGTCATCTAAAGCTCAGACTGTCGGCAGAAGAGGCGTACATCTTACAGTATCAGGACAGCGTATAGACTACTTCAGCAAAGAATTGCTTGATATGCAGGGCAAGAAAGTATATTACAGGTATGACCCTGACAATATTGGTGAAATACGCATATACGACCTTGAAGACCGCTATCTTATGACTGTATCTGCTGATAATACAGCAATATGTGAATATGGTGCAAGTAAAGAAGAAGTATCTGTTGCAATGCATAAGGTTAAAGAATATGAAAGCATTGTTAGGAAATCACTCAAAGCTAAAAAAGCATTGGTACTTGGTAAACACACTGCTCTTGACCTTGTGCTTAGAGAGGTTGAGCGAAATAAGGAAATTTCTATCACGCCAGCCAATCCTGTAATCACGATACAGCGTGCAGATGAATCATTACCTGAAGCTGTTGGCGGAAGCACAAGAGCAAATGTAGATATAGACAGAATGATACACAGTGCGGAAAGACGCAAGAAACAGAAAGGATGAGTAATTATGGCAAACAAGCAATTACAAGAAAAGCTGAAAAACTACATAAGCGAAAGTGGTTCGCTAAGTTCAGCTGCAAAGGCAATCGGACTTAGTCCTGCAACTCTTAGTACATATCTTAAGGATAAGTACGAAGGAAATGTTGCAAATGTGGAAACTCGTTTAACAGAAATTTTTGAAACGGTAGAAGCAGCAAATAATCTTTTGAGCAAAACAAACACTGTTGGATATGTTGAAACATCTATATCTATGGGTGTTTATAAGACTATCAGGCTTTGTCATCTTAAAGGTGGTATTGCAAGAGAGAGCGGTGATGCAGGTATTGGCAAAACAATGGCTGCGAAACAATATATTAAGGATTATCCAAATAGTGCAATATATATTTCAGTGAACCCTTGTACATCGGGTGTAGTTGCTTGTTTAAAATTGATATGCAAAACACTTAGGTTAAGAGAAAGCAGAAAAGATGATATGTGGTTTTCAATAAGCAATGCCTTATCTGGTGAAAAAGTACTTATTGTAGATGAAGCACAACACTTGCCTATTAAGACAGTAGAAGCTCTTAGAGCTTTTTCAGATGTTAATCCACAGCTTGGTATTTGTCTTATTGGTAATCTTGAGACAGCTGGCAGTAACAATAAGCCTGCATATGCACAAATCGCAAACAGAACGAAGATAAAACAAATAAGATTGACATCAGACATTGAATATCACGATATTGAATTGCTTTGTCCTGCTCTTCATGGAAAAAAAGAAATAACATTTTTGCTGAATATTGCACATTCTCCGCAAGGTCTGCGAGGAGCAATAAATGTATATAGCAATGCTCTTGATAATCAAAATATCAGCTATGAAGGTCTATCTGCAATGGCATCAGCTATGCAAATAACAATGAATTAACGGAGGGAAACATAATGGCAGAACAGGAAAATCGTAAGCTTAATGAATTATCAATAACTTTAGCTAAAGCGTGCAAAGAAGATGATAATGAAGTAATAAATGAAACAATACCAGAAATAGTTCAGTTGTATTTTAGATTTTTGGGAGGAGTTTCAATAACTCCACTTACTCGTCCAATGGCAATTGTTGCAATGAGAAACTTTGCGAAAACACTTGAATCAACAGCGACAAAAGATGATCTTGAATTTGCTGATGCAATAATGAAAAAATTTGACATAATTGCAATTATTAAACCACTTTAAAATACTTGGGGCTGTATGCCCCACCTTAATGCGGCTCATCTTGAATGAACGGTCACAAGCCCGATAACGCAGAGTGAGGATAAGGAATACAAGGAGGTGATAAAAGTGGCTAAGAAAAATTTTCAAAAGACACCTCTTGAGCGTGCTCAGCATGAAAAAGCTGTCAAGGTTAGAAAAATGACTGACAGCCAGCTTTGTGAATTTATTGATACGCTTTCCGGTAAAGCTCAAGCTAATAATACTGTAGAAAATTTCATACAGCATCTTCAAGAGCATGACTATCGTGGAATTGGTACAGCAACGCTTGCTAAAATCAAAAGTATTGCTCTCAAAGAGGGATTTATAAAGGAGGTATAGCAGTAGTGGCTAAAAAAATGACTGCAAAGGAAAAAGCAGAACGAGCAAAAATCAAAAAGGAACTCCAAAAACAAGGAGTTATTCCACCTAATAAAAAACCATTGAATCGTGAAAAATTTATATCAGAATCTTCAGAAGAATTTGATGAGGTATTCAAAAATAATATTTATGGAAGTACATTGTATTTGCTTGAAGCAGTGCAAATAATGACTGTACACCGTACAATGACGGAAAAGCATAGTTTACAAGCTGTTGGTGCAGCTAAAGCATTAAAGATAGCAGCAAGATTAAAGCAATTTAGTGAAAAATTAAAGTCAGAAGGTCGCACTACATATAAAATCGAAGAAAGCTATGAATATATCAAGGACATTATTGACCTATAAAGGAGAATGTTTATGGAAAAATCAAAGAAAATTCAGAAAAACGGTTCAATCTCGATTCCGAAAGATATGAGATTTGAAACAGGCTTACACTCTGGCACAGCAGTTGATATAAGAAGTGATGGTGAAAAAATCGTCATTACTCCTCATGCGGCTGCTTGTCATTTTTGTGCTTCAATCGAAGATATTGTCTTTGTTGATGACTGCAAGCTTCATATCTGCAAAGCTTGTGCAGAAAAGATTATAAAGGTGGTGAAGACTGATGATTGATACAAGCTTGATTGACAAGCTCGCAGCTATAAAATCTAAGATAACGGAGCTTACAACAGAAAAGGAAAAGCTTGAAGCTGAGATTATCCTTTCAAGCAGTAAGGATTTAGAGAATACAAAGTATAAAACGGTTACATATGCTTCTGAACAAGGAAACAAAATAACTGCAACAATTGCTGAAACTCTCAAGCTTACATATCCTACATTGCTTAAAAAAATATTTGGAGCAGCATATAGCGACGCAGTTAAGGAGGAAACAAAGTACACTCTTACGGCTTCGGCAAAGCGTATGCTCACAAAGGTATGGACAGGCTCATATATTAAGCAGTCACTTAATGATGCTATTGCTCAGTTGCCGGTAGACGATACAACACGCAAGAAATTAGCTAAAAAGCTCAAAGGAATAAACTTTGAAACAGATAAGAAAAATCTTATAAATATCGGAAACTTATCAGAGCAAGAAGCAAATGAATATGCATATCTCATCAGCGAGGCGGCGGCATGGCAGAGTTACAGCACCTTGCTTGAGCTTAATGGTATAACAAGCGATAGTGATATTGCTGAAATAACAAAGCTTATTGATACTGCTATGATTGTTGATGAGAGTACAAAAATCTCAGTTGAGTAGGTGAGGCTATGTGGAAACTTGGTTAAAAATGGCTGAACGCTGTAAAACAAACTATGAGTATGCTGAGCGTGAACTTGATATTTTATACCAGCGAGATGAAAAGACAGAAAATGATAAAAGACGAATCTGCATACTCGAGCAGATTTTTTACGAACAGAAATATCAATATATGCAATGCTTGAGATTAGCAAAGAAAATTAAATAAGGAGCTGAAATTTATGACAAAACAGCAGATACAGCGAATATACGGTATGGCTTCCATCCTCGGTATACTTGAAAGTGGTAATAAGCGTGATAATCTACATCTGCTTGTCGAATCAATAACAGGCAAGGATAGTATCAAAACTCTTACAGATGATGAATACAAGGCAGTTGTGCATGAACTTGCAGAACGCATACATATACAAAATCTTGGAGAACCTCCGGCAAAGATAAGACGCACAGCAAGATATGAAGAACAGCCTGGTGGTATGAGTGAAGGACAGCAACGCAAGGTTTGGCACTTGATGTATGAGCTGAAAAAATTCGATAAAAAGAAAAGCTCAAAATCACTCGGCGAAAGGCTTTGCGGTATAATAAAAAAAGAGGTCGGTGTTGACGCACTTCCTGAAAAACCACTTGTCTGGCTTACATACCAACAGGGCAGCAAGCTGATTGAGGCAATAAAGAGGTACATAAGAAGTGCCGAACGCAAGGCTATGAGGGGTGATGGTGAATATGGATAGTTTTGAAATACAGCTCTCTGACCTAAGAGGCGAACAACGAGAAATTGCACAGGCAATCGGAATCAAGGCGTATATAGAGCTTGTTAAATTGTATGGTGGTTCTAATATCTATATTGCAAAAATGGATAAGCTATTTTGTATAAAGCGTGATGCAGAAATTATACGACACTTTAACGGCGAAAATTATACCTCACTTGCAAAGCAATACGGTTTATCAGAAAGAGCTGTAAGAACTATAGTAGCTGATTATATGAATGAAATGTATGGTTCGGAGCAGACCTCGTTATGGTAAAAATTGAAGAAAAAAAGAGAAATATTTCATATATTTTACTTCAAAGATTTAAGGTATCATTAAGTTAAGACTTAATGATACCTTTTTCGTTTGGTGGTGAAAAAATGGAATTTGGAGCAGACACCTGGTGGCTCGTTGGGCTTGCGGTGACAATAGCAATCGGCATAATAGGCTATTTCCTGAAAAGAACTATGTCAAAGCAAGACCAGCACGAGGCTGATATTAATCATATAAAGCTTACTTATGTTACAAAAGAAGAATTTAAAGAGCTTAAATCCGATACGGCAACAAGTATGGACAAATTGCAAAAAGATGTCGAAGAAATCAAAGAAAACACTTTAAGTAAGGCTGATTTCTATCGTTCTCAGGCAAAAACAGACGATAAAATGGATAAAATTTACGATATGCTCATTGAGCTGTCTAAGAAAGGGTGAAAACAATGGATAACGCAATTGCAAAAATGAGGGCTGGAAGATTTATTAAAAATAATGGTCGTGTATTGCGTACAATCAATTTGCTACGCTATAAGTATGAAAAGCTTGAAGAAGTTAAGTACGCTCTTGAAGATATGCCTGAAAACGAATATCTTGACAGCTTGAACTACTTATCAGAGGCAGGATATATACAGATGAGGCGTGTCACAAGCAAGCAGATTGCTGAAATTGCCGATGTTGACTACATACAGCTTGAAGCAAAGCTGACCGAAAAGGGTATCAGACTTCTTGCAGGAAAGCTCCAAGATGATTTGATTGAGGTGTAGGCTATGAGCAGAAAACGCAGAATAGTCGGTTCGATCGACAAGCTCCAGCCTGCTCTCAAGGATACGGTAGACCAAATGCTTATGTCGGGCGAAAGCTACAGAGAGATATGTGCTTATCTTGCCAAAAATGAGGTCACGCTCTCACAGGCAAGTGTTTGCAGATACGCTAAAAGATTCCTTGCCAACGCCGAACAACTTCGAATCGCACAGGAAAATTTTCGAATGATTCTGACCGAAACGGAACGCTATCCCGACCTTGACCCTGCGGAGGCAATTCTAAGGCTTGCCAGTCAAAAAATTTATGATGCAGTAGCCGCCCTCGATGATGAGCAGTGGACGGAGGTTTCTGCGGATAAGCTGCTGAATCAAGCAACAGCTTTAGCAAGAGCTGTTGCTTACAAAAAGGGCATTGACACAAAAGTTAAAAGTGACGAGGAAATTGCCCTCGAAAGCAATCAGACCCTTTTGTATGAAACCCTAAAGCGTGATAATCCTCGTTTGTATAAGGAGCTTCAGGAGGAGATCATGCGAATAAAGCAAAAAAGCAAGGGAGGCACTGCGAATGATGGAAAATAATAAGTGGTATGTCCTTCAGGTGCAGACGGGTTCAGAGCCTGATGTACAAAAGGAACTGCTCCGCAGAGGTGTCGAAGCCGTTGTACCGATTGAAAACAGACAGATACACCGTGCAAAGCGGTGGCTCAGCAAGCAGTATATTGTATTTGCAGGCTATGTCTTTATCAGGGTGATGTACTCGTGGTCGCAGTATTACATACTTTCAGGTATCAACGGGGTTATACGCTTACTTGGCGGAGGACATAAGCCCGAACCACTTTCACAGGCAGAAGCCGAATGGATATTAAGCCTTTCGGATATGCTCAAAGAGCCGTCAGTCCTCAAGCTGACAGAGAACGGTTTCGAGGTCATAAGCGGAGCACTGCTCGGCTTAAAGGATAATATTATCAAGCTTGAACGGCACTACAGGCGTGCAGTTGTAAAGCTGCATATCGCAGGACAGGAACAGATAATCAAACTGTCCTATGTATTACAAACGTCGGATAACAATGGGGATTGATTCGTCTCCTCGGAGGGAACGGCTGACATACTGCAGGAACACAGTGACCTAATTTCCGAACAAAATCAGGTTGCTGGGGGCGAAGCTATGTCCTGCAGTATGTCAGCCGTTTCTGTTATTTAAACTATGTTTAAGGAGTGATTAAATGTCGAATATAGACAAGGTTAGCAAGCTATTGGAATCAGTTGACAATAAACAAGATTACGATATTGTTGCAGATTTGCAGAGCCTTGAACGCTCGCTTGATATGCTTAAACGCAAGGATTTTCGCAAAAAGCTGAAAGGGCTGATTGAAAAATATCAGACAAGCGAAATTACAGAAATTCGTCAGGCACTCATTGAGAAATGCCGTTCGGGAGACACAAACGCTATCAGGCTGTATCTCGACAGCTTTAAGCCTGTATCCGCTGAAACAGAAGATGATGGCTTGACAGCCGCACTTCTTGCCCGTGGCCGGGAGGTATTTGACAATGAAAATTAAACCGTTCAGTGATAAGCAGTCTAAGGTTATGACCTGGTGGGCGAACGAAACAATAAGCAAAAAGTATAACGCTGTAATAGCTGACGGTTCTATCCGTTCGGGCAAGACGATGAGTATGTCGCTGTCATTTGTGCTGTGGGCTATGAGCAATTTTGACGGCTGTAATTTTGCAATATGCGGCAAGACGGTTAGTTCGTGCCGTAGAAATGTCATAAAGCCACTTTTAGATATGATACGCAAGCGTTATGCAATACAGGACAAACGCTCGGAAAACCTTATTGTTATTCAAAAAGGTGAACGCTGCAATTATTTTTATCTTTTTGGAGGTAAGGACGAATCAAGTCAGGACTTGATTCAAGGTATTACACTTGCAGGTGTTATGCTTGATGAAGTTGCTCTTATGCCCCGTTCCTTCGTTGAACAGGCTTTAGGCCGCTGTTCTGTGACAGGCTCACGCTTTTGGTTTAACTGCAACCCTGACAATCCTTACCATTGGTTTTACCAAGAATGGATTCAAAAAGCAGATGAGAAAAAAGCCTTGTATCTGCATTTTACTATGGACGATAATCTGACTCTTTCCGAAGAAGTCAAAAGTCGATATTACAGCTTGTATACAGGCAACTTTTTTGAACGCTATATACTCGGTCGCTGGGTATCTGCTGACGGATTGATTTATCCAATGTTCAACAAGGAAAAATGTGTTGTTCAAACTGAAAATCGTTATTATTCACAATACTATGTCAGTATTGACTACGGTACACTTAATCCGTTTTCAGCTGGATTATGGGGTAAGTCTGGAAACATCTGGTACAGAATCAGAGAGTATTATTATGACGGAAGAAATAAAAAGGCACAGAAAACAGATGAAGAATACTATAACGAGCTTGTTAAGCTGATTGACAGACTGCCGATAACAGCTGTAATTGTTGACCCATCGGCGGCAAGCTTTATTACTGTTATACGCAGGCACGGTCGCTATAATGTGCGAAAAGCCGATAATGCGGTACTTGACGGCATACGATTAACTGCAACTTGTATACAACAAGGCTTGATTATGTTTAATGACTGCTGTACAAATACATTCGCAGAATTTGCAAGCTATGTATGGGACACTCAGCACTCGCAAAAAACAGGCGAAGACAAGCCTTTGAAAGAGCATGACCACGCAATGGACGATATACGCTATTTTTGTTCGACCGTACTTGCAAAGAACGGCTTGCCAGGCGTTGTAAAACTCAGGAGGTAATATGCTTACAAATTTATCATTTTTAGAGCGTGGCAAGGCATTTCCGCCGGATAGCGAAAAGTATCGGTTGGAAACATATCTTGACCACAGAAAATTATTTGAAAATAACCACGCAGAAGTCTACAAGGAGCAGTTTCGCAGAATTGAAAGAGTAGTCGGCAATTTCGACAGAGTTGTATCATATGGAACTGTGTTTAACTATCAAAGACTGATGAGTATAAAAACCGCTGACCTTGTTTTCGGTGAACCTCCTAAAATAACAGTAGCTGACGACAATAAGCAAAAAGTTATTGATAAAATACTGCTTGATACAGATTTATTTGGTTGTGCATATATTAGTTGCATTGATGTATCACGCTATGGCGATGCTATTATGCTTTTATCATGCAACGATAAAGGTTTGCCAAGCATTGATGTCATAAGCCCTGCAATGTGGTTTCCTGTTGTCAATCAAGACAATATAAGGCAATTTCAATATCATGTATTTGCTTGGGTTTATCTTATCGACACTGTAAAAAAACAATATGGGCTAAAAGTGCAGATACATAAACCAGATGAGCCCGAAAAGTGCGAAGCTCATAATTATGAGCTTAATGGCAAACCAGGCAGCTTTAAAATTGGCAGAGAAATTACTCAAAAGCAGGAACTTAATCTTGAAACCTCAATGAATACCTGTCCTGTTTACCGCATATCAAATTTGCTTACCAGTGACAATATATATGGTCATGATGATTATGAGCCGATTGACAGTATTGTTGCTGAAATCATTGTCAGAGTATCGCAAATAAGCAAAGTACTTGATAAATTTGCGAGTCCGAGTATGACGGGTCCACAGTCGGCACTTGAAATGGACGAAGTAACAGGCACTTGGCGTTTAAAGGTTGGAGATTATTTCCCTTGTGATAGTGATACAGTAAAGCCAGAATATCTTGTCTGGGACGCAAGCATGGACGCAAATTTCAAGCAAATAGAACTTCTCACAAATCAGCTATATACAATATCTGAAATGGGTTCTGCCGTATTCGGAGATTTGACAAATAAAACAGGTGATGTTCCATCAGGCTCGGCTCTCAGGCGTTTGATGATGTCACCGCTTGCCAAGGCTCGAAGAATCGCAAACCGCTTTGACCCGATACTCAAAAAGATTATATCAGCAAGTGCTGGAATTATGGGAACAGAAATAGCACCCGAAGAAATCACTATTACATGGCATGACGGCTTACCTGCCGACCCAGCAGAGGACGCTGAAATTATGTCAGTTCGTACAGGCGGAAAGGCTACATTATCGCAATATACAGCAATACAAAGGCTTGATGATATGTCGGCTGCTGATACAGATGCGGAGCTTGCTATGATACGCTCTGATGATATTGATTCAAGCGTTGGTTTAGAAGAAACTGCCCTTGAACCTATCGAGGGTATCTGATGAGTACACAGAAAAAACTGATTGAAACATATCAGAAGGCACAGAAAAAGCTTGTTGAGATAATCAAGCGTAAGCAGGCTTATGGCTCGGCAGCAGCTTATGAAAGGTCACTTTTAAGACAAATTCAAAATGAGCTTAAAAAGCTGAAAAAATCTTCAAAAGCACTTGTTGAACAGCTTATCAAAGAAAACTACAAAACAGGCTTGCAAAGCTTAATTGATGACTTACTAAAAGACAATACCGCACCAAGATTGTTTAATATGTTCAGCGAACTTAACATAAGTCAGATTGAACTTATTACTCAAAACGCTAATATCGACTTAAACAAGGCAATTAACATTGTTGGTCGCAGAGTTCAGGACGCAGTCAGAGAGGCAGGCGTTGAAGCGACAGCAGAAAAGCTCACAACAGGTCAGACAATCAGAGAAATGCAGAAGAATCTTCAGGATAAACTTAAACAGCAAAATCTGATAGCAGTAGAATATGCCAACGGTACGAAAATGCCGATTGAAAAATATGCCGAAACTGTTGCTCGCTCAACTACTGCAGAAACTCAAAATAAAGCTAAAGTCATACAAGGACAAGACTGGGGCTATGACCTTGTAAGATTTACGGAACACAGTCCTACTTGCGAGGTCTGCTCAATGTATCAGGGCAGAGTTTATGCTTTGACGAAAGAAGCTGCCAATGGCAAATACAAAGGTTCTAAAGGTCAAGCATTGCATTTCCCCTATCTCTATGATACAGCTTTGATAAGTGGTTACAGTACTATACACCCAAACTGCCGTCACCGTCTGTCGGTATTGCCAGCAGGAGCTTATACTGCTGCTGAAATGGAGGAATTTTCCCGAAAAAGTATGCAGCCTTTTGAAGATATGCGGTCGGACAAGGAACGCAAGGCATATGCTCAAGAACAAGCCGTAAAGCGGAATCGGAACGAAAGTCGCAAGCAGTATGAGAAAATCAAGACTGCTTTGCCAAATGACGCACCAAAAACATTTGCGGCTTTTGTTAAGATGAAATCTGCAAAATCAGAGCGTTACAAAGAGCTTTTGAAAGATTATCGTACTGTAATTGGTATTGCAAAGGAGCAGGAAAGTGGTATAATAAAAAATATAGATATAGAAGATGTAGAAATTTTAGGCTCGACCAAAGGAATTTCCAGTGATGTACTTACTCCTATTCTAAAAGTTGTTTCAAAGTTTGGAGATAATTATTACTATAATGAAGTTTCTTTTGAAAGTCTTGGTTCTGGTAATAGAGTTCCTTTAATGCAGACGGAACCATATTCTATGGGAAAAATTGTTGGAACAAGACTTATAATCAATCAAGATATTTTGGCTGGATGTACTTTGGAAGAAATAAATAGTAGAATATTAAATTCTTCTACCACAGTTGCAAGAAATTTAACTGAAGCTGCAATACATGAAACTGGTCATGCAAAAATGTATTATCAAAAATCAATGTCGACAATAGAAAGCGAAAATAATGAACTGCTAAAAATACATATTAAAGGTATAAATGAAACTGCATATAGTGATGGATCTGAATGTATAGCTGAAACTGAGGTACTATTAAGTAGAGGTGATCCTGTGCCAGAAGAAGCAAAGAATTTATATGATAAATATTTAAAAAGGGAGTAATGGTCTATGTTTTATTTCGTACCCTGTGATAATTGTAAGCATAAGAGAACCATTAAGAAAGATGGTTGGATTTTTACTTGCGATGCATTTCCAGATGGAAGACCTTTAAACTTTATTTATGAACACAATTATAATGAACCATTATGTAATAATAATATAGGATTTGAATCCTTAGAATCGGAAATTTCCTCATAATTGCCCTAAAAGGCGTTTAATTATTAGATGTAAAATTATCAGTCTAACAATTTCTAAACGCTCTTAAACGGCTTATAAACGAATTTAAACGCATATATAACACAGGCAATAAGCGTACCTGCACTTTTATGGTGCAGGACGCTTTTTTATATTGCAAAAATTTAATGAAAGGAATTTTTACTATGGGAGAACTGAACACAAATGCTTCAACAGAAACCGAAGCAAAAGCAGAATCACAGACGGCAGAACCACCAAAGCAGACACAGGTTGACCAAAATGCAGAAAAGCTCAGCACCTATGAAACAGCACTGAGAAAAATTTTTAAACTTGCTGACGGCGAGGAGCTTGGTGACATTGACGGCAAGCTGACAGAGCTTGAAGCAGAACGTGAAAAGCTTATTTCAGCCACGAAGGATAAGCTTATTACAGCAAGTCTTAATGCCCTTGATGGTTACAACACAAAACTACTCGCAAGGCTTATAGACAAAAGCAAGATTACTGTTGATGAAAACGGCAATATTACAGGACTTGAAGAAGCGGTAAAAGCTGTTTCAGACGAATTTCCTGCCGTAATTGTTAAAAAAGAATCTGCAAAGAAACCTTTTGTAGCAATTAACCCGGCACAGCAAACATCAACATCACAAACAATGAATGACCTCATTAGAAGTCATAGATAATAAAAAAAGGAGATTTTAAAATGGCAAACATTATTACAAGAACAGACGCAGAAGCTCTTATTCCGGTTGAATCAAGCAAAGAAATTATTCAGGCAGTTCAGCATGAAAGTGCAGTTCTACAGCTTATGAAAAAGCTGCCTAATATGAGTTCAAAGCAGACTAAAATGCCGATTATGTCGGCTCTGCCCGTTGCCGGATTTGTAAACGGTGACAACGGCTTGAAACCTGTGTCCAGTGCATCATGGGAAAATAAGTTCATTACCGCAGAGGAAATCGCTGTAATTATTCCTATTCCTGAAGCTGTACTCGACGACGCAGAATATGACATTTGGGCAGAGCTTAAACCTTCGATTATTTCAGCATTTGGAAAGGTTATTGATGGTGCTGTATTATTCTCGACCGAAAAGCCAACAAGCTGGCCTGAGGGCATTGCAACAACAGCAATTACAAAGAAAAAGACGGTTACATACGGAACGGGCATTGACACAGCCGAGGATATTTCCGAGCTTATGGGACTTGTTGAAGCTGACGGCTTTGATGTTACAGGCTTTGCGGCAGAAATTGCTCTGAAATCATCTTTCAGAGGTTTGCGTGACAAAAACGGCGGTCTTATCTTTGCTCCAAGCTTGCAGGCGGATACACCATCAACTCTATACGGTCAGGCAATCAACTATGTAAAAAACGGTTCTTGGGATAGCAGTAAGGTTAAGCTTATTGCTGGTGATTGGTCACAGGCAGTTTATGCAATGCGTCAGGATATGACATATAAGGTACTTGACCAGGCTGTCATCAGTGATGCAAGCGGTAAAATCTTATATAACCTTGCACAACAGGATATGGTTGCACTTAGATGTGTAATGCGTCTTGGCTGGCAGCTGCCTAACCCAGTTACACAACTCAATAGTACTGATACACGCTATCCGTTTGCAGCTCTTGTACCTGCTGGTACTGAACATTCAGGTGGTTGATTATGTTTAAAAAAGGCATTAACAGCTATTTAAATCTTGATGAAGCAAATGAGCTTATTGACGGTGTTGATACAACAGGAAAATGGCGTGAGCTTACAGACGGTGAGCGAAAGCAATATCTCGTACTTGCAACAATACATATTGACAGCCTTATGCTTACATCTCGAAAACATAGTGCTGAACAGCCATTACAGTTTCCAAGAGGAAAAAGTTCGGAAGTACCAAGAGCAGTACTTATGGCACAAGCTCTCGAAGCACTTACATTATCTGATACACAAGCAATGCAAAGAATTTCTTTGCGTGAACAAGGTGTAACTTCAATTAAGCTTGGCAATACAAGTGAAAGCTATTCAGATGATTCAAATTCATCTTCTAAGCAAAATAATGAACTTAAAAGTAAGGTCGCAATGTCGCTTATGCGACCGTATATGCTCGGTTCGGCGGTGATGCTATGAGCTTGTTTACTCCATACTTTAAGGATAGCATTTCTGTACAGAATTATATTGGTGTCAATGATTTCGGAGATACTCAATACAGTTCTGCAACGGATATGCTTTGCCGAGTAGAGTATAAAACGCAGGAAACTCTTGATTCTAAAGGCAATAAAGTGATAAGCACGGCGGTGATATATTCTGATGAGCCTATATCTCCGCTTAGTATAGTCTTTGTAAACGGTGCAAGATATACTGCGAAAGCCTGTTCACCGATTACAAATCTTATGGGTAAGCTCGACCATTATGAAATAATATTGTGAGGTGCTTATATGGCTAAAAGGCAGAATATACCCGAAAGTGAATATCTAAAGGGACTTAATGAAGCTGTCGAAAATATTCAGGAAGCCGTTGACAACTTAGAACATGGTTTGGTTGTTGGTCTTGCAAATGCACTGCTTTATATAGCAACAGAAAGCCAACAGAGAGCACCTATTGATACAGGCGATCTGCGTGGCAGTGTCGAGGTCAAAATTGACGGTGAGGATTACGCTTATTGCAAAGAATATCGTGCAGATAAAGATAAAAGGACAAAAGACGGTAGGAAAAAAGAGAGAAAAAATTATGAACTTACTGTTGAGGGAACGCTCCCTGATGATTCGGAGGTCGAAGAAATAGGCGGAGTTTTCGGCGAGGTGTCATACAACACTAAATATGCCGCCAATCAGCACGAACATACCGAATATTATCATGAGAATGGTCAGGCAAAGTATCTTGAATCTGTACTTGTTGAAGAAAAGGACAGGATACTCAAGCTGATTGCTGATGGAGCTATAAATGAAATGATGGACTGAGGTGATTGAATGCACTATGCTTTAAGAGATTATCTCTTAAATAACGGTTACACGAATGTTTACTGCGATTTTATGCCTGATGTTTCAAAACAGCTTGAAGCAATAAACCTATCGAAATGGGACCATACTGTTGCTGACATCAATGACGGTTCGGGGCTTGCCTACATACAGATACAAGTCCGTCGAAGTACTGCACAAGAAGCATATAGGGTATGCTCAGAGTTGTTTCAAAATCTCGATAGCGGTACAGAAGAAAGAATTATAAATTTAACAGACGAAAAATTTTGTGTAGCTCGTCCACGCCGAGGTGCTGTTATCCTTGAGCGTGGCGAGGGCTATACAACATACTATTGTGAAATTGCTCTATGGGGCGATAACTAAGAAAGGATTTTTATTATGAAGAAATATCTTAAAGGTTTTGCAAATCTCGGATTCTTTGGAATCACTACAAATACATCTGCAGCATATGCCTGCGAGCCTGAGCGTACTCTACTTACCGGTGCAAGCTCTTGTGCTCCAACAGACAATAAGACAGACTTTTCTATTCCAGCAGATGATGGCGTATGGGATAGTGGTTCAGACTGGACAGATACAACCCTTGTAATCACCGTTGTTGAGGCTGAACTCGCAAATCTTGCTCAGCTTATCGGTGCTGAATTTGATACTGAACTTAAAGAAAGTACCTTTGATGAACCTAACGAGGTTGCTCTTACATTCTCAGCACTTTGCAGGGACGGCGGTTATAGACTTTATCGTTACTTCTGCTGTAAATGTACAGGCTACAAGGTCACACATAACACAAAGGGTACAAATAACGATGCACAGTCCTATGAACTTACATTCAAGTGTACACCGAGAGAGATTGACCATCTTATCCGCACAACAAAGGACATCAACAAAGGTGAAACTCTTGCATACATTAATTCAATGGAGGATGCATAATGTTCTTCAAAAAAGACAAAAGCATACATATGAGTATTCCGAAGTCTTATGAACTTTACGGAGTTACAATACGCAAACTGCCGATAGCGAAGTATATCGCCGTCTTGAGAGAGGTTAATGACCTTCCCTCTCTCTTGCTCGGTGAACTGTTTCCCGAAGGTAGTAATCTGAATGACTCTCTTGAAAGGCTTCAGAATCTCGACAGAAGCACAACGCTTGCACTTATTGGCAGATTGCTGAAAGTCGTTCCTGAAGAATTTTGCAAGATTCTTTCGCAGCTGCTTAATATTCCAGAGGAGCGTCTGCTCGATGTAGACTGCCAAAATCCGCTTTCACTTTCGGAGCTTGCCGAGATTATAGAGGCATTCTGGAAAATGAATGATATGTCGGATTTTTTGATGACCGTGCAGAGCCTGAGCAGGAGAGCAGCTCCGACACGGTCGAAAGCGAATACTGGCTTCAGCGATGGCTCGCAATAGCTCAATCAATCGGAATAAGCAAGAAAGAAATGCTCGAAAGCTATTATTACGATGAATTTATCGCTATGCTCGATGCCTATAACGATATGCACCGCATAGATAAAGACGATAATAGCGGAAAAGAGTACTACGCTGACGAAATATAGCATTCTATACAAATAATAACCACAAAACTTTTATATTGCCATAGGCTAAAATTCATTGACCGAAAACAATACTTATGGTAATATATGGGTGAGGTGATTATTTATGAAAAAAACTATTTTGTTAATTTTATCTTTTGTTATCTTGTTATGTTGTATTTGCTTTTCGGGGTGTAATAATCAGTCTAATAAAAGTCCTTCAGACCAAATTAAAGACGAAATGATAAAAGCTGAAGAAGTAAAAACAGCACTTGTGGAAGCTGGATATAGTAAAGCGCATACATCATCAATATGTGTATATTTGGATAGTACTGAAACAGATACTATTTGGGTAACAAATCTTTACGGGGACTTTCTTCCTGATTTGGATTTCAAAAATGAAAGAGATGATATTCCACAAATTTTAGATGCAGTTATGCCGTTATATGATAAAGAATATACGCAAGGTGATGGCAAAAAGATTATCAATAGATTAAAGGATTGCCGCATAATATACGACGGTGAAATTCACTGTGGGGAAATAACCTTTAAAAATTTAAAATACCATGAATTTTTAGATGAAACAAACAGCTTTACTGATTGTATTATGGTAAAAAAATCTGAAACTTAAGATTTTAAGCACTCTCATATGAGGGTGCTTTTAATTTACTCATTTTTAATAAACGGAGATGATTAAATGGCAGATGAAATAGACGCTGGTAAAATTGTTGCTGAGATAGTGCTTGAAACTCAGCAGGCAAGAGAAAATGCAGAGGAAATAACCGAAACACTTGATAACATTGCTTCTAAGGTTATAAAGCCACAAATTGACTACGAAACACTTAGTTATATAAAAGGCTCTCTCGAAAAGATGGGTATAACAGGACAAGAAATGGTTGATACACTTAATACAGGTTTCGGAAATATTACAGGAGCAAAAAAATATTGTGTTGCATTAGAAGAAATTGCTTTGAAGATAGATGAATGCAGAACCAAAATGCAAGCCTTGAATGTTGGAGATAATATTGATAGTGGAGCAGTAGAAAACTACAGTGACACACTTACACAGCTTGAGGAACAATATGATAAGGTTTTAGCAAAGCTGGATGCTTATGTTGCTAAAACTGTAGCTACTGTTCAAAAAACTAAGGATATTGAGAATGAAATCAATAAACTTTCTGGTCTAAATACACCCACAGTAGTTGACAATAGCACAATGCTTAAAGCTCAGTCATACGAGGACACGATAGTATACATACAAGGAGTTCTTGAAAAGCTAAAGATAACAGGTAAAGATGCGGATCATATTATTTCAGCGTGTTTTCAAGATGTTTCGAGTTTAAGAAAATACCAAAATGAACTTGAAGTTATTGCAAGTAAACTTGATACAGAACGCAAAAAATATCAAGAACTTTCTGACGCAAGGTATAGAGCGGAAAAGCGAGGTGATTATTCATCTGTAGATAAAATAACATCTGCAATGGATAATCAAGTCAATAAAATAAAAACGCTTGAGGCTCAATTTGATTCCGTTTACGAAAAGCAGGACAATGCTGTAAAGAAAACTGTAACAGCATATCAAAAACAAAGCAGTGCCGCTCAAAGTGCACAGGTTAAGCAAGACAAGCTGAATGAAGCACTTGATAACAAGCAGGCAGGAAAGAATTTTGCAGGCGGTATTAACCTTGCGACAACTTCCCTCAGAACATTTAATTCTATTGCTCCTGACGCTGTTGATGGTATAGGCGAGATTATAACACAGGTAAATGCTGCTAAACAGGCAATGACAGCAGGAGCTTCTGCACCACTTGCTTGGGGTACTGCTATTGTAGCAGGTATTGGAGTTGTTGCAAGTCTTGTTATAAATGAAATACAAAAGGTTCAGCAAGCAGAGGAGGAGGCTCGCCAAAAGGCGGTAGAAGCGGCTTCTGAGTACAAGGAAAATGTTGAAACTCTGAATAGTACGAGCGAACAATTTGTATCTTTGCGTTCAAAACTTGACAATGTTAATATATCCCGTCAGGAAGAAATTGAAACAAAGAAAGAACTATATCAACTTCAAGAGGAACTCGTTAAAAAGTATGGTTCGGAAGCAAACGCTATTGACACTGTAACAGGAAGTATTCAAGAACAAAAGCAAGCAATTGAAGAACTTCGAAAAGCTGAAGCACAAAGCCTTTTACTTAAATCGGGAGATGAATACGAAAAATATAAGTCTGAAATGAAATCAAAGCAAGAGTATAAACTGTATTCATATAGTGGTACGATAACTCCGGCTATTGATGAAATAAAAAATGAACTAAGTAAGAATCAAAATATAGAGATTAAAGACGGCTGGTCTAAGGGTTTATTTTCAACCCAATTTTCTGTTTCTTTAAAAATAAACGGTGAAGATGCAGAAAATGAAATGAAAGAAATTTCGAAGAATTTTCGTGAACTTAAAGAAAAATACCTTAACGACGGAGATGAAGAGAGTGCAGATACAATCCAAACTTTTCTTAATCAACTGTCACAAGCAAGTCGAACATATATTGATGAAGCCTATAAAAAAAGGTTAGAAGTATATAATCAATGTAAGCAAGCCGAAGAAATTTTAAACGGTACAGCCGAAGATACAGAAAAAACTCAAAAGAGTCTTTCCGAAACAATAAACGATACTATGAGCAATAGTATTGATAAAGTTGAGGAATATTCTAACGCTATGTCCGATTTATCATCAGCATATCAAACTGTCAGTAGTGGCGAAAAGCTTAATGCCGACAGTCTTAGTCAGCTTATAGAAAAATATCCTGAACTCGCTGAATATGTCAACCAAACAGGCGACCTCACACTTAAAAACGGTGAGAAAATAAAGGAAGTGTTTGAAAGTCAAAAGAAATCTCTGATTTCTACCCTTGAAGAAGAAAAAAGGGAGCTTGAAAAACAATCAAACTCTTATGCAGGAATGTCTATATTCAGGGAGGAACAGAAGCAGATTAAAGACCGTATAAGCGAAATTAATGCCGAACTTGCAATATATAACAGCGAACTTACAGAACTTAATGAAAACTCAGCCTCTTTTGACTGGTCATCAATAGCAAGCGAGATTAAAAGCCTTTCTTCCGCTTATAAGACTGTTAGCGAGGGTGGAGAGCTTGATGCAAGTACACTGCAAAGCCTTTGTAAGCAATATCCAGATTTGGCAAAATATATCAGCGAGACTGGCGATTTAACTCTCAAAAACGGCGAAAAAATCAAGGAAGCTTATGAGGAAGAACAGCAGGCACTTATCGACAAACTGACAGCAAAAAAGAAAGAGCTTGAACTTGAAATGGAAAGTTCAAAAGATAAAGATAAAGTAAAAAAAGACCTTGCTCAGATTAATGCGGAGCTTGAAATCTATAAAAATGCTCAACTTCAAATTGACAGCGACAGTGTTGACTGGTCATCAATAGCAAGCGAGGTTAAAAGCCTTGCCTCTGCATATCAAACACTCAACGAGGGCAAACAGCTTGATATTGATACGATGATAAGCCTTATTGATAAATATCCCGAGGTTGCCGCAGCTATGGCTAAAGAAGGTCAGCTCGGTAAGGAACAAGCTGATGTATTCAAACAACTTTTCGAGGCAAAGAAAAATGATTATATCCTTACTCAACAGCGTACAATAGCTAATCTTCAGGCGAGTGAAGAAGAAGCTGATGGTGTTATAAAAAGTGTTGAATTACAGATAGCGGCTTATAAAAATCTCAATCAAATTAAGGGCTTTTCTGCTATTTCGGATTTTATGACTGAATCTTTGAATTCAACTAAAGAGAAACAATTAAAAAATAAAGCTGAAATTCAAGAAAAAAGAAAGCAAGCCCAGGCTCGTATTAAAGCTATGGAAAATCTTGATGTTGATACTTATGGCAAATCTGGCGGTGGTTCTGATAACAGTAATAAAGCTCTTGCGAATGAACTCAAACAGCTTGAGCATAAAAAGGCTATCGGTCAGCTTAATTCTCAGCAGGAATACAACTGGCTTGTTCGCATAAATAATAAATACAGCAAAAATGCTGATGAGCAGATGGATATGGAAAAGCGTTTATATAATGCCAAAAAACAAATGCAGGCTGACGAAGAGGCTGCTAATACAAAAGCTTTACAAGCGGCATACAAGGGTATTGAAAATAAGAAGTCCCTCGGTAAAATGTCATCTCAGCAGGAGCTAAGACAGCTTGAGCAAATAAGGCAAAAATATAAGATGACCGCCGAGGAGCGTATGGAGCTTGAGATTAAAATATACAATCTCAAAAAATCGCTTAAAGATGAAGAAATCAGCAGTATAAACACACTCGCCGACGCTGTTACAGAAGCTTTGAAAGAAAAATATGAGGAACAGCGTAAGCTTGAGGAGGACAGAATCAATGATTCTATCGAAAGCTGGCAGAACTGGGAAGATAAAACTGTTTCTGCTATTCAGGGCGAGATTGACGCACTCGATGAGCTTGCGGATAAGCAGGAGAGCGAAAACAAACGGCAGGAATACGAGAATAAGCGTCAACAAACCGAACTTCAATTAGCCTACGAAAAAGATGATTACAACCGTACACAGTTACAAAAAGAACTTAATCGCCTTAACAAAGAAGAAGCTGAACGACTTGCCGAGGAACAGCGTCAAGCTCAAAAGAAAGTCCTTGAGGGCAGAATTGAAGCAGTCAAGGGACAATCTCAGGCGACTCAGGAACGCTTGAAAAAGAAACTTGATGAGGTCGGCGAAAAGTATGATAAGCTGACGGATTCATTCTCGCTCAAGGCACAGGCACAGAAGTTTATTGCGGATAGTACGCAGAAACAGATTGTAAGTCTGATAAAATCATATGCGTCTGATTATGAGATTGCTGGAAATACCATTGGCGATGCACTCTATAACGGTATGAAAGCTAAGATGGATAATATTTCTGCATATGTTGACGGCGTTTTCGGAAAAATTGAAGCATACCAAAGACAAATGGCGAATACCGCTAATGCTTCGGCGGATAGGTTCTGGGCAAGCCAAAATTCTCCACAAGCTTCTCAAAAACAGACTGCTTCAAAATCAGTTACAGTACAACAAACAGTTAATTTCAATCGGCCGATTGAAAGTCCGGTTGAAACACGCCGTCAGCTTGATAGGACGAATCAGGCCTTAGCAAAACAGATTTCGAGCGGCATTTAATCAATCTATAAACAAGCATTAAAGACTGTTAAAGGTCTTATTTTTTTGCACTTTTTACCTTTAAGGAGGTGTTCAGAAATGCAAAAAATGATTTATGTTCCGCCAAGCGGAAGCTATTCAAATCCATCTACATATGTTTATTTGGCTACAGCAGAGCCTTATATTCTCTCAAGTGTTACAGGCGTAGGTGGTGTGGAGGCAAGCATTATTTCAAGTACTATTCCTGGTATGGATGGTGCATATATGCAGGGAATACGCATTGAACCAAGAGAAATTCCATGCACCGTCTATGTTCACGGAAATGACCGTCAGGATATGTACGCACAGCGGTATGAGCTTATACGCAAACTTACACCAACAAGTAAGCTCGGTTGGCTCTATTATCGCAACGATTACATTCATGTTCGCACACAGGCTATTCCCCGACTTCCGCCTGATTTTACCGAACGCATACGCAATTACAACAAGGCGGATATAACATTTTGGTGTCCGTCACCATATTGGCGGAGCATATCAGGAAAAAGTGAGGAAATCGGCTATATCAAGGGTGCAGGTTTCAAGCTTCCGTTTTCTTTTCCAATTAAGTTTGCAAGTCTGAAAAGTGAAATCACAATTGATTATCAAGGCTCTGTTCCTGCTCCTGTTACAATAACAATTTATGGCTCGGCAACTAAGCCAAAGATAAGCAACAAAACAACAGGTCAATACATTGCCGTTGAACAGGCTTTAACAGAAGCACAAAGGCTTGTGTTTGTGACAGCAAGGGGAAGTAAGAGCGTAAGAATTGCAGAAACAGGCAAAGCTGCAAAGGACGCTTTTCAATATATCGACCCTGCATCGGTCTTTTGGGAACTGCAGCCAGGTGAAAATGTCATAAGCTACGATAGTGGCGATGACAGCCAAAAGACAGCGGTTAAGATAGCCTACAGCGAATTTTATTCTGGAATTTAGGAGGATAAAATGAACATACCAAGTATTAAAATCTTATCGCCCGACCTACAGCTTTTGAATGAGGTTGACCTATATACAAGCCTACAGCTTACCCGTTCGTGGCAAGGTGTAGGCTCTTTTGAACTGCACATAATCGGCAGTCAAAAAAATATCTCGGCTGGGAATTTAATCATGCTCGACAATGACGGTCATCGTGCGGGAATAATCAGAGCAGTTACAAAAACAGTCGATGTTAATGGAATAACGACAACTGTAACAGGTCAGACCTTAGACGGCTTTACTGCACAGCGTGTAATAATACCGAGTACAAACTCAAAAAATGGCGGTTATCTTGCTTTGCCAAGTGCGACATCTTCAAACAAGACGCTTCCTGCGGAAACGATTATAAAGGCTTTTGCAGGTGCTTGTCTTGGCTCGGATACTTCCAGACCGTCCTACTACGCACTTGACACAAACCGCAGAACAGATATACACATAGCTGTAACAAAAGGCAGAGGTTTACAGACAAACTGGCTTGCAAGGTATGACGCTCTCAACGAAATTTTGCAGTCTGTTTCCGAATATTGCGACTGTGGCTGGGAAATTTACATTGACTTGAAAAATCGAATACTTGTTTTTGATTATATGGAAGGTGTTGACCGTTCGGTCAATCAGAGCGACAACAGCAGAGTTATTCTTTCGAGGGACTATGAGAGTATTGACAGTCTGACTTATACCTATGATAAGTCCGGCTACAAAAATCTTGCCTATTGTGGCGGAATCGGAGAGGACTTTAACCGACTATATCTTGCAGTTACGAATAATTCTTCTACACCAACAGACTTAAATCGCTTTGAGGTGTTTGAGGATTGCGGAAGTCTTGAAATTGCCGAAACAGAAACGGCTATTTCGCTGTCTGCCGAAGGTAAGCACAAACTCAAGGAATATAAGCTAACCGAAACACTCACAGCAGAAATTTCGCAAGGCGGTTCTTTCAGGTATCTTGAGCAGTGGGATTTAGGCGATTTGGTAACCGTAAGCGACAGAGAAATCGGGCTTATGCAGGATTTACGAATTACAGAAGTAAGCGAAAGCTATGAGCCTGACAGTTCAAAAATAACGGTTACGCTCGGAACTGCTCCTGAAAGGCTGTCACGAATTATCAAAAAGTTCAAGCCAACAATCAGATAAGGAGGTGATGTTATGGCGGAAAAGTCAAGATTTTTTAACAGTACAACAAGCGATGAAAGACTTTATGACGCTGCCGATATGGCTGAGGTCTGGAATACATTTTTTACAAACGGTGTTATTTCGGGGCTTGAGGTGAGTTCAACATCGAGTGGTCTATCAGTAAGTGCAGGCTCGGCTATTATCAACGGTTATTGGTACAAGCTCGATTCCGCAAAAACGCTTGCAATAGCTTCAGGCACATCAGAGCATACCGATACCGTTGTATTAAGGCTCGACTTAGGAAGCGAGGCAAGGAATATTACAGCCGTATATAAGTCGGGGACAGCACTCACAGAAGGAGGAGATATTTATGAAATAGCTCTTGCACAAGTTACTATTTCTGCAAATTCTACAACCGTAAAATCTATCATAGATAAGCGTGAGTCATCAAAAATTGCAGGCAAAGCTGACATAAGTTCAGCTGAAATTCTTTCAAAGCTTCTTGTTGTAGGCGGTTCAGGCTCTAAACTTGATTCTGACCTACTTGACGGACAGCACGGTTCATATTACAGCAATTACGCAAATCTCAGCAACAAGCCTATTCGCTACGGCACCGCCGAGCCGAGTTCGGCGGTCGGAAATAACGGCGATATTTATATTCAGTATTAAAGGTTGGTGATGATATGGCTGACCTACAAGCAACTTATACCTTGCCGACAACTCCTTCGATTAAATTTATTGTTTCGACAGAAACAAAACGAAGTGGTTCTACCGTATATTATCGCTTTAAGATAAGTACTGCACCGATTACGGGAGCAAGTTATTTCGGCTATAACCTCAAATGCACTGTCACACTTGCTGGAAAAACTATTGCAAATGGTGTAGCGATTAAAGATGCATCACCTTCACAGTGGTCTTCACCATTGGTAAAGTATCTGCCCTCAAGTACAGGGTGGTATTCGGTGACAGGCGTTACATCAGCACATACCGTTTCAGCAAGTATTAAATTCTACTCATCACAGATTTCTGCGAGCGTGTCAAGCGGAAGCCGCACACTTGCAGTACCCGCAGGCACTGCTCCGAGCAAGGTAAAGACAACTCTTAGTTCAAGTTCGGGTTTAAGCACTCGGACTTTGACTATAAGTGCCTCGTGTTCATGGGGCGACAGCGGAGCAGGAAAGTACACCTATCAACACAGCAGTGACAATATGTCTTGGAAGACAATCTCAACTACAACAGCTAAATCGGTAAGCTTTACACCGTCCGCAAATGGCTACACGAACGGCAGTGTAATATATTTCCGTGTTCGTGCTACAAATTCTCGTGGGCTTACCTCGACAAGTGGCAGTGCCAAATATACTTGTGCATCAGCTCCCGCTGTGCCGAAGAATCTTAAGCTTTTATCTGCCTCAGGCAAGCGTACCGACCCGATAACAATTACCTGGTCAGGAACGACCTCATATTACGAGGTAAGGGTAAGGTATAGCTCTGACGGAGGTAAATCGTGGACATCTTGGGCGAAGCTTGACCCTACAACTGCACAAACGAAAACCACTACACCAAGCAACTATACCGCTTTTACTGTTTATGATTCGACAGGAATATTACAGTATGCTGTAAGAGCGAAAAACAGCTATGGTTTATATTCAGACTGGTCAAGCTCTGCTGCATATTCAGTTTTACCGTCTGTTACAACAGATAACCTAAGGCTGAAAGTAAGTGGTGATTGGAAAACATCAAAGGATGTTTATGTAAAAATAAACGGCGAATGGCATAAAGCCAAGAAGATATTCATTAAAGCTAATGGAGCTTGGAAAACTAAATCATAAATGGAGGAAATATTATGCAAATACCACATTACGCATTGACCCTCAATGTCAATGCACAAAAAAGCACTAATACAATCATTGCAAAACAGTATGATGACAAATCAAGATATATTGACATCGTCCTTACTGCTGACGGAAAGCCTATTGTACTTAACAAGGAGCGTGTTACGCTTACAGTATGCGACAAAAAGGCAAACAAAACGATTGCTCTTAAAGATTGCTCGATAGTCGATAGCGTTATTGTTGCTGAACTGACAGCGAATATTCTTTCTACAGCAACAACTCTTGAGTGTGAAATTACTGTATATGGCACAAATAAAGAGATTTTAACATCTGCGAGATTTAATTGCATTGTTGACGCAAAGCTTTCAACCGAAGTTGTTGAACAAACAGAAGATTTTTCAGCACTTCAAACTGCCCTTTCTGATGTTGCCTCAACAAGCAACAGAATAAATGAAGTTTCAAGCCGAATACAGCCAATTACGCTTGGTGGCACAGGTGCAACAAAAGCATATGAGGCAACGCAAAATATAAAATCACTCTATCTTGGAGCAATTACAACTCTTCCAACGGGTTCTAATCTTGACGATTATATAACAGATGGAACATATGACATAGGTGCTTCGGTCTCAGCAGATATTAAAAATGCACCTGTTACAGGTAGTACATATAAGCTGATTGTTATGCATATTGTAGCTTCGTCGCTTACACAGCAAATAGCTATTGTGCCAGGGAAAAACTCTTTGTTTATGCGTAACTGTTCAAGCGGAACTTGGTCAGCATGGACAAAGATTGTATCGTATAATCCGCAAATTGACGAGGTTGGCACTTGGAACCCTGTACTTGATGGAAATGGTACTATTACTGTAAAAAATGCCGACTATGTTTATAATGGCAACACTATAATGATTACAGTTACAATAACAGCAGGAAGTGATATAACGGGTACATCTTTGACAGTTACAGGCTTACCAATTATCGCAAAAAGAGCAGTTGCAGCAACAGCATATATAAATGGAAGCAGTGCAAGTGTAGCAAGTATAAATGGTACTGGAATATTAGTTAAGTCTGACTCATCTCTTGCAAATAAATCAATAACAGTTACAGGCACATATTTAGTTTAATTTTGGAGGTTTTATTTTTATTATGGAAATTAAGAATGTTATTAC
>OMCS01000214.1_pt1 | contig 31778 bp, 30 predicted proteins | sample 1674241 | NCBI WGS metagenome assembly OMCS01 (sample SAMEA103958153, study PRJEB25191) | human gut metagenome
AGCAGCTGGAGACGCGGCTGACCGATCTGGAGCAGGCGGTGCTGGACAACGATACAGGGCGGTTTCTCCACCGGATGAGTGTGATCCGCAAGGAGCTGAACCGCACCCAGCTGCACTCCACGAAGTGATGTGGGCTATTTGTGAAAGAGACGCAGACTTTATTTATACGGATGAGAATACGTTCCATAAAAACCCTGCAGATGCATTTTGTCCGCATTTTAAACCGGATTTTGCGCCAGATACGCTGCGCAGCTATAACTATATCTGCCATTTTACGGTTTTTTCACGGGAACTCTTGGAAGAAGTGGGGGTGTTTCGCCCGGCATTCGATGGCAGCCAGGATTACGACATGATACTTCGCTTGACAGAAGTAGCGAAGCACGTCACGCATATACCGGAGATACTCTACTATTGGCGTGCGCATAAGGCATCAGTTGCAGAATCCATTACCGCAAAACCTTATGTAGTAGAAGCAGCGCATCGTGCGCTTCAAGAGCACTTGGAGCGCATAGGATTGAGCGGCGTGGTAGCAGATGGGCTAATCCCAACGACTTATCGCATCCAATACCAAATCAAAGAAACACCATTGGTCAGCATTGTGATACCCAACAGGGATTATGCATCTACGCTACGGCGGTGCATTGATTCAATCATTGCCCTGACGACATATCCGGCGTATGAGATTATTGTGGTAGAAAACAACAGCATCGAACCAGAGACATTTGCCTATTATGAAGAATTAGGGCGGCATAGCATGATTCGTGTGCTCAATTGGGAAGGGAAATTCAACTATTCAGCAATTAATAATTTCGCGGTTAAAACGGCACGAGGCGACTATATTCTCTTACTGAACAATGACACTGAGGTAATCACCCCGGATTGGCTTCAGGAAATGCTGATGTTCGTACAGAGAAAGGACGTGGGGGCAGCAGGCGCTATGCTGTACTATCCGGATGACAGTATTCAGCACGCGGGCGTCATTCTCGGAATCGGCGGTGTAGCTGGCCACGCACACAAGGGGATGGCACGGGGAAGCTACGGATACATGTCGCGGGCAGCAATTATACAAAACTATTCAGCAGTAACAGCTGCTTGTATGCTAATCCGCCGAAATGTATGGGAAGAAGTTGGCGGATTGGATGAATCTTTTGAAGTAGCTTTTAACGATGTGGACTTCTGCATGCGCATTCGTGAGGCCGGTTACTTGATTGTTTGGACGCCCTATGCGGAGTTGTATCATTACGAATCCAAGAGCCGAGGGCGTGAGGATACGCCGGAAAAACAAAAGCGCTTTGAGGGGGAGGTCAGACGTTTTCAGGAGCGCTGGAGAGCGGAGCTGGAGGCAGGCGACCCATACTATAGTCCGAATCTAACGCTGAAGGCAGAGGACTTTACTGCCCGATAGGGCTATTTGAGCTGAACTGCGCGGTAAAAGGAGTTTTATCTGATGTTATTGCAACTGAGCTTAAGAGAAAAGATAGCAGGGGAAAAGGTTGCACAGAGTCTATTCGTGTTTGTGCTTTTTGCTATGTACTTGCACTTAGCGGTTGTGCTTCCGATGGATCAGGCACCAGATGAGGCGATGCGCTTTGATTTGGCAAAATGGATATACACGCATATGGCACTGCCCGTTGGCAATGAAGAGGAGATCGTAAGTCCGGTATGGGGATTTTCATACGCATATAATCCGCACCTGCCTTCTATGTTGGCGGCATTACTGATGCGCGTGGCCTCGTTGTTTGACACATCCGAGTTGACTCTTCTAGTAGCGGCGCGAATGGTAAGCGTATTAGCCTCTTGCGGGAGCGTATGCCTTTGCTTCCGGATAGGCCCATACCTGTTCCAGCGGCGGGGCAGCACTTACCTGCTGGCGATGCTTGTCGGTCTTTGGCCACAGGTCGTATTCCTAAGCGCCTATCATAACAACGACGCGTTTTCACTATTCTCGTGTTTCCTTATTTTGTACTTCCTGTTGGCGGGGCGAAGGGAGCATTGGCCTACTCGCCGTTGTATAGGATTGGGTGTGGCCATTTCCCTATGCCTCCTTACCTATTACTATGCGTATGGCTGGGTGCTCATAAGCGTTGTGTTCTGCATTGTGTCATGTTTGCAAGATTTAGAGGTCACAGATAAGACCAAGTTTATCGTTCGGAGATCGTTGTTGGTGGTCGGAGTTATTCTCCTGTGCGCTGGTTGGTATTTTATCCGAAATGCCGTGATCTACCACGGGGACATTCTGGGCATGACGGCAGCACGAGAATTCAAAACCGAGTACGCTCTGACGCATGAAGTGCATTGGCCCAATCCGCCACAAAAGCAAGGATTGAGCATTTCGACTATGCTGTTTGGCTTGAGGTGGATATTGACCACGATAGAAAGCTACATCGGGAAGTTTGGATATATGACGACGGAACTTCCCAAGGTCATTTATATGGCATATAGCATCCTTGTACTCTGTGGCTTCCTGCTTGCGGTTTACCGAGTTGTTACCCAGCGCAAGAAAGTGGACTGGCTGCTGTCGGCAGCATTGCTTGCTGTGATGGTGCTACCAGTGCTTATCAGCATTTATGGTTCATACACCATCGATTATCAGCCGCAGGGACGATATATCATTTCTTCGCTGCCAGCACTGGCGTGTACTGTCGTGTTCGGCTATGAACAACTTGCTGAGCATTGCCGTAGCCATCGGCCAAATCAATGGCAGATATGTCTCACAACGGGACGTGGAAAAAGTGAATCACAGAATATGCGTGTGCTGGGAGAACTGGACATAACGCTGGTGGCAGTCGTGGTCGTTTTGTGCCTGGGGGCGTATTCCTACCGTGATGTCATGCTGCAAAAGCTAATTCCGAAGGACGAGGTCAATGTGTATATCTCGGAGGACTGCTCCTATTTGGATTTGAAGTTCAAGACAGCGGTAAATAGTGACGGACTTTTCTTTGTGGTCTGCAATGAGGGTTTTGATGTGGATGGGCGTTGGCTTCCGGCGACGAAAAAGGACGGAACGTGGCATCGGATCGTAAACCTGTCTGACTATGACCGAAGTGGGATCTATACAGTGCATATATACCGTACATTTTCAGATGGCACCATGAAGTTTGCGGGGGCGACACAGGCGTATGTTCCGAATTCTGCACACGAGAATTTTGTTCTGATGGATTCTGCGGAGGGGAAGATTAAGCTGTATCCGATAGACTTTTACCATAATATCCAATTTGATGTTTGGAAAGCCGGTGCCGCAGAGCCGGACACTATTTATGGGGAATTCAATGAGGAAGAGCAATGCTGGATAGCGGCGTATGCATTTGAAAAAAACGCGGATTATATAGTTCTTGCGTACACAGAAAATGAAGAATTACAATTTATCGGAGGGACAAAATGAATCATTCGATGGTTTCATTCAACATACCCCCCTGCGTGGGGGACGAGCTTACATACGTCAAGCAGGCGATGGATTCACACAAGATCTGCGGAGACGGACAATTTACGAAAAAATGCAACGATTGGATGGAAGAACGCTTTCATGCTAAGAAGGTGCTTCTGACCACCAGCGGTTCTACCGCGCTGGACATGGCTGCACTGCTGTGTGACATCAAGCCCGGCGACGAGGTGATCCTGCCCAGCTACACGTTTTCCAGTACGGCCAACGCTTTCGTACTGGCGGGTGCAACACTTGTGTTTGTGGATATTCGTCCCGACACCATGAACATTGACGAGAGCAAGATCGAAGCCGCCATCACAGACCGCACCAAGGTCATCGTGCCAGTGCATTATGCCGGCGTGGCCTGCGAGATGGACACCATCATGGATATTGCCCGCCGCCACGGCCTGATGGTGGTGGAGGACGCGGCACAGGGTGTGATGAGCACCTACAAGGGCCGTGCGCTGGGTACGATTGGTGATTTCGGCTGCTATTCGTTCCACGAGACGAAGAATTACTCCATGGGAGAAGGTGGCGCGCTGGTCATCAACAACGCGGCCTTTGACGAGCGGGCCGAGATCCTGCGGGAAAAGGGCACGAACCGTGCCAAGTTCTTCCGCGGACAGGTGGACAAGTATACATGGGTGGACTTCGGCGATAGCTATCTGCCCAGTGAGCTGAACGCTGCATACCTCTGGGCACAGCTGGAAAGAGCTGACGAGATCAATAATGACCGTCTGGCCACATGGCGGGAATACTGGAACGCGTTCCAGTTACTTTCCCTTTCAGGGAAAGTGATACTCCCTGTTGTCCCGGATGGCTGCGTGCATAACGCACATATGTTCTATCTGAAGCTGAAAAACCTACAGGAGCGCACGGCGTTTATCAGCTATATGAAGGAGCATGGCGTGCAGTGCGTGTTTCATTATATTCCGCTGCATTCCGCTCCGGCGGGGCTGAAGTTCGGGCGGTTCCACGGAGAAGATGGATATACGACAAAAGAGAGTGAACGTCTTGTCCGCCTGCCGCTGTACTACGGGATGACACAGGAGGATAGAGAAAAGGTAACAAAGGCGGCAAATAGCTTTTTTGCAGATTGAAAGGAGAAAAAAGTGAGAGGGCCTACTTCAGAAGCTGAGTGGAACAATCAGGGCGGACAAATCACAGGTATAGAGTTTATGGGCGACAATCTTCGACGCAGACTCAAGTATTGCGGTGAGGGGGTCGTGCTGTATCCCCTGTGCAAAATGATTCGTGCGGAGCGAGCGGAAGTCGATGACTATACCCGTATACTGGACAATACGTTCATTGATGCAGGGAAATTGTTAAGGATTGGAAAGCATTCTATGATTACATGGTTTGTCCTTATTGAGGGCGGTGCAACAACAGTAATCGGTGATCGCGTGTTTATTGGACCGGGAACAAAGATTTTGACAAGCACTTATGCGATTGATGGTTATTATTCGGCAGAGTTTGTACCAGAGGAGTGCCATAAGATTGAGTATGGAGATGTTACTATCCATAACGATGCTTATATTGGGGCGGAGTGCGTAATAATGCCCGGCGTGACAGTTGGCGAAGGGGCAGTTGCGGGGGCGAACACGCTGGTGAACAAAGATTTGGAGCCGTGGGGAATATATGTAGGATCTCCGTGCCGGAAGATTGGAACGAGAGTTCAACCTCCTGCGGAAATGAAAGAAGCGTTAGAGAGTAAAGTGGATTGGTCAGGGCATTTTTAACGTAGTACTAAGGGAGAAAAAATGGACATATCTGTGGTAATCCCGGTTTACGGCTGCCGGGAAGCGTTGCCTGAACTACATAGGCGTTTGACGGCGGTATTGAGCACGATGACTTCAGAATATGAGATCGTTTTGGTCAATGATGCCTGTCCACAAAACTCGTGGGAAGTAATTGAGCAGATTTGCAAAAAAGACGGGCATGTGGTGGGCTTAGAATTATCCCGCAATTTTGGTCAACTAAGGGCTACCGCTGCGGGGCTCGATTATGCCAAAGGGAATTGGGTAGTTGTCATGGATTGTGATTTGCAGGACAGACCGGAGGAAATTCCTAACCTGTACGCAAAGGCCATGGAGGGCTACGATGTTGTATTTGCCCGCCGGAAGGAACGACATGATTCTAAGTTGAAGGTTTTTGTATCCAACTGCTTTTACAAGATTTATTCCATTGCAACAGACCAACCCTATGACGGTGCGATCTGCAACTTCAGTATAGCTAACCGAAAAGTTATCGATGCATACTGCAAGATGCGGGAGTACCACCGTGGCTATGTAATGTATATTCAGTGGATGGGATTCCGTGAAGCGGTGTTGGATGTAGAGCATCAGGATCGTTTTGCGGGGAAATCTGGGTACAACTTCAAAAAGCGTATGCAGATGGCGCTGGAACTCTTGACATCTCAATCGGACAAGATGCTTCGTTTTACGGCAAAGGCGGGGCTGATTATAGCGGGGGTGTCGCTGCTTGCAATTTTGTTCTTTGTAATTCGCTATTTTACAGTACATATTCAAATGGGCTGGACGAGTATTATAGCTGCGGTGTTCCTTATGGGAGGATTAACGATTGCAAGTATCGGTATTGTTGGCATCTATGTCGGGAATATCTTCATGGAGGTCAAACACAGACCGCTATATATTGTGCGCCAGCAGTTGAACAACCATTCGGAAAAAGCGGAGGATACACCATGAAAAAACTTGCCATCATCGGTGCATCGTACTTACAGCTCCCTCTCATTGAAAAAGCGAAGTCCATGGACATCGAGACCCATGTGTTTGCCTGGGCGGCTAACGATGTGGGCGAAACTGCCGCCGATCATTTTTACCCCATCAGCATAGTGGAAAAGGAACAGATATTAGACAAATGCCGTCAGATCGGGATTGACGGCATTTGTTCCATCGCGTCTGACATCGCTATGCTGGCGGTAAACTATGTGGCCGAACAGATGGGGCTGACCGGCAATTCTATGGAGTGTACGCTGCGCTCTACAAACAAGCACCTGATGCGTCAGGCGTTTGAACAGCACGGAGATCCTTCGCCTAAGAGCCTTTTGGTGGAGTGCGTGGATGATCTGCGAAGTGTGCCGCTGCATTATCCTGTGATCGTTAAGCCCACGGACCGTTCCGGCAGCCGGGGCATCACAAAGCTGGACAGCCCGAACGGTCTTGCGGAGGCTATCGAAAACGCCAAGTTGCAGGGCTTTGAAAAGAAGGCGCTGGTGGAGGAATTTGCCACTGGTCAGGAATACAGCGTGGAGTACATATCATGGCAGGGTGAACACCATTTCTTGGCGCTGACTCACAAATACACCACTGGCGCACCGGGCTTTATTGAGACGGGGCATTTAGAGCCTGCGCCGGTGTCGGAGAAAACCGTGGAACGCGTCAAGGCGGCGGTGTCCCATGCCCTCAACAGTCTTGGTATCCGATACGGTGCGTCCCACAGCGAGCTGAAGATCGATGCGGATGGGCGTATTATGCTCATTGAGATCGGCGGACGTATGGGCGGTGACTTTATCGGCAGCGATTTGGTGGAGCTTTCTACCGGCGTGGATTATGTCAGGGCCGTCATTGATACGGCGTTGGGCGAAAGGCCTGCCCTGACGCACAAGGCCCACAGCGCCGCGGCGGTTCGTTTCGTTTTCTCTCAGGAGGATGTGGATGTTCTTGCACGCGTCAAGCGTGAGCACCCGGAACTGTTGGTACGCGAGGACGTGGACACATCCTTCGACCATCCGGTGACAGACAGCGCCACGCGCTTTGGGTATTACCTGCTGCGGGGAGAGGATGTATCGCTGCTGCAGCAGTATATGCCAGAAAACAAATAATCTTGCCAAAGCGGATGTGATGATTTGAAAGAGTATAAAACACTTATCCTGCTCCATTTAATGCTGATGGTTTATTCCATGAGCGGTATTTTCAGCAAGCTGGCAGCCGGGCAGCCGTTTCTCAGCTTCCGCTTTTGCCTGTATTACGGCGTGATCATCGCGCTGCTGGGACTTTACGCCATCGGCTGGCAGCAGATCATCAAGCGTATGCCCCTGACGCTGGCCTTTGCTAATAAGGCGGTCACCACCGTGTGGGGGCTTGTGTGGGGACTGCTGTTTTTCCAGGAGCGGGTCACAGTGGGCAAGCTGGCTGGCATCGCCCTGATCGTGGCCGGGGTCGTGGTGTTCTCAACGGCGGACAAGGAGGCGGCCTGATGGAAAAACCTATGCTGTTCTATGAGGGCTTGCTGCTGCTGGGCGTTTTCCTCAGTGCCATCTCACAGGTCATGCTGAAAAAAGCGGCGTTGCGGCAATACCAGAACAAGCTCTGCGAGTACCTGAACCCGCTGGTCATCATCGCCTATACGATTTTCGTGGGTACGACCTTCCTCAGCATTTACGCCTACAAGGGCATCCCGTTGTCCATGGGCCCTGTGCTGGAGGCTACCAGCTACATTTATGTGACCATCTTCGGCGTAACAATCTTCAAAGAGAAGCTCAATCGGCGTAAGCTCATCGGCCTTGCGCTGATCATGTCGGGCATTATTGTGTATTCCTTGCTGGGGTAGAGAGATGTTAGGAGGAGAGCATGGGCAACGAACGGAAGTATTCCCTTGACGTACTTAGGATCATCGCTACGATTCTGATCATATTCCACCATTACGGGCAGGTAACGGGATTATATTTGGAAGGTCATATCAACTACTGGAATGGCCGTTTTTACTTTGGCTATGTGGTAGAGTTCTTTTTCTTGCTATCCGGCTATTTTATGTATCGATATATCGGGAAGATTACCAACGGACTTACCTTCAAGAAGTTCTTCGCACCTCGCACTTTGCGGCTACTACCATTGGTGCTTATCAGTGGGGTTACATATGAGGTGTTGCTTGGCATCTATCAAAAGGTGTGCGGAGGAGATTGGTTCGGCGTTTCCATAACGGTTTGGGGCGTGATCATCAATGCCTTGGGCGTACAGGACGGATGGGTTTTTGCAAACCCAATGGTGAACAACCCCACGTGGTACATCAGCGTACTTCTTTTGTGCTACGTTGTCTTCTATTTGCTGACCTATCTCAGCAAGCGGTGGCAGATACCGCACACCTACCTTTTCGCGTTTATGGTATTGCTGGGCTGCGGGGCGCAGACCTATGGCCTGAATTTGCCGTTCCTGAACGGCTCATCCTGCCGTGGTTACTATGCATTTTTCTTCGGCGTGCTGCTGGCTGAATGGCTGGAGAAGCTCAACGCAGCAAAAAGGCCCCAGAATATATATATATATATATATTCTGGGGAAGCGTCATCTCAGTTGCGTTCCTGCTGTGCATGATGATTTACAGATGGGAGTGGGTTGCCGGAGGCATCAACTATCTGATGACGTTTTGGTTCTACCCAGCACTCATCATTATTTTCAGCAGTGGGCCGTTAACAAGGCTGTTTGACCACAGATTCATTGGTACGTTGGGAGAGATCACATACGATGCATATATCTGGCATTGTCCGAATTTTTTGCTTCTTTATATTATTCCGACCATTACCGGCAAGAGTTGGGATTTGCTTACAGCCAAGGCTATGCTCGTTTATACGGTAGGTTCCTTTGCGGTGGGAACGGTGTCCTATTACGTATTAGAACGACCAATCAACCACGGGGTGAAGAAACTGCTAGAAAAACAGCGGCGTCACCTATGAACGGTATTATCCTGACCGGTGTTATTGGTACGAGACTTTAGCCTGTGTTCTTTACCCTCTTGGTATTAGCAACAACGGGCAGCAGAACCCTTGTAAAACCAACGCACATATAAAAGACCACCACTGCAATACGCAACAGCTTGTTGCGTAACCCAAAACCTAACCGCACATAGACACGCGTAAGAGAACAGTAACGGAACGTTGCAAAACGTTCCGTTACTGTCATGTTGGAGGCTACAGAATGACAAGTGTAGAGCTGAAACGGTTCCTCATCTAGTTTACATAATCCATTTATATCAAAAAATGTCAGCTCGTTCTCATTGCCGCAGTCCCCCCTCCATTTCGTCTGTTCCTGTTTTTCAAACTGACGAAAATGGAGGGAATACTGTGGTGAGAAATGCGAATGAAGATTTTTTGATAATTTTCCCCCAAAGTTGGCCAAAACAGCCTCTTCCGAACGGAGTATTTAGTGAGAGGGAAGGGGGGAGACCCTTCCCCATTGCAAAGGAGGGGGACGGCTTGAAGCTTCCTTGGGATCAAAAAGAGAGCGTCCGGCACATATTCGACAGTTATTGCAAGAAGATCCTTCGTCAGGAAAACGCGGATATGCAGCGGGCAGAGGCGCGCCGCAGAACGCGGGAATGCAGCCTTTCAGAGCTGCCCCCGGAACGCCTTGAGCAGCTCTGCTACGAAGACGTTCATCCCATGGTATTTGAAGTGTGTGGATACCGCGTCCCCGTTAACGATGACCGTCTTGCAGCGGCATTGGGCAAGCTCCTACGGGAGAAGCGCGACGTGATTCTACTCTCTTATTTCATGGATATGAGTGACCGAGAGATCGGAGAGCTGCTGGACATGGCGCGGCGGACAGTACAGCATAGACGGTCGGACACCCTTGCTGAACTAAGAAAACGAATGGAGGATGACGATGAGTAATCTCTTGCATACGAAGCGTGACCGAAAAAAGGCTCTGCTTCCGTTTTCGGTGATTCATGCTGCCTCTCAGGGCGATGAAGCGGCCATCTGCTGTATTCTGAAGCGCTATGAGGGATACATACGCCGCCTGTCTACGCGCTGCCTTTATGACACTGCCGGAAATCTCTATTACTTCGTGGATGAAGCGGTGCGCGGACAGCTTGAGATAAAGCTGATCGAGAGTGTCCTGAAATTTGATATTATCCGAATCGCATAGCCTCCCCCTGTTTTGCGGCGGCGGTGTGTTTCCTTTCCACATTGCCGCCGCAGTTTCTTCCTCGTGAGCCTGCATCAGCCATCAAAGGCTTGATGGTTGATGCGGGCTGATAAGGAGCTGATGTTGTACATTGAAAAGAGCTGCGATTGCGGCACGGAATAGAGCGAGCAGGTACGTTCGTGCCAACGCGAGCCACACGGGCGTTTCCGCCATGACCTCCTTGCGGGAACGAGCGATAAAGAAACGTCTGAAAAGCAGAGCGGTACTCTGCCGGCCATGACCGTTGCCACCGATAATGATACTCCCGCATTGGACGCCCTCAAAGCATCGTGCGGCGCACCCATCAGCATGGGCCGGGGTGAGATTCCCGTGAGGCTGGCAGCCACCAGCCGCCTGCTTTGCTTGCGAGAACCGAGACAAAATACAAAGCCGTGGAGCTTGCAGACAAGTGCTTGTCTGTGTGCTCGACGGCTTTGGTTAAAGTAGGAAAGAAATGTTCATAATGGTAGCGGAGGTGGCGACACTTGAACGATAAGAATGAGCAGCAGATCGGCGCGGCGACCTATGTGATCGAGCGCGTATTCACCGGTACAAAGACCATCCAGGAAGTGGTGACGGAGGAAATTATTTTCACCGGAAAAAGAGTCGCAAATTTTGACCCACAGGATAATCCCGTGGTATAATGGAGCCGTAAATGAGTGGTTCCGGAAAGGAGGAACAATGAGGAACCACGTTCAGCTTGCAGACGCCTACTACCGACTCTCGGACGAAGAGCGGAAGTATGGAGAATCTGCCAGTATCACCAACCAGCGAACCATTGTACGCGAATACTGTGAGAAGCATGACATTATTTTGGTACAGGAGTTTACCGACGATGGATATTCCGGCGGCAACTTTGAACGCCCCGGATTCCAGGCCATGCTGGAGCACCTGAAAACCGGTAAGGTCAACACGGTCATTACCAAAGACCTGTCCCGCCTGGGGCGCGACATGACAGAGTCCAGCCATTACGCGGAACGTTATTTCCCCGAGCACGGCATCCGCTATCTGGCTCCCGGCAGTAACTTTGATTCCGAGGAAGATAACCTGATGGCACCGTTCCAGTTTGCCATGAACGATGTCTATCTGCGGGATACGTCCCGCAAGGTCAAGCAGACGCTGAACACCAAGCGCAACAACGGGAAATATGTGGCCTGCCCACCCTACGGATACCGGAAGGCGGAGCGCACCACCGACCAGCTTGTACCGGATGAGAACACCGCGCCGGTGGTGAAAATGATTTTTGGTTTAGCGGCGTCCGGACAGTCCTGCCGCAGTATTGCCCTGCAGCTCAACGAATCGTGCATCATGCCGCCGCTGAAGTATCGCGTGGAGTGCCGGGATAACTTCACCGAGCGCGGCGCACAGCGAGTGTCTGACTTGTGGAACTATACCACAGTGAAGCGTATCCTTCGGAATCAGGTCTATTTGGGGCACACACTGTTGGGGAAGAGCCGCAAGGTCAGCGTAAAGTCCAAGAAAAAGATCGTTGTGCCAGAGGAGGAATGGGTGTTCACAAAGAATACCCACGAAGCATTAGTGTCACAGCAGCAGTTTGACTTGGCTGCCCACTTTATGGGGGAGAACACAAAGGCGAACGGCGCGAATCCGGCGTTTCGCCACAGTATCTTTGGCGGGATAGCCTACTGCGCTTGCTGCGGCGCGGCTATGTGCTCGGGCGGATCGGTCTACAATGGTGAGCGGGCGAAATACTGGTATCTGGTGTGTAACAACCTGAGCTCCAGAGCGCAGCACCGCTGCCTGCATGGGGCGCGTATCCGTTACGATGATTTGGTGGAGGTCATTCGCTGTGACCTGAATAAGCTGCTTTCCTTTGATGAGAACGCAATTCGAACTATCACAGAAAACGCCGTGGAGCAAGCCAACTCTTTTCTGGGCGGCGGAGACCCTGCCACGCAGATAGAAAACATCGATAAGCAGACCGCCCGTCTCAAGAAGATGATCGAGCGTTCCTATCGTGACAACATCGCCGGGACGCTTGGTGACGACATCCATGAGGAGATGGTCAAAAGCTTCAGCAAAGAAATTGAGGAGCTTGCTGTCCGCCGCAAGAAGCTGGAGGAGGGCGAGACCACGGCGAAAGAAATACGCAATGCCTACGGCTTGTTCTTCGACCTCGCCAAGAGGTATACCTACGTAAAGACGCTGGACAGAGACGTGCTGCACACCTTCATCGAGCGTATTGAGATCGGGGAGAAGATACTGCCGAAGGGAAAAAAGGTCGCAGGCTCTCGCACGCCCTACCAACAGAGCATCCGGATTTTTTACCGCTTTATCGGGGAGATGGCGGGTGAAAATCTGCGAGAATTGCAGGGTAATAGAGATCGAAACCATGTGACACCCGCCGCAGGAATGTGACAAATGTCCACGACAAAGATACACTTGTTTCGAACAAGATGTTCCCACCTCAAAGAATGGCTTTTTTGAAAAATGCATTTTTCCTGTATTTAAGCCAAAAATCGAGGGTCGGAAAAATTCTTTGAGGTGGATACACATCCTCCTCAGAGGCGGCCTCCATCTTAAACTTATCCATAGCGGCCTTCGCCTCGGGGATATTCAGCTTGTTGCTGTTCTTGGTAGACATTGTTGTGATCTCCTTTCGTGTTGTGGGGCAAATGCCCTTGTTGGGTATCGCAACGGTAGTTTTGCCGTCCTGCGGCGCGATATGCGTAAAAAACGGCGGGAAATGTTGGGACTTTTCGTGAAATGCGCTGGACATTTTCAAAATGTGTGGTATAATAGCATCAATGTAATGACTGGGGTCTCGATAGGGGAACGTACAGGGAGGAAGAGAAAAAGCGCGGTGGTCACCGCGCTTTTTCCCATTTTAGGGGGGCGAAATGAACCGCAAAAGGCGCGCTCTTGCGTGCGGGAAAAGAAAAGAAGAGACACGCATAGCGTGTCTCTTCTTTATGTCATGCCGTATCAGAATAGATTCAGCGTGAGAACGTTCTTCCCTCCGAATGCGCCAAGACGTACAAGATGAAGATGGAGGCATCAAGCGGCAGGGCACGCGGACAGATCTGACTTCGCCGAAAATTTCAGCGAAGTCCCGCAGCGATGACGAAATCGGACAAAAAGTCGGTGTGAGCGGCGACACCATTCGCAACTACATCGCCCTGACGCAGTTAGTCCCGGAGCTTCAGCAGGTGCCGCAGAAATTAGGAAATGCACAGATGCTGATCACTTCTGCTACGGTGACTTCATTGCTCAAGTCACACCGATTCTTCAACAGACATAGCCGCAGTAAGGTCTCCAGCGGATAGGGATTATTGTCGCACTCTCCTTTGTTATGGCACAGCTGAATCAGGGATAGTCATTCCTTCCCCAGGATAATCCGTCCGATTTGAGTCAGAAACCCTTTTTTATCCGTACCTGCGCCAACTCAGCACTGAATGCAGAAGCTGTCATCTGCGTATCCGTGTGTCTATTATATCACGTTTGGCTGCATTTTACTTCTTCTGTGCGGTGTTGCCTTTGAAGTTGACAACCCAGGCCAAGCGAAAATCATTGTGCATTGTTACCACATATTAGTGGAATTTTTCTCACTTTCGCCGCATTGACTTTTCATAAATGGCATGATAATCTTACATCAATCACAAATGACGTCCCAGCGATAGGCATTGCGTTTGATAAAAATCACAGCAAAATAGACGGGCATGTTGAAATCCGAAAAAAAGCATACGATTAAATGTGTAAAACTATGAGATATTCCATCGGTTTGTATTTGACGGGGACTCATCAAACCCGTTAAAGAATAAAAACAAATGACGGAGGATGAAAAAGATGAAGAAAATCTTTGCACTATTGCTTACGCTGGTTATGGCACTCAGTCTGGTCGCCTGCGGCGAAAAAGACAGTGACGCAAACCCGACCGGAGGCTCTGGTTCCACAGGCGACACCATCAAGCTTGGTTGGTACGGTCCGCTGTCCGGGTCTGCTGCATCTGTCGGCACTTCCGGTGAGACTGCTGCCAAGCTGGCTGTTAAGCAAATCAACGAAAACGGCGGTATTCTGGGCAAGCAGATCGAACTGATCAAGTACGATGACGAAGGCAACTACGAAACTTCTGTGAAGTGCGCCACCCGCTTGGTGGAACAGGATCACGTGGTTGGTATTGTTGGTTCTCATCTGTCTTCTTCCGTTCTGGCCACTTCTGATGTCACAGAAGAAGCCAAGGTTGTTCAGTTCGGTACCGGTACTTCCGAAATCTGGACAAACATTGGTCTGTCCTATACATTCCGTCCTACTGTGTGTTCCGCCCTGTTCAATAACGACTGCTATAAGTCCATGGAAACGCTGGGTGCCACCAAGATCGCCACTCTGTCCGCTGAGACTGAATATGCCCAGTTGGCAACCGAGACCGTTGTGGGCCTGATCAAGGACGGCGGCAAAATGGAAGTTGTTGCTCAGGAAGGTTACACCTCCGGTGATACGGATTTCTCCGGTCAGATCACCAAGATGTTGGCAGCCAACCCCGATGGCGTACTGCTCAATGGCGGCGGCGAGGATCTGGGCAAGATTGTGAAGCAGCTGCGGATGCAGGGCTATGAAGGCTATATCTACGGCATTGAGTCTCTGGCTGACCAGCAGACCTTGGAAATTGCCGGTGACTATGCTGACGGCGTCGTGTTCTCCTGCTGCTATTTCGTGCCCAAGACTGTGGAGGATGCACAGACGGATGCCGAGCGCGCTTTCCTGGAAGCTTATCAAGCTGAATACGGCAACCTGCCTGTCTCCGAAGTCGCCTATCGCGCCTATGATGGCATGAACATCCTGTGCCAGGCGATCGAACTGGCTGGCAGCACCGATGGCGATATGATCCGTGAAGCCATTCTGAGTAACAAGTTCACTGGCATTGCCGGCGAATTTGATTTCTCCGACGGCTCCGGCGAGGGCATTGTCAGCGGAACTACTTACTACATTGACCACGGTAAGATCGTTACGCTGGACAGCTATTTGGCGAACAGGTAAAGAATATCCTCGCATTTAATCTGACATAACAGCCGAAGGGGGACGTTACACATCGCTGCGGTAAATGTCCCCCTTCGGCTGTTTTCAAGAATGTTTATCCTACCGACACCAGCAAATTCCGAGAGTAGATACTGAAAAGGAGGACTGTTTATGCTTTTATCACTAACCATCAATGCGTTGGTTATCGGAAGCGTTTATGGTTTGATTGCACTGGGTTATAGCTTGATTTATTCCGCCTCTGGTCTGATGACCTTCTGTCAGGGGGAACTGCTGATGTTTGGTGCTTTTATCGGCCTGACGTTTTACAGATACCTGCATTGGCCTTTTGCCCTGGCACTGATTGCCACGATGGTGATTATGTTCCTGATCGGTATGATCATCGAACGCTTTTTGATCCGCCCTATCCTCAGCAAAAATGCAAAGGACATTTATATTGTTCTGGGTACCATCGCGCTGGGCATTGTGTTGGCCAACACCGCACAGCATATCTGGGGCACCACCGCTGTGCAGTTCCCTGCCATTTTCAGCAAGGACGTGATCGTAATCCTCGGCACTCGTGTCCAGCCTGAGGCTTTCGTTTGCATCTTTGTTGCCGTGGTCGCCATGCTGGTGATCCACCTCTTTATGAACAAATCAACTTTCGGCACCAGTATGCGTGCCGCCGCTATGAATCCATTGGCATCCCGCTCTGTGGGCATCAACGTAGATCTGACCACTGGCGTTACTTGGGGTCTGTCCTGCGCGTTGGCCAGTGTTGCCGGCATTTTGTTGGGACCGGTTCAGGGTGTCAGCGTTACAATGGGCAGTAGCATCGGCACGAAGGCATTTGCTTCCGCCGTGATCGGTGGTTACGGCAATATGTACGGTGCCATTATTGGCGGTATCATAATCGGCTTCACAGAAACGTTTTCTGCCGCCTATATTACTTCTGACTATAAAGACTTCATTACCTTTGGCATATTGGCACTGTGCATGGTATTCATGCCCCGCGGCATCCTAAAGGGTGACGTCTATGATCGCTAACACCGGGAAAAGGAGGTATTGCATTTCATGAAAGCTTTGAAAAAAGTGCCCCTTGCCGCATGGGCGTTCCTGGCCGGTGTCATTTTGCTGCTGGTGATTAGGGGCAGCGTTTACTATCAGACGATTTTTGTCTTGTGCGCAATTTATTCCATTGCCGTTTCTGGTCTGGATCTGCTGTTTGGTTATTCTGGGCAAATTTCTCTTGGCAACGCGATGTTCTATGCTACCGGTGCGTATACATCCGCTATCCTCAGTGTGAATTACGGTGTAAATCCTTGGCTGGCCATGCTTGCTGGTATCGTGCTGACTGTGATTCTAAGCGTGATCGTGGCCATTCCAGCATCCAAGCTGGTGCACCAGTTCCTGGCACTACTGACCATTGCCGCTGGCAACATGATGTATGTATTCCTGTGCAAGGCGACCAATATCACCAACGCTATGAAGGGCATCCGCAAGATCCCGGATCTGAGCATTTTCGGATATGAACTGCATTCCAAGTACAGCTTTGCCATCTTCAGCTTCATCATGCTGGCACTGTTCCTGTTCATCAAACAGCGTATCGTTCACTCTTCCACAGGCCGTGCGTTTATGGCGATTCGTGAGAATACCGTGGCGGCAGGCGGTATGGGCATCAATGTTCGCCGATATAAGATCCTTGCCTTTGTGATTAGCGCAGTATTTGCTTCGGTTGCCGGTTCCATGTATGCGCACTTCATCGGCTTTATCAGCCCCGAGACCTTCAACAGTGCCCAGTCCAACCTTCAAATGACCATGTTGTTGTTCGGCGGTATGGGCAACCCGGTAGGTCCGATCTTCGGTGCATCGGTCATTGCGATCCTGAATGAATCTCTGCAGAGCTTCAGTACATATAAGACCCTGATCTACGGCGTACTGGTGCTGATTGCAGTGCTGTTCATGCCGCGTGGCTGCTTCGGCCTCGGCCAGGATCTGGTAAACAAAATCAGAAAACGCGGTGGAAAGGCGGGAATGAAGAATGCTGAAAATTGACCAGGCCACAATTAAGTTCGGCGGATTGACCGCTGTTGACCATGTCAGCTTTGAGATTGAAGACAATGCGATCTTTGGCGTGATTGGACCCAATGGTGCCGGAAAGACGACACTTTTTAACGTCATCAGCGGTGTATATGCCCCCACCAGCGGCAAGATTTATTTGCAGGATGAGGACATCACCGGCTTACAGCCCTATGAAATCTGCTGTAAGGGCATTGCCAGAACCTATCAGAACATCAACCTGTTCCATTCAATGACAGTGATGGAAAATGTAAAGATCGGCTGCCATCATACCATCCGTTCCAATCTAGCTACCAACATCATCCGAACCCCGAAGCAGCGGATTGAAGAGAAGGCGATCCATGAAAAATGCATGGAACTGCTGGAATTTGTGGGTCTGACCGATAAGGCGGAGTACCAGTCAAAGAATTTGCCCTATGGTGAACAGCGCAAGCTGGAAATCGCTCGCGCCATGGCAACAAACCCCAAACTGCTGTTGTTGGATGAGCCTGCCGCCGGTATGAATTCACGAGAAAAGGTAGATCTGGCAGAACTGATCCGCAAGATCAATGAACGCGGAATGACGATTCTGCTGGTAGAGCACGATATGAAGCTGGTCATGAACATCACGCACCAGATCAGTGTTTTAAACTTTGGCAAGAAGATCGCACAGGGTACACCCAAGGATATTCAGGAAAATCCCGACGTGATCGAAGCCTATTTGGGAGGTGGCCTCATTGGCGAATAAGATTCTTGAAGTCAATCAATTTTCCTACTCCTACGGTCATATTAAAGCGGTTGATGGTATTTCCTTCCATGTGGATGAGGGCGAAATCGTTACCTTGATCGGCGGCAACGGTGCAGGAAAGACCACCACGCTGCGGGCAATTTCAGGACTGATCCGCGGCGGGCAGAAGGGCTCTATCCTGTTTGAAGGAAAAGAGATCCTTGGCTTGAGTGCCCATAAGATCACAGGCATGGGCATCGCTCAGTGCCTGGAGGGACGCCAGGTCTTTTCGCACCTTACTGTCCGGGAGAATTTGCAGATGGGTGCTTTTCTACGGAAGGATACGGACAAAATCAAGCAGGACTATGAGTATGTATACAACCTGTTCCCCCGGCTGAAAGAGAGAAATTCTCAGCTGGCAGGCACACTATCCGGCGGTGAGCAGCAAATGTTGGCCGTAGGTCGTGGCCTGATGATGAATCCCAAGATTTTGATGATGGACGAGCCGTCTTTGGGCCTGGCTCCTATTGTGGTCAATGAGATATTTGAGATCATCAAACAGATCAACGCAGACGGAAAAACTATTCTTTTGGTAGAACAGAACTCCAATGCAGCCCTGACGGTAGCACACCGCGGTTATGTGGTGGAGACAGGTCATATTGTTATGAGCGATACGGCGGAGAACCTGCGGCAGAGCGAAGAAGTTAAAAAGGCATATCTAGGTCTGTGATCATGGGTCAATGCAGCACCTTTCCTGTATAACAGAGTAAAAACTCGCGGAGGCTTTGAAAGATATATGCGTAACTGGAAATATGGCATTTCGTTTGCAGAGGTCTCTCCCCTGACGGCACCTCTTCCTCTGGCAGGCGACCTGTATGAGAACATGGAGAAGGCCGCAGCTTATGGGTATGACGCGGTAGAGTTTCACACATTGCCGTCGTTTCACTTTGAATGGGACCGTATCGAGCATATGCGTCAACAGAAAAAAGGAGATATATGTATGCTGGTCACAGGACGCCTTTATACGCAACTGCATTACTGTCTGATCAGCGACGATCCAGAGAACGTCAAAAGTGCCGTTTCGGGCTTGAAGGAGTATATCGATCAGGCGCAGAAGCTGGGTGTGGATATTGTGTTGGGATGGGTCAAGGGATCCGTCCCCCAAGGTGGAGATCGCGATATTTATATGGCACGCTTGGCCAACGGTCTGTCTCAGCTGAATGACTATGCGCGGCCGCGGAACGTGCGAATCATGATCGAAGTCATCAATCATTATGAGACAAACATCTTTAATACAGCACAGGAAACTCTGGACTTTATCTGTATTCATGCACTGGATCAATGCTATGTCCACCTGGATACCTACCACATGGGACTGGAAGAGATGGATCCCTATGAAGCGATTCACCTGTGCGGCAAAAAGTTAGGTTACTTTCATGTGGCAGACAATTCTCGACGTTACCCCGGCAGTGGTCAGTTTGATTTTGGCAGACTTATGCAGGCTCTTGCTGATATAGAGTATGACGGGTATGTGACAGTGGAGTGTCTTCCGGAACCGGATCGCGACACAGCGGCAAAAAAAGCAATCGACTACCTGAAAAGCTGCGAGCCGAAATCGTGCTGACTATTTGACTACAAGGAGGAAATGCTGTGGAAAGACGCAAGATGCTGACCTTTGAATTAGGAAGCCGATTGATGATCGAGCTGCTTGCCAGCGTTGCGCTGTTGGGCATCGCCCTGTATCTGTCCTTTGGGATCTTTAATGGAGGTCAGAGCAAAACCGGCGTGTATGGCTTGGCTTTTTTCACACTTCTGTTTGCCGTGGGCGGCGGATTCGGCCTTATCCGTACCGTTTTACGGTATCGCAAGGCGAAGAAAAGCCGCGAACTACGTTGAGCCTACTCGATGGAGAACCGGGCATGAAAGGACTGATGTGACATTGGATAAACAAAAAATATTGGCAGAATGCACCAAAGCAGGGTACCTGCCGACCGAGGCATCCTGGTGCGAGAGCGAAAGCAGTGCGTTTTTGCTAGCACATCGCCAAGAACTTCTTGCGGTGCTGATATTTGGCGAAAGACCTCCGTCGTTTGAGGGGGATGTCATTTGGGTAGGAGAAGCATGTGCTCTGAAATGCCCCCTGACCCACGGCAATCTTCTAGCATTGCAGCAGTACTTTCCGGAATTGAAACCCGTGAGCTTGGAGGGTCACGATGTGACCATGGGTCTGGGCGACCGACTTGGGCTGGTATCCGGTGCCCACATCGCGGCACTCTCCGGCACCCGTGTGTTTCCGGTGCTGGCTCAGCAGTCCAAGCGGGAGTTGACCTTGACGGGCCGCAGCTATCGCCGGATGCTGGACGACGTGGCATGGCAGGTGTTCGAGGTAGGCTATCACGGCGGCTACGCCGCCGACGGTGACCACCTGAAGACCCTGGAGGAGGTTCAGGCGGCCATTCGGGACGGTGCCACCATGATTACCTTGGACTGCTCGGAGCACATCGACCCTGACGCCTACCGCATGGATGCCGATGCCGCGTGGGAGTGCTGCCGCCAAAAATTCCCCCAGGCGCAAATGGACAGTTGGACGCAGACCTATGGCGGTCAGACCTTCCCCCTGCCGGAGGGTAAGAGTGTCACCTTTTCCCCGGACAACTTCCCCCAGCTGCTGCTGACCTACGGAGCGGCATTGGATTTTATGGACACGGTATATAGGAGAGCCATTGCCGCCGCGCCCCATGCCGTTTCATTTGAGATTTCCGTCGATGAAACAGAGGTTCCCACTGCGACGGAGGCTCACTATTTTATTACTCGCGAGCTGGCAGCACGACAAGTCAGGGTCGGCAGTATGGCTCCCCGGTTCTGCGGCGAGTTCCAGAAGGGCGTAGACTACCGAGGCGACACGGATCAGTTCCAGCAGGAATTCGCCGTTCACGCCGCCATCGCCGAGGCTTTCGGATACCGGATCAGCGTCCACTCCGGTAGCGACAAATTCAGCATCTTCCCCTACGTGGGCAAACTCACCGGTGGAAGATTCCATCTAAAGACCTCCGGAACCAGCTGGGTGGAGGCGGTGCGGGTCATCGCCATGTGCGACCCGGCCTTGTTCCGCCGCATGGCGGCCTTCAGCCGCCTGCACTTTGAGGAGGCACGGGCCTATTACCACGTCTCCGCCTCTCTGAACCGGATGCCGGATATAGACAGCATCCCCGACAAAGACCTGCCCAACCTGCTGGACATAGAGGACACCCGCCAACTGATGCACATCACCTACGGCTTCCTGTTGCAAGCCAAAGACGAACAGGGTACTTCCCTCTTCCGGAACGATATCTACCGGACGCTGCGAGCCAACAAGGCACTGCTGGACAGCGTGATCCGGGATCACATCCGGCGGCATATGAAGCTACTGGGTGTGACCGGTCAATAAGAAAGGACACACAATGGACAAGAAAAAAATTGAGACTCTGGCGGCTCAGATTCGGCTGGAGACGCTGAAGGTCATCCATTCCCGCGGCTTCGGTCATGTGGGCGGCTCTATGGATCTGGCCGATCTGATGGCCGTGCTGTACGGCGAGGTCATGCATTTTGACCCCAAGAAACCCCGCGATCCCGACCGTGACTGGCTGGTACTCAGCAAGGGCCATGCAGGCCCGGTGGCCTATGCCACCTTTGGGCTGATGGGCTTCTATCCCATGGAGGAGGCCTACACCCTGAACCAGCCCCACACCAAATTTCCCAGTCATACGGACCGGAAGCTGACCCCCGGTGTGGATCTGACCACCGGCTCGCTGGGGCAGGGCGCGTCCACCGCTGCCGGCGCGGCGCTGGGCAACAGGATCGACGGGCGCAACAACCACGTGTTCTGTGTCATCGGTGATGGTGAGGCCGACGAGGGCCAAGTGTGGGAGGCGTTCCACTTCGCCTACGCCCACAAGCTGGATAACCTCATCTACATCATCGACAACAACGGTTATCAGCTGGACGGCAAGACCGCCGACATTCTTGACCACGGCGACATCGCCAAAAAGGCGGCGGGCTTCGGCCTGTACACCCAGGAGATCGACGGCCACGACGTGGAGGCCATCTATCAGGCCATCCAGAACGCCTATGGCAAGAAGGGTGTGCCCTCCTGCATCGTGCTGGACACCATTAAGGGCAAGGGCGCGACCTTCGCCGAGCCCAAGCGGGAGCACTCCTCCCAGCCCAGCGAGGAGGCATGGCAGGAGGCCATCGCCGCCGCCGAGAAAGCATTGCAGGAGGTGCGGAAATGAAACTAGAACTGATCGCCAAGCATGAAAAGGACAGCCGCGCCTGCCGTGACGCCTTCGCCCTGACGCTGAAGGACATGATGGCCGCCGACAAGAGCGTGTGCTATGTGGACTGCGACCTGATGGGCTGCGTCAACACCAAGCAGATGCTGACAGCTTATCCTGACCGGGCCTATGAGGCAGGCATCGCCGAGGCCAACGCCGCCGGTGTGTGCGCCGGTTTGGCCGCCACTGGCAAGAAGGTGTATCTCCACACCTTCGGCACCTTCGCCAGCCGCCGTATCTATGATCAGATCTACATGTCCGCCGCCTATGCCGATCTGCCGGTGCATGTGTTCGGCTCCGACGCGGGCGTGTGCGCTGCCTTCAACGGCGGCACCCATATGCCGCTGGAGGACGCCGCCATGTACCTGGCCATCCCTCAGGCGGTAGTCACCGACCCCTGCGACTACGCCCAGCTGAAGGCCGTTACCGAGCAGGTGGCGGACTGCCAGTGCGTCACCTATACCCGCTTTGTCCGGAAGGACATCATCCAAGTTTACGGCGACGGCACGGAGTTCCAGCTGGGCAAGGGCGTTGTCCTCCACGAAAGCGACAAGGATCAGGCCGCCATTATCACTTCCGGTATCATGGTGGACGAGGCACTGAAGGCCTATGAGCAGCTTCTGTCCGAGGGCATCGCCGTCCGCGTGGTGGATATGTTTACCTGGAAGCCGCTGGACGAGGAGCTGGTGGTGAAGTGCGCCGCCGAGACCGGTGCCATCGTCACCGCCGAAAACCACAACGTCACCTGCGGTCTGGGCAGCGTCGTGGCCAACTGCCTGGCCAAGAACCGCCCCACCGTGCAGGAGTTCGTGGGCGTAAATGACCAGTTCGGCCAGGTGGGTCCCCAGGCGTTCCTGATGGACGAATACGGCCTGCGGGCCGCCAACATCGTGGCCGCCGTGAAGAGAGCAATCGCGAGAAAATAAGAAAAGGAGTATAGAATTATGGCAATGGATGCATTTTCCGCCAGTCTGATGGCGGACAAGCGCGAGATCATCTTCGCGCCCACCGTGTATAAGTTCCAGACCTTCGCCCAAATGGCGGAGGAGTTCCAGCTGAATGAGCGTGACATGGTATTGACCAATGAGTTCATCTACACCCCCTTCATGAAGGAGCTGAGCCTCAAGTGCAGCTTCGTGTTCCAGGAGAAGTTTGGTGCGGGCGAGCCCTCCGAGGCTATGATCCAGACCATGTACGACGCCATCCCCTACGACAGCTATGACCGCGTCATCGCCGTGGGCGGCGGTGCCATTATGGACCTGTGCAAGCTGCTGGGCTGCAAGCGGTCCGACAGCGTCCACGAGCTGTACTACAAGCGTTTCCCTGTTGTCCACGAGAAGGACGTCATCGCCATCCCCACCACCTGCGGCACTGGCAGCGAGTGCACCAACATCTCCGTGGCCATCGTGAAGACGGAGATCGACGGCCAGCTCACCGGCGGCGAGACCAAGCTGGGGCTGGTGTCCGACGACATCATTCCCAACAAGGTGTGCTTGATCCCGGAACTGATCAAGACGCTGCCCTATAAGCCCTTCGCCTGCTCCGCCATCGACGCGCTGGTTCACGCCACCGAGTCCTTCCTGAGCCCCCACCGCAAGACCATCACCAGCGAGATGTTCTCGGAGAAGGCCATGGACATGATTCTGAAAGGTTTCAAGCTCATTGACGAGAAGGGTCAGGATGCCCGATTCGAGTATCTGGACGAGTTCGTGACGGCCAGCTTCTTTGCCGGCATCGCCTTCCTGAAGGCAGGCTGCGGTCCCGTTCACGGCATGAGCTTCCCCCTGGGCGGCACCTATCATGTGCCTCACGGCGAGAGCAACTATATGCTGTTCGGTGCCATTCTGCGCTACTATGACCGCAACGATCCCGGCGGCGAAATTATGCGCTTTAAGAAGCTGGTGGCCGACATCACCGGCTGCAGCGTGGAAAATGCCATCGGATACCTGTGCGATCTGCTGCAGCGCATCCTGCCACTTCGCCCCCTGCGGGACTGCGGCTTCACCGAGGCGGACTTCAAGTCCTTCCCCCTCAGCGTGGAGGCCAACCAGCAGCGTCTGATGACCAACGCCTACTATCCCTTCGACCTGGCCGCCGAGGAAGCCATCTACCGCGAGTGCTATTGAGCACCGGAAAGGAGAATCTCTATGCCAGCAGGAAAAGCAAAAGAAGCACGTGCATTTGGAAGCCCTTCTCGCTACATACAGGGACCCGGCGAGATTAACAATTTACCTAAGTTTGCGGCAAATTATGGCAATACCGCACTTGCAATTGTTGACAGTTTTTGTTACAATAACTATAAAAAAAAGTTGCCGCTTTTGTTTGAAGCATCAGGCATGACCTGCTATGTCGTTGAATTTTCCGGTGCGAGTTCTACGGAGACTCTGAACCGTATTGTGGCGTATTGCAAGACACTGCCAGAGATTCCGGATACCTTTATCGGTATCGGCGGAGGACAGACCTGCGATATTAACAAAGCTGTCGGTGCTACATTCCGCAAGGCATTTATCAGCGTTCCCACATCTCTGGCAACGGATGCGCCGACCTCGACGCATACCATCATCAATGATCCCGGCTGCATGCCGTATCTGATGGTACACTATAAAAACCCTGATTATGTGGTGGTGGATACCGAAATTACGATCGGTTCCCCCATCAAGATGCTGATTTCCGGAATCGGCGACGCTTTGGCGACCTATATTGAGGCAGAGGCATCTTATGCCAATAACAATGTCTGTAATGCCGGTGACGGCGCATATAAGCCGACCAGAATGGCCATGGCTCTGGCAAAGTTGTCCTATGACATCTTGTTGAAAAAGGGGTTAGAGGCACTGCGCGCTGCAAAATGTCACGCACGGACGCCCGCCTATGAGGATGTTGCGGAGGCAACGATCCTCCTGTCAGGTCTCGGCTTCGAATGTACGGGTGTTTCCATCGCACACGGATTGCAGGCAGGCTTCTATGTTCTGCCCAATACAGGGCTGTTGCACGGACAAGGCGTAGGGTATTGCGCACTGATTCAGCTAATCCTTCAAGATAATACAGAACGCTTTGCGAGAGTATTTGACTTCTGTCACAGCGTAGGTTTGCCTGTCTGCACAAAGGATATCGGCTTAACAGATGAAAATCGCAAGGAATATGTAGAGAAGTTGGTAGATGCGGTGTATGGCAAGCGTTGGAATGTATGCAACATGCCGTTCTATATTTCCCGAGATATGCTGATCAATGCGATCTACTACCTTGATGCCTATGCATCAGAGCATAGCGTACAGTAAAGAAGATACCGATAAAATGAGAGGCGTGACACCAAAACTATGAAGGCAACAATTAAATCCATCGCAGAATTAGCGAATACATCATCCGCAACAGTCTCTCGTGCATTATCCAACCGTGGATATGTGGGAGCAGAAACACGTCGCCGGATTGAAAGTGCCGCGCTTGAGCTGGGCTATGATTTCAAAAGGTCGCAGTTAGGTCAGGATGAGCAGAACGCCAAAATCGTCTTGGTGGTTTCTTCCAACCTGATCAGTCAGGTTTATATTGATTATTTCAAGGGATTGACAGCTTATCTTGGTGAAAAGGGGTATTTTTGTTTCCAGACCTTCAGCAATGCGAACCCCGAAAGAGAAGTGGAATGTATCCGTTTTGCAGATCAGAATCGCTTTGGTGCCGTTGTGCTGTTGAATGTAGCGGAAACTCCAAAGCTAATTTCTCTACTGGAGAAGATTAATTGCCCGGTGGTGCTGATTAACCGCTATCTGCGAGCCACAGACACAGACGCAGTTTGTGTGGACAACTACCGGGGCGGCTATATGGCAGCCAAATATCTGATTGATGCAGGACACAGCCGTATTGTGTATCTGACGGGAAATGCCAATTCTGTCGTCACCCAGGATCGCCTGCTGGGGTTCCAGGATGCTATGCATGACGCCGGACTGAAGCTGGATAGTGAAGACATACTGCTTGGCGATTTGACGGAAGCCAGCGGCGAGCGATTTGGAGAGTATCTGGCGCAAAACAAGGAGCGGTATACCGCTGCGTTTGCATCCAACGACGCAATGGCGGTAGGCCTGCTGAACAGCCTGTGCCGGAACCATGTTGCTGTTCCGGACGATATAAGCGTCCTCAGCTTTGATACGACGCCCATTGTCAAGAATGCTAAGGTAAGATTGACAACCATCGGCTTTGACAGCTACGAAATGGGGCGGGCCGCCGGTGAATTGGCGGTACAAAAAATGTGTCAAAAGGAAGGCGTTTCCCGTCGAATCGTTTACCCGGCTGAAATCGATGAAGGCGAAAGCGTTAAGAGGTTGATACAGTAGCAGAGCATATAACGAAATAATCACAATATCCGCGGGGAAAGAAAACTTCCTCGCGGATATTCTTTGCGCTTTTTTGCAAAAGGTAGAATGAAATGGAAGAGCGTGCATATTCCACGGTGGCGTATCACATGCAAGAATCATTTGCCCGATTAAACATCTCACAATAGAAAGCACAGCGCATATCATTCCCCATTCTCCTTCACATACTTAGCGATCTTCCGCGCCGCCGTGGGCTGAGAGATTCCCAGTGCCTTGGCCACCGCCACTGTCGTGCCGTACTGGGCGTAAGCCTCCCGGATGATATGTCCCTCAAAGGCTTCCATCTGTTGGGCCAGAGTTCCTCCCTCAATGGATCGAGGCAGGGGCGCACCGTCCATCTGCCCGCTGGACAGCACCCCGGTATCCACCACCGGATCCTGGGCGCAGATCACCAGTCGCTCCATCATGTTCTCCAGCTGCCGCACGTTACCTGGCCAGGGACACTGTTCCAGAAAGGAAAGAAGCCGGGGGCTTAGCGTCAGATCCTTGTGATACTCCTCGCAGAACCGGGTCAAAAACCGGTGAGCCAGAGGTAGGATGTCCTCCGGCCGCTGCCGCAGGGGCGGGATATGCAGCCGAATCACGTTCAGCCGGTAGAAGAGATCCGAGCGGAACAACCCCCGGTGCACCTCCTCCTCCAGATTGCGGTTGGTAGCCACGATCAGCCGAATGTCCAGTTCAATGCGTCTGGTGCCGGATACCCGCTCGATGGTCTTCTCTTGGATCAGCTGCAAGAGTTTGGACTGGATGTGGAACGGCAACTCGCCGATCTCGTCCAGAAACAGCGTACCGCCGTTGGCCAGCTCGATCTTACCAATCTTACCGGTGCTGGACGCGCCAGTAAAGGCTCCTTTTTCATAGCCGAACAGTTCCGATTCGATGAGGTTCTCGTGGAGCACCGCGCAGTTGACCTCGATAAAGGGCTTGTCGGCGCGGTCGCTCATGGCATGGATGGTCTTGGCCACGGCACTTTTGCCCACGCCGGTCTCGCCGGTGATGAGGATATTGGCACTTGTGTTGGCGGTGTTCTGCATCAGCGTCCACAGCCGCTGCATGGATCGGCTCTTCCACACCAGGCTGGTGGCAGTGTTACGGGTACGCAACTCAGCAATCTCCTGCGAGTACTGGGTCAGGGAATCCTGCATCTGCAGGAAGTTCCGGTGGATGGCGTTGATCTGCTCCATGGACACGGTGTTGAAGCACACCGCGTACTTCAGGTTTCCCTCCCTGTCAAACAGGGGGATGCCCACAGTCATCACATTGGTGTGGGTGTGGTTGATGGTCTGGGTGGTGGTTATCTTTTTTTTGGTGCGAATGATCTCTGCCGTGATACAGGGGGAAAATGTGCCGTCCGCCTCTAGGTCAAAGGCGGATTTGCCCACAATAGACCCGTGGGCAAATCCGAAGTTCTTCTCATAAGTCTCGCTGACCTGCAATATGGTGCCGCTGGCGTTGGACAGCATCATGTCGTCCGCCAGCACTAGGTTGTTTTGCGGGCTGAGGATCTCAAACAGGTCGTTCAGGTTGATGTCCTCCGGAAACAGTCGGGAGATGTTGGTTCCTGCCATAGCGCGCCCTCCTTTCCTATTCAAATTAGATTATACTATATTCGATTTTGAATAGAAAGAGGCGATACCGCAAAAAACGAACGAGTTTTGAATAAAACAGTTATGAGATGTCGAAGAACCGCCGACCTGTGCCTACATCATGGGGAAAGTAACTATCGCATGCTATCCATTTCTGAATAATCCGCTCAGACAGCTTCTGCTCGCTTGGGGAGAATGGCCTGCGGGATGCAAAATGGCCACCGTTTTTGGCGGAAAGTACCAAAGAGATTACAAGGAAAATCAGCGAAAACACCACAGAAGTTGGCACGGTAATTGCTACATTATAGGAGCAAAAGCATAAATGACCCCACCAAATTTAAAATCAGGAGGAAACTGCTATGTCTCAGACAGTACGATTTGAAAAGAAAGACAACATCGCCCTCGTGACCATTGACCGTCCCGAGGCGTTAAATGCTTTGAACAGCACGGTCATCACCGAATTGGAGCAGGTGGTGACGGAGCTGGAAAACGACAGTACCGTCCGCGCCATGATCCTCACCGGCGAGGGCCGCTCCTTCGTGGCCGGCGCCGACATCGGCACCCAGTATCCGCTGGACCTGGACGGCGGCCGCCGCTGGGGCCAGCGGGGCAGCACCCTGTTCCGCCGCATCGAAAAGCTGGAGTTCCCCACCATCGCCGCGGTCAACGGCTTCGCTCTGGGCGGCGGCTGTGAGCTGGCCCTCAGCTGCGACATCATTCTGACCTCCGAGAAGGCCAAGTTCGGCCAGCCTGAGGTAGGTCTGGGCATTACCCCCGGCTTCTCCGGCACCCAGCGCCTGCCCCGCCGTGTAGGTGTGGCCAAGGCCAAGGAGCTGATCTTCTCCGGCAAGATGATCAAGGCCGACGAGGCGGAAAAGATCGGCCTTGTCAACGCCGTCTACGCCCCCGAGGCCTTGATGGACGGCACCTTGGAGATGGCCAAGTCCTTCACCAAGAACGCCCCCATCGCTGTGAAGTACGCCAAGGCCTGCATCGACCGGGGCATGCAGATGGACATGGATGATGGCATTGCCTGTGAGAATGAGCTGTTTGCCATGTGCTTTGCCACCGCCGACCAGAAGGAGGGCATGGGCGCGTTCCTGGAGAAGCGTCCCGCCGCCTTCCAGAACAAGTAAGGGGGCCTACCGATGAAGAAAGTACGCATCATCTCCGCCGAGGAGGCCGCTCTGCTGGTCAACGACGGCGACACCATCTCCACCGGCGGCTTCGTCAGCTCCGCCTGTCCGGAAGCTTTAAGCAAGGCGGTGGAAAAGCGGTTCCTGGAGACCGGCCACCCCCGTGACCTGACGCTGTTTTTTGCTGCTGGTCAGGGCCACCGGGACGGCACTGGCGGCGACCACTATGGTCACGAGGGTATGGTCAAGCGCGTCATAGGCGGTCACTGGGATCGTGCCGCCTCTCTGGGCGCGCTGGCGCTGGAGAACAAGATCGAGGCCTACAACCTGCCCCAGGGCGTCATCTCCCATATGTACCGTGACATCGCCGCCCACAAGATCGGCACCATCACCCATGTGGGCCTGTATACCTTTGTGGATCCCCGCAACGGCGGCGGCAAGCTCAACAGCGCCACCACCGAGGATATCGTGAAGATCGTCAATATTGAGGGTCAGGAGCGGCTGCTGTATAAGTCCTTCCCCATCAACGTGGTGTTCGTCCGGGGCAGCTACGCCGACGAGTATGGCAACTGCACCGTCCACCACGAGATCGGACCGATCGATGTGACGGCCATGGCGCAGGCCTGCCGCAATTCCGGCGGCAAGGTCGTCGTGCAGGTGGAAAAGGTAGTGCAGGGTGGTACGCTGGATCCCAAGCTGGTGGCTATTCCCGGCATCTATGTGGACGCCATCGTCATCGGTTCCGCCGAGGACAACATGCAGTGTCTGGGTACCCCCTATGACGGCAGCCTCACCGGCGAGTACCGTATCCCCATGGACGCCATCCCTGTCATTCCGCTGGACGCCAAGAAGATCATTGCTCGCCGCGCTGCCATGGAACTGCCCCAAGATGCCATTGTGAATCTGGGCACCGGTGCGCCGGAGAAGATCGCCAATGTGGCCGCCGAGGAGGGCATCAGCGATAAGATGACCCTGACGGTGGAGGCGGGCTCTGTCGCCGGTATTCCCATGGGCGGCACCCAGTTCGGCGCGTCCGCCAACGCTATGGCCATCATCCCCCACAACGTGCAGTTCGACTTCTATCAGGGCGGCGGTCTGGATGTGGCCTTTCTGGGTCTTGCCGAGACAGCCCCCAACGGCGATCTGAACGTGTCCAAGTTCGGCACACGCCTTGCCGGCGCGGGCGGCTTCATCGACATCACCCAGAACGCCAAAAAGGTGGTCTACTGCGGCACCTTCACCGCCAAGGGTCTGAAGACCGATTGCCGTGACGGCAAGCTGGTCATCACCCAGGAGGGTGCGAAGAAGAAGTTCGTGCAGCAGGTGGAGCACATCACCTTCTCCGGCAAGTACGCCGTGGAGGTTGGTCAGCCTGTGCTGTACATCACCGAGCGCGCCGTGTTCCAGCTGCGACCTGACGGCGTGACCCTTATCGAGATCGCCCCCGGCATCGACCTCCAGACGCAGGTGCTGGAGCAGATGGAGTTCGCACCCAAGATCGCCCCCGACCTGAAGCTGATGGACAGCCGCATCTTCCGCGAGGAGAAGATGGGTCTGGCCGACGACAAATAAGGAGGAACCGACAATGGCACTGATGACCGCGAAAGAGTACATCGACTCTCTGCGTAAGCTGAACACCCGCGTGTATATGTTCGGTGAGAAGATCGACAACTGGGTGGATCACCCCATGATCCGTCCCTCCATCAACTGCGTGGCCATGACCTACGCGCTGGCGCAGGATCCCCGGTACGAGGAGCTGATGACCGCTACCTCCAGCCTGACGGGGCGGAGGATCAACCGCTTCACCCACCTCCACCAGTCCGCCGACGATCTGGTGAAGAAGGTGAAAATGCAGCGTCTGCTGGGGCAAAAGACCGCCAGCTGCTTCCAACGCTGCGTGGGCATGGACGCCTTCAACGCCGTGTACTCCACCACCTATGAGATCGACGAGAAGTGCGGCACGAGCTATCACGAGAACTTCAAGAAATTCCTTGTCTACGTGCAGGACAACGATCTGACCGTGGACGGTGCCATGACCGACCCCAAGGGCGACCGCTCCAAGGCACCCCATGAGCAGACCGACCCGGATATGTACGTCCACGTGGTGGAACGCCGCGACGACGGCATTGTGGTCTGCGGCGCGAAATGCCACCAGACCGGCTCCATCAACAGTCACTGGCACATCTTCATGCCCACCATCGCCATGGGCGAGGCGGACAGGGATTACGCCGTGTCCTTCGCCTGCCCCACCGACGCCGAGGGGCTGTACATGATCTACGGCCGCCAGT
>OMCS01000223.1_pt1 | contig 30194 bp, 26 predicted proteins | sample 1674241 | NCBI WGS metagenome assembly OMCS01 (sample SAMEA103958153, study PRJEB25191) | human gut metagenome
GTCACTAACGAACGTGCTTTGACCCAGGGTGTCGCTTCGCTTGCCCTGGGCTATGCGCTCATTGGGCTTTCAGCCCGTCCTGACTAAATCCGAAACTTGAATTACTAACCCCAAAACACTACTATCATGGCAAAAATTACTCCCATTGACATCATCAAGGGTGTCTCAAGTAAATTTGAAAGAATACTTTGCTACGAAAAACGCACAAACAATAAGGCACAAAACGACTTTTCAGGATTATTAAAACCACCCTACGGCAGAAAGCTGTTTAGCACAATGTTGAATTTTTAGCGAACATTTGTCATTAACTAATCAATAGTTCGTAACTTTGCAACCCTATAAGGGTTATTTCTAATAATTCTGACAATTTGGTTTGTGCTCTGCCGATAGTTTTTAACTTAGCGAGCAAAAAGGATATAACAGACTTTTTAGAAACACCCCAAACACAAACACTCAAACAACAAGACGGAATGGACTTTTTACACATTGTGACGCAAATGCTGATGATATTTGGCATTGTGCTAGTAGGACTTTTTGCTGCTAAACGCAATTTATGGTCGGGAGACCTCGACCGCAAACTTTCTATTTTCATAATGAACATCTCAATGCCTGCACTCATCTTGGCTTCGGTAATGGGAAAAGATTTGGCGTTCGAGAACTCCGAGCTTATAGCACTCGGCGTAGTAGCCGTTATAAACTACATCGTGCTAATAGCTTTGGCATATATCATCCCCCATCTGTTCAAAGTAAACAAGTCACGCCGTGGTATCTCGCGTTTTATGCTTGCCTTTGGCAACGTAAGTTTCATAGGCTACCCCGTATGCGATGCCGTGTTTGGTTCGAAGGCCGTGTTCTGTGCCTCTGTGCTCAACATTCCGTTCAATTTGTTGGTATTTACCATTGGCGTATCGTTCATTAATGGTGCTAAAGCCAAAAGTGCTTTCTCGCCCAAACTCATTTTCTCGCCTTGCGTAGTAGCTTCGCTCATTGCCCTGCTCATAGCCATTGTGCGCATACAAACTCCTGCCCCCATAGGTCAGTGGTTTCATCTGCTTGGCGACTTAACCACCCCTTGCGCCTTGCTCATCATTGGTTCGAGCCTCAGCCACATTCCCGTGCGCGATATGCTTGGTAATCGTTTTGTTTACTCCATGGCACTATTACGCCTGCTTGTGTTGCCACTTGCCGTGGGAGGTGTATTAGCCTTAATGGGAATTGACCCCTTTGTAAGCGACGTAGCAGTTGTGCTGAGCGCTATGCCTATTGCCACCAATGGCATTATGCTTTGTCTGCAATATGGCAAAGATGAGCGACTTATGACACAAGGACTGTTCATTACCACACTATTTTCAGTAATCAGCATTCCCGCTGTGGCATACCTTGCCAGCCTTTTTTAAAATTTTGTGTGCTTTGAATTCTAAACTAAGGACGACAAAACCTCATAGCAAAGAAAAACCTTTATAATGACCTTACTTATCTGCCTTATTGTGGCTGTTGCTGCATTTGCTGCAGGATTCTTTCTTGCCACCTTACGCACCCAACGCGAAGCCATTAGTGCCAAAGCACAACTCAAAGCCGAGCAACAACATGCCGACGAAAATATGCGTCGACAAGCTCAAGCCCTACGTGCGGAGTTTAAAGCCATGTCGGTAGAGATGATGCGCACACAAGGCGATGCACTACGCCAACAACACTTGCACTCGCTCGAATCATTGCTCAAACCTTTGGGGCACGACATAGAAGACTTTCGCACACAGTTTGTGAAGGACCATGCCACACTCGATAGCTACATAAAAGCCTTGGTTGAGCAAACTACTACCTTAGGGAAAGAGGCTGACGCATTGGCTAAAGCACTGAAGGGAAACACAAAATTGCAAGGTAACTGGGGCGAAGCTGTATTGGCAAATTTGCTCTGCGCTGCCGGACTGACAGAAGGTCGTGACTACACCTTGCAAGAACATCATGCTGACGGACGTGGTTCGGTGGCTATCCCGGATGTGGTAGTGCATCTGCCCGAAGACCGAAACTTAATAATCGACTCAAAAGTATCGCTCAAAGCTTTTACTGAATATGTGGCAGCCGACGATGCCATTGAACAAGACCGATTGCTCAAAGAACACGTACGCAGTGTGAGACAACACATAAAAGAACTCTCGGTTAAGAACTACAATAAAGTTGTGCCCAATAGCATTGGTTATGTGCTCATGTTCATTCCGGGCGAGGCTGCTTATGTAGCAGCTGTTACTGCCGACCCCACATTGCCCACCGATGCTTATGCCCAACAAGTAATTCTTATTAACCCCACCAACCTGCTCATGGCATTGCAGTTGGCATACAACCTATGGCAAAGCGAGTTGCAAAGCCGTTCGGTAAACGAAATTTATGCATCTGCCGAAAAACTCTACAAAAAATTCAGCACCTTTGCACAGAACTTTGTAAAAATAGGAAACTCTATCAACCAACTACAACGCACCTATAACGAGGCACAAGGACAACTCTCGACAGGACGTGGCAACATAGTGAGCCAACTTGAAGGTTGGAAAAAGAAAGGACTCACCCCCAATGCTACACTGCCCGAAGAACTCACACAAGACTGTGAGTAAATCACCCTATATGCCCGAAAATACAAGAAATGAGCGCATTAAAACCATTGTGGCTCTATAATGTGCCCCACAAAATGCCTCAAAAACAATAAAAATTTGTAGATTTGCGCCTATTAAGCACACAAAACAATGCACTTGTTAGTGTGCTTGCCCTAAAACCTCAAAGCAACTGGCTATGACAACAGAGAACAACAATAAAAAATCGAAAATAAAAGGGCTTCTAACCCTTGCCGGCTCCGTGTTGGTTGTAGTGGCACTGTTGGTGTATTTTCTTCCACGCGAAAGCAAATTTGGCTATGAATATGAGCAAGGACGCCCCTGGCGCTACAACTCACTCATTGCCACATTCGACTTTCCGATATACAAAACCAAGCAAGAGACTGATGCCGAACGCGATAGCGCACTGAGTAGGTTTCAGCCCTTCTATGTTGAAGATTTGCAAGCAGGGCGCCAACAAGCCGCGGCATTCCGCCACGACTTTGTGAAAGGCAATTTCTATGATGTGCCTCCCCACTTTCTTGCCCACATTGAAGACCTTATTGAAAAAGTTTATGAGGCAGGTATAGCCCCCTCGCCAGAGTTGGCGCAGATGGCAAAAGATCGCACCACAGGTATACGCATTGTTGAAGGCACTGAAGCAATGTCGCGCCCCATTACAGAGCTTTACTCCACGCGCTCTGCCTATGAGTATATTGTGCATGCCGACACGGTGCAATTTCCGCGAGAAATAATGGCACGTTGCAACCTCAACAACTATCTTATGCCAAACCTCACACTTGATAGCGCTAAAACACGTGCTGCACGCGAGGATGTATTGGCATCTGTAGCCCCTGCATCGGGCATGGTACAGAGCGGACAACGCATTATTGACCGAGGTGAAATTATCTCTGCTGAACAATATAAAATTCTGCAATCGTTTGAGCGAGAAAGTGTGCGACGCACTGACCCCTCTGAGGGATTTTGGTTAGTCATTACGGGACAGACCATATTTATGCTCTGCGTAATTACCTCGTTGGTGGTATACTTGCACCTCTTCCGTCGTGAATATTTACATTCACCCCATAGCATTTTCTTATTATCGTCGCTAATAGCCATATTCCCCATAATAACCTACTTAATGATGGGGCATAAGGCTTTCAACGTGTACATGGTGCCTTATGCTATGGTGCCCATATTTGTGCGAATCTTTATGGACTCGCGCACAGCCTTTATGGCGATGGTGTGCACCATCATTCTTTCGTCGTTTGCACTGCATAGCAACTACGAGTTTGTGATTGTGCAATTCATGACAGGCATTACCACAATTTATGCCCTACGCGACTTGTCGGAACGCTCACAACTGCTGCGCGTGGTTTTTGCCACAGTGGTTACAAGTTCTATCATTATGTTGGGCTACGACCTATCACAAGGAATAGACTTGATGCACTTAGACCGTTCTATGTACATCTATAATGTGGTAAACGGCGTATTGCTACTTTTTGCCTATCCCCTACTCTACCTCATTGAAAAACTCTTTGGGTTTACATCAAGCGTAACATTGGTAGAACTTTCTAACACGAATCACCCTGTGTTACGACGTATGTCGAAATTGGCACAAGGCACCTTTGTGCATTCATTGCAAGTGGCCAATCTCGCTACCGAGGTAGCCGATAAAATTGGTGCTAAAATTCAACTTGTGCGTACGGGCGCGCTCTATCACGACATAGGTAAGACACTCAATCCTGCCTTCTTTACGGAGAATCAAACGGGAGTGAATCCGCACGATGAACTCAGCGAAGAACGTTCGGCACAAATCATCATTAACCACGTGACCGACGGACTTAAGTTGGCTGAAAAATATCACCTACCCAAGGTTATTCGCAACTTTATTAGTACACACCATGGTCGTTCGCAAGTAAAATATTTCTACATCCAGTGGAAAAATAAACACCAAGGCGAAGAGCCCGACCCTTCACTCTTTACCTATCCAGGTCCAAACCCCTTTACACGCGAACAAGCCATTTTGATGATGTGCGATGCTGTTGAAGCCTCATCACGTTCACTCAAAGAATATACAGAAGAAAGCATAAAAGAGTTGGTAGACCGCATTGTAGACGGACAAGTGCAAGCAGGATACTTCCGCGAATGTCCTATTACCTTCCGCGATATTGCTGACGCTAAACGTGTATTGGTTGAAAGTTTAAAAACTATCTACCACACACGCATTGCTTACCCCGAACTCAACTCTAAACCTACTCCACAAGCACCGCAACCGCGCCGCACCTATTTCTTTGGGCGCAGAACATAAACTGCGTGTGCATACCTCTCCCAAACAAGACTCCCGACAGAATGAATACAAAAATATTTCCACTCCAACACGTTGCCGATGAACGCGGTCAGCTATCAATTATAGAGGAGGGACTTCACTGCCCCTTTGACATAAAGCGCGTGTTTTGGATTTTTGATGTGCCACAAGGTCGACATCGCGGAGCTCATGCCCATAGAATATGCCACGAATTTATTGTGGCTATAGAAGGCAGTTTCGATGTGACACTTTACGACGGAAAAGAACACAGCACGGTTCACCTTGATTCTCCCACACAGGGATTACACATTCCACCTGGCACATGGGCTACCGAACTCAACTTTGCGCCAGGAAGCATCTGCCTTGTATTAGCAAGCATGGCTTATGACGAAAGCGAATATATTCGCGAAATCGAAGACTTTCTTGAATTCAAAGCACAGGAAGAAGGCAAGTAATTATTGAGGCTTAGAAAACTTCAATTGAGGACTTTTTTCTTGTAAGTGGAACGAATAAAAAAGACAGAAAAAAATGATTACATCAAAACACATTTACACCTACGAAATGGAGGAACGCGAAGGGCACACCCTTCTTACTGCCCAGCAGTGGCCTTGGTGCGTGTTGCAAGTTGTGCCGACCACACCCGAGAACTTTAAGGCAGCCGTGGCGCAATGCGAGGCACGCGAGGGCTTTGTGGCGACTCATGGCACCGACCGCTCATTTTGCATCGTGCAAGTCGCCAGTGGCGACCAAAGAGGACGCTACCCCGAACGGCACCTCGAAATTTGCGGACAGGAAACCGCACGAAAGTATCTTGACGCTGTAAAAGACCAAATGGCACAGGCGGCAGTATGGTATTACACGAATATTATAACACGCGTAGAAAAATAGGCATTTTAAGTAGGTGTTCAATAATAGAATGCAATTCGTAAGGCATTTTTCAAATAATGATAAAATATCTTGATATACAAGCCATTACAGCCCAACATGCAGCCGAATATCAAGCTGCTGCACACCGTGTAATAGATAGCGGTTGGTATTTGTTGGGCAATGAGACCGAAGCCTTTGAACAACAATATGCCCACTACATTGGCACAGAGCACTGTGTGGGTGTGGCAAATGGTTTAGATGCTTTGAGACTGATGCTGCGTGCCTACAAGGAGTTAGGGCGCATGACTGATGGCGACGAAATAATTGTGCCTGCAAACACTTATATAGCTACCATTTTAGCCATCACAGACAACAACCTTGTGCCTGTAATGGTAGAACCCAAACTCGACACGCTTGAAATAGACACTACACGCATAGAAGAGGTTATTACATCTCGCACACGTGCTGTGCTTACCGTGCATCTTTATGGTCGTTTGGCATGTAATGACGAATTGATAGACATTTGTCAGCGTCACAACCTGCTTTTGCTTGAAGATAATGCACAAAGCCACGGTTGCCAATGGAACCAACGTCGTACAGGAGCATTGGGCGACGCTGCAGCTCATAGCTTTTATCCTGGAAAAAACCTTGGTGCTTTTGGCGATGCGGGTGCTGTTACCACTAACGATGCACAATTGGCAAACATCATACGCGCATTAGGCAACTATGGCAGCGAACGCAAATACGTGTTTCGCTATGCAGGACTTAATAGTCGCATGTCGGAGATGGATGCGGCACTGCTCAGCATTAAACTACGCTATCTTGATGCCGACAATCGCAGACGCCAAGATTTAGCTGCCTACTATTACAAACACATCAATAATCCGCTCGTTAAACTGCCCAAGCAGTTGCCCGATGCCGAAAACGTATACCACATATTCCCCATATTGTGCGAACGTCGTGACGAGCTGCAAAACTTTTTGCAAGAACAGGGCATTCAAACCATGATACACTACCCCATTCCACCCCATAAACAAGCATGCTATGCCGAGTGGAACACACGTAGCTACCCCATAACCGAGCACATTCATGCAACCGAACTGAGTTTACCACTCCACCAAGCACTCACAAACGAAGAGGCAAAACAAATAGTGCATACGGTCAACGCTTTTAAGTAAGTAAAAGCTCTAAATTACCCATTTTTTGCCAACACCACTTGCCGAACACCACAGAAAAGTGCACAAGGCAAAAAATGTGGAAATAAATTGCGTTAAAACTTTTCGATTGCACCAACTTTTTCGTATTTTTGCTGCGGTAAAAGGAAGCGTTTGCTGCGCTATACCTTGAAACCACCCAAAAACAAATACAAGTAAACCAATTTTATTAATTAATAAATCATTATGGCAACATTAGATTTAACCAAGTACGGTATTACCGGTGTAACCGAGATTGTACACAACCCCTCTTACGAGCAGCTCTTCGAAGAAGAAACTAAGGCTGGTCTCGAAGGTTTCGAGAAAGGTCAGGAAACTGAACTCGGTGCCGTTAATGTAATGACAGGTATCTACACCGGTCGTTCTCCTAAGGACAAGTTCATCGTAATGGATGAAAACTCTAAGGACACTGTATGGTGGACAACTCCCGAATATCCCAACGACAACAAACCCGCTTCTCAAGAGGCTTGGGCAGCCGTAAAGGAAATCGCTAAGAAGGAGCTCTCTAACAAGCGTCTCTTCGTAGTTGATGGTTTCTGTGGTGCCAACAAGGAAACTCGCATGGCTGTGCGCTTCATCGTAGAGGTAGCATGGCAAGCTCACTTCGTAACTAACATGTTCATCCGCCCCACAGCTGAGGAATTGGAGAACTTCGAACCTAACTTCATCGTTTACAACGCTTCTAAGGCTAAGGTTGAGAACTACAAAGAACTCGGCCTCAACTCAGAAACTGCTGTTGTATTCAACATCACAAGCCGCGAACAAGTTATCATCAACACTTGGTACGGTGGTGAAATGAAGAAGGGTATGTTCTCTATGATGAACTACTACAACCCCCTCAAGGGCATCGCTTCTATGCACTGCTCTGCCAACACCAACATGGAAGAAACTAGCTCTGCTATCTTCTTCGGTCTCTCTGGTACTGGTAAGACTACCCTCTCTACTGACCCCAAGCGTAAGCTCATCGGTGACGACGAACACGGATGGGATGACAATGGTGTATTCAACTACGAAGGTGGTTGCTACGCTAAGGTTATCAACCTCGATAAGGAAAGCGAACCCGATATCTACGGTGCTATCAAGCGCGACGCTCTCCTCGAGAACGTAACTGTTGATGCTAATGGTAAGATTGACTTCGCTGACAAGAGCGTTACTGAAAATACTCGTGTAAGCTATCCTATCTACCACATCCAAAACATCGTGAAGCCTATCAGCAAGGGTCCTGCTGCAAAGCAAGTAATCATGCTTTCTGCTGATGCCTTCGGTGTACTTCCTCCCGTATCTATCCTCTCTTCTGAGCAGGCTCAGTACTACTTCCTCTCTGGCTTTACTGCCAAGTTGGCTGGTACTGAACGTGGTATCACTGAACCCACTCCTACTTTCTCAGCTTGCTTCGGTCAGGCATTCCTCGAATTGCACCCCACTAAGTACGCTGAAGAGCTCGTTAAGAAGATGGAGAAGAATGGTGCTAAGGCATACCTCGTAAACACTGGTTGGAATGGTTCTGGCAAGCGTATCTCTATCCGCGATACTCGTGGTATCATCGACGCTATCCTCGACGGTTCTATCGACAAGGCTCCTACTAAGACTGTTCCTTACTTCGACTTCGTTGTTCCTACTGAACTCCCTGGAGTTGATCCTAACATCCTCGATCCCCGCGATACTTACGCTGAGGCTGCTACTTGGGAAGAAAAGGCTAAGGACCTCGCTGCTCGCTTCATCAAGAACTTCAAGAAGTACGAGACTAACGAAGCTGGTAAGGCTCTCGTTGCCGCTGGTCCCCAGCTCTAATATTGCTTAAAATTTAGCTTAAACTTTAAGCTATTAAAAAAGCTATAACGAAAGGCTGATTTGTTCATTTTTTATGAGCAAATTGGCCTTTTTCTTTCATTATTTTTAATGAGAACTTTGCTTTTTATCGGCAAAAACTAAAAATAATTTATATTTTCATAAGTCTTTTTTGCACAAAACAAGTATTATCACTATCTTTGCAAATAACAGGTGACATAAAGTGCCTAAATAACTTAATTCAGAACAAATAATTGAAAAACTTCACATAGTTATGAAAATGAATCTCAAACGTATCGCTTTAATGCTGATTTGCATTTGTGCAACCTTTAACGCCTTTGCCCAAAAACAAAGCGAAGGTAAACCAAGTGTATTTGTCGACTACTTTTATCATCCATCTAATGTACCCGAATCATGGGTAGAAGCTTTGCGCAATAAGGTGCTTGAAGGTTTACAAGAAACACAGCGCGTTATTATTACAGATGTAGACTCTGAGGCTGCGCTAAAACTTGAGAAATCACGCCGTGAAGAAGGCGAACTCTCTGCTGGCGGTGATGCTGACCGATTGTCTACGATGTCGAAACTTGGTGCGAACTATCTGATTCAAGGCGTTGTAACCTCATTCTCTACTGAATATAAAAAGAGCTCAGATGGCAACTCACATTGGTATACAGCTTCGGTAAACTACACCATAAAGGTAATTAACCCCAAAGATGGTACAACCATTGCTTCTGAGAACTTTAAGCATGGCAACACCATTACCGAAATGTCTACAGGTAACACCGAAGACGAGGCTGCTGTGGATATTACTAAATTTGCACGTAAAGACATGCGTGAGTTAGTAAACGAAGCCTTCAAATTGAATGGTACTATCATTGAGATCAACGAAAGCAAAGGTGATGAAGCAAAACAAGTATACATCAGCTTAGGTTCAAGCCACGGCGTTACCCCCAAGGGAAGTTTCAAAGTATTTGTTTTGCGCACTGTAGCAGGTCGTGCTTCACGCAAAGAAATTGGCGAGCTCAAAGTAAATGCCATTGAAGGCGAAGACCTTACGCTCTGCGACGTAAAGAAGGGTGGAAAGGAAATTAAAGAGGCTATGGAAGCTAAACAAACCATCGAAGTTGAGGTATTCCACAAAGCTTCGTTGGGTAGCAAACTCAAAAAAGGAATTGGCTCTGTAATGTAATCCACTTTCAAAATTAAAGGGTTATTAGGTTATTTGGGTTCTAAGATTATAAAGAAAAATCGATTCTTATATTGATTTTTCCTTATAACCTCATAGACTTATAACGTAATAACCCTTTCACTTTTTTATAACCCCAACAGTCCCCTAATCCTCTGTCCTTTTCAACTACTACCCCCTTAACCCTTTATATCTCATGAAACATCTACTTATTACATTTGTTGGCGCATTGATGTGTTTAACCAATGCGTTAGCACAAACCCTTTCAACAGATGCAACTCTCATAGCCAAAGATGGCAATGTCATTACACTACGTGCTTCAGCCACAGCCGATAAAAAGAAAGATGCAGCACTGCTCGCTACAAAATCGGCTTTCAACACGTTGTTTCACTCTGGAATTGAAGGAGTTAAAGACGGTTCACCACTCATTGCAGTAGAACGTAATGACTACGACTACCGCTTCTTCTCAGAGTCACGTTATATAAACTACATTGCTAAAGAGGTAAAAACTGTTGACGATTGCAAGGTGGGTAAAAAAATTAAAGTGACCGTGCAAGTGGCTATAAACCTCAAACCTCTCATTGCTGACTTGCAACATAACAACATGGCAATCTCGCCTTCATGGGGGGAATCGGGAAAGAAAAAAAGTACTGCAGCACTTAATCCCACTATCGTAATTGTGCCTGCCATAAAGACTTGTGAAGGATCGGATTTCGATGCCATGCAAAAAAGCGTAGAAAACAATATTGCAAAAAAATATGCGCTCGACAAAATTACAGGCGAATTTACACGACGTGGTTATAAAACTCGCAACTTTGTAAGCATGCTGCAAAACTCTAAAAAAGACGAGTTGTTGCGCACTAAGAGTCAAAGCGATGTGAACACACAAATCGTGCAACAACTGCCAGGAGACATTGTAATTACCGTAGGTGCCGATGTAACTACAGACGACCAAAACCAAGTAGAATGTCAATTAAGCATTACAGCTGTCGAGAATCAAACCAATGGTAACCTTGCTGCTGCTACATTCCCCAGTGGAAAATACTATAAAGGTGTGGGCGAGGCAGAATTGGTTGACTATGCCCTAAAGAAAATCAAAAGTGACTTTTTTGATCAAATCCGCACTTCGTTCGAAGCAATGGTTACTAATGGTCGTGAGGTTTATGTAGATATGACACTCTCAAATGCGATTGACGATTGGGACTTTGAACAAGATAGCCCAGAAACTGGCGATAACTTTAAAGATGCACTCGATGAATGGCTACGTAATAATGCCCAAGGTGGTGTATACGATATGAGTAATAACACCGACAAATTTATACACGTTACACTCAACGTGCCTATTTGGAACCATGAACGCAACCGTTCATACACTCTTTCAAATTTTGCAAGCGACATCAAAAAGTTCTTCAAGGCACAACTTGGCGACTCTTATAAGGCTTCGGTTACGGCACAAGGTCAGAAGCTTGAAATTATCATTGAATAGTTACACAGATTAGCTTTTTACACCATTATGAAAAGGACAATTTTACTGATCTGTTTGTGCTTGTCGACCCTAACGACTTGGGCACAAAATGCAAATATACACTTCAACATTCTGAAGTGCGAAACAAAGAATTTATCGAACAACGTGGTAGAAGCACTCGACCTGAAATTGCACCAAATCTTTAATCGAAATAGTGCAGCTGCTGCCGATAAATACAATGCTTTTGTGGTAGTTCCACAATTAGCTTTAACCAATATGCTATCGACAGAAGGTGGAGTAGTACGCAATGTTTCGTTAGCACAAGGCGAATTGGTTCTCATTGCTAAGAATCGAGTTGATAGCGCCGAATATTATGCCGTAACAATTCCTCTTGAGGGAGATGCTGTAGGCAGTAAGGAAAAGGCTTTGCTTAACATGGTAAAGCGCATCAAGGTAAACAACCCTGCCTTTACACGCTTTGTGCGAACCTCACGAAAAAAAATTGAAGAATACTACACTGAAAATTGCGCTACTATCCTTCAAAAAGGTCTTGCGCTATACAACGAAGGACGCTTTGAAGAGTCTCTTCAATATCTTTCGGTTATTACACCCCACATGCCTTGCTTTGAGCAGGCTGACACACTGAAAATCGAGATTATGAAGAATATAACCAAGGAATAAGCACACACTTGGTTAGATGCCTTCAAATGCTTTGAAAAAAATCAATGCCCTATGAAACAATTTATCATTACAGCCCTGTGCTTGCTCTTTACATTTAGTGCGATACAGGCGCAAAATAAAATTATTGAACGTAGCGCTAAGAAAGTACCCGAGTGGCTAAAGAATAATACCGACGGACAAATTGTGGTTACGGTTACAGCTATGTCATTGTCAGAAGCACAAACTAAGGCAATGACCGAAGTAACAGAACGCATCATTTTGTCTGTAGCAAGCCATGTGAGTGTGACACAAAAGAGTGAAGAGAGTGAAACGATTGTCAATGACAAAGTGGATTCTCACGACTCGTTTGAACGCATCTCTAAACTACAATCGGCTAATTTGCCATTTTTAAAAGGTATTTCGCCCAATAAGGTATTAGCCTTCTACTGGGAACATAAACGCGATAAAGCAACAGGTAAGGAAACATACGACTATTCTGTGCTTTACCCTTACTCTTTGGAGGAACAACGCACACTACAGAGCGAATTTGAACAACTCGATGCTGAGAAAGTTGCAGAATTACAAGGTTTTGAAACGGGAATTGACCAAATTACCGACGTAAACGAAATAAAGCAAGCCATGTCTAAACTCGATGCACTGAAGACTTTCTTTATTGACGATGTAAGACAGAAGGAAGTTGAGGGAGTTAAAAAGACTTACAAACAACTTTACGATGCAATAAGCGTAAAGGGAGAATTTGTCAATGCTAACACCTACCATTGCCAGCTATTGTTGCGTGGAAAACCTGTAACTTGTACAAAATTACCCATCGTGAAATCTGAATGTGCAAGCCAAATTAATGTGATTTCTGCCAATGGCGGTTTCAATATTCACTTTGACACAACAGACTGTTTACCCGAAGAAGAAAACACCATTCAAATCACCTTCCGCATCGAAGGTAAAAAACTTGAACATAAGGCTTATATTAAAAATGGCAATAATGCCCAATAGACTAAAACCCCTCAATACAATAGATATATGAAACACTTGTTATTAAATATTTTGCTTGCCCTCACAGCATTTGCTTGCTTTCCAACCTTAAATATGGCACAATCAAAGGCATTAGAGAAAGAAGTAAAGAAAACGTGCAAGGAATGGCGTAAAGAAGGTTGGACAATGATTGACATGCGTTCTACTATGGAATATGCACTCATGAAATATCGTATGTACGTAGATGAAGACGAAGACAACCGTATCGCCATAACAGGTATAGCAATAGGTAGAAATACAAAGATTGGTCGTGACCATGCTATTCTTAATGGTCTTTCTAACTATGCCACACGTGCCAAAGCACAAATTGTAGGAAATATGAAAAGTATAATGGCAACAGATGGAGCAGGTGACGGAAGCGAAGAAATCGATAAATTTGCTGCAGCCTACGAATCAAGCTTTAACGCACGCATAGCCTCACTTGTCAAAGAACACTTTGCACTGACACGCGACAAGGATGGCAAAAAAGAATTTATCGTTTATATGACAATCGATGAGGCTGCCGCTAACAAGGCACGACATGCCGCTGCAGAGGAGGCTAAAAACAAAGCAAATTTGGGCAATCTTGCCGAACATTTGGACGAAATCACCAACAAACCCGTTGAAGCAGAATAATTTTGTAACTTTGCAGCCAAAATATTAACACACAACAGCTGAATGAACAAAATTTGCTGCATTGGGCATATCACACATGATAAAATTATCACGCCCAATACCGAAGTGGATATGCCGGGAGGTACGTCCTACTATTTTGCACACGCCATGTACCACCTAAATGGTGCTAAAAACTTTGAATTGGTTACGTCTCTTGCCCCATCAGACATGAAGGCTGTAGACGATTTACGCCAAATGGGTGTATTGGTAAATGTAATTCCCTCGAAACACACCGTATACTTTGAAAACAAGTATGGTGAGAACCAAAATAATCGCACACAGCGTGTATTGGCTAAAGCCGACCCTTTTACGGTTGAGGCTTTGAAAGACATTCAAGCGGGAGTTTTCCACTTAGGTTCACTCTTAGCAGACGATTTTTCGCTTGACGTCATTCAATCACTTAGCCAACGTGGTGTAGTCAGCGTAGACTCACAAGGCTATCTGCGTGAGGTGCGTGGCGAAAAAGTGTATGCCGTTGATTGGACAGACAAACTCGAAGCGCTTAAACTCATTGACGTGCTTAAAGTAAACGAATATGAGATGGAAGTGCTCACCGGACAGAAGGAAGCACATAATGCTGCCCTACAGCTCGCTGAATGGGGCGTAAAGGAGGTTTGTGTCACCCTGGGTAATTACGGCTCTGTAGTGCTCGAAAATGACCATTTTTATGACATTTGCGCCTACCCTACTAAACAAGTAGTCGATGCTACAGGTTGTGGCGACACTTACTCTACTGGATATCTTTACATGCGCTCTCGTGGTGCCAATCCAAGTGAAGCAGGACATTTTGCCGCTGCCATGTCTACACTTAAGCTCGAACACTCTGGTCCCTTTGCTGAAACCGAAGAAGCTGTTTGGAACATTGTTAGAGGCTAACAATAGAAAAAGTAAACATAAAGGCTGCGCCTTATTCTAAGTAAGTCCGAAATTCTAATAAAACAGAAATTCTAAAAAACTTAGAATAAGGCGCAGCTTTTATGTTTGCAACTTAAGCCTTAGAGTTTGGCACTAAGGGGGAAAGAAATACCCACTGAGATGTTGCTATTAGCACGGTTAAGAGGAATACCCTGCTTGCTAAGTTTACCAAAGAAGCGGTCTGTACCAACAAACACATTAAAATGCTTCGCATGGAGGCTACCTACCAAACCACCTACTACACCCGTACTGGTAAAACCAAGGCTCAATGAAGCGTCAAACCACTTGGCAGGAGCTACATTCGCAGAGAATGTACCTGAGTGATATGAATGATGACCTGCAATACGACTGTTATAAAGGAAACCAAATGTGAGCTTACGATAGTAAGGCAACACATATTCAGCACCAATATTGATATTGGCAGCCAATGCACGACATTCGCTCTTTTTGCCATCATAGTAAACAGCAAAAATATTACCTAAGTCGTTACCAAGAGCCTCGAACTGATCACCAATTTCGTTTGTCTCAGTACGGTTGCTAGCTACATAAACGTCTTCGTCAAAACCATCAAATTCCCAAGAACCTGTAGATGAAGCCTGATGCATATTCTTCCAACTAATGAAACCAAGGTCGGTAACAGCTGCACTCACCTTCAAGTCCTCATATACTTGATAAGTAGCACCCAAGTCGAATGCAACACCAAATCCTGAAAGACCAGCCTTAAAGTCGTCAAGACCATGTACACGATGGCGAGGAGTCTGTCCAGGAGCTACGTACTTATTAGGTTCCGTCTTATTAGAAAGTTCTACCTCAGTGTCCATAAGCGAAGCCTTGGCACGTACATCACCGTCAACACGCCAAACGTCCTCAGAAAGATGCAAATTCACATTATTGGCAGTCACATCAGCATAAGCCAAACCAAAGAGGAACTTCATCTTACCACCGACTGTAATCTTGTCATTGATTTTATGTGAGTGGCCCAATGCAAGTTCTGCAAAATTCTCTGTGCGTACACCAAGGTCCGAAATATTGTAATCCTCCTTTGCACCCGCAGTTTTCGCAAATTCAAAGAGCGTTTTAGGCAAGGCAATACTGGTATTTGAACGCATGTTAAGTTCAATCAAGTTCATACCATTAAAAGCCTTAAAGCCAACACCAAAAATTTGATATTTCAAGTTAGCCGAGATGCGGTTATTGTCCTTCAATCCGCCCAAGAACTTGTTAGCGTCAACACTTGGATGCATAAAGGTGGTAAGATTATTGCCACCATTTAGGTTATAACCTTGCCATGAAGGGTCCATTTCGTAAACAAAACTCTTCAATCCCACATTACCAGTAGTACCCACGTTTAAATTACCGAGTACAAGTGGCATCGACACATAAGACTTATCGAGCATTGCAGGGTTCATCTCGTGGCGATTTACCGACGAGTTCAAGAAATAGGATGTATGCAATTCTTGCGCCGCAGCAGGCATACTAAGCAGTGCGGCCAAAGAAAGTATATGATGGATTTTCATAATGTAGTAATCGTTTCAAGATAATAGACTAAATTAATTAAAATCGGCCGTTACTGCTCCCTTAAGGCGTAGCTTGATTTTATCCAAACGGAGGTACTGGTCTGAAATCAAAGTATGGCTTTCAGTAGTTTCCTTATTGTCGGCACGTACCTTAAAGATGAGTTTGTCTACCAGCTTCAACAAGTTTGGATCTTTCAACGTAGCGTCGAGCGTGATAGGAGTTTCAACAAGTTCGTATTTAGCAGTTGCAGGATTCTTCTTACCGCTACCAGCCTTTACCACTGCAGGAGTAAATACAATACCCTTAATCACGTTACCATTTACGTCAGTAGCCTCGATAGCCACATTCAAGTCGAGAGGTATTGCATTCTTTGCCAAAGCTGTAATGCGAATACCCTCAGCAGCATACTTATCAATGTCATCGTTAAAGCTATTGGTAGAATCGTTATAAACAATTGACAAACCCTTGTTAAATTCGAAGGGAACAAATACACTGTAGTCTGCATCTGCAGTATACTCTTGGTTAAGCTTAATGGTATAGAGTTGGTCTTTTACTTTCACCTTGTTACCACTCAAGTCTACCTTAATCTGTTCAGGAATCTTTTTTACAAGTGTGTTAAGATTAGATACTTGAGCCTTGTCGTATGTACCTTCTGCAGGCAGTCCTGAAGGATCATAAGGATTCTCTGTTTGTGCATAATAAAGCACATTGTGCTTATTGTTTTCGAACGACTTTTCAGGCAACGTCACACTGCAATTCTTTGAAGCATCCTCGAATACAGAAGTAAGTTTACCACTAAAATTCACACCCACGGGGATGTTGCTAAAGTCTGATGTAAAGCGCAAAGTGGGGTTAGCCACATCAAGTGCCACCTCTTCGTCCTTCAAAAAGTCGGGCAACGAGCTACCAATGTCAATCGGATTAACCTGTGGGTCAATTACAGGATTAAACTTACCTGTAGCTTCTACTACAGTAAGATTACTCTTCGACACATTCGAATTTCCCACAACAATATCAAGACGAACTGAAGCCACGTCATTCTCATGCATTGTGAAAGCCTCTGTAGCACCAAAAGTCACCTTTTGTGCCTTCATCGTGATAGTAAGTTCATTTTCTGTGAACTCAATCTTACCATTTTTAGGTTCACGATTAAGCACCACCTTGTCTACCTTCAATGCACAAATAGTGGGTTGTGCCTTGTTATAGTTAATAGAGGCGCACTTCAATGTATTTTTTGATTTGTCAAGCGTCCAACCAGCAGCCAACGAACCTTCTTTTACTCGCAGCACAGACGGAAGCGTAATTTCTACATCATTCATGCTAATTACGCCCAAAGGCATGTTCGCAGGAGTATTAGCTGTGTGAAGCATCAGTTTTACGTCTGTATCTTCAACTACAAGGTCTTTAAGATAAGTCACATCTGACTGCATACCCGACACCTCAAAATCCAATGCTTCAGAACCATCAGCCTTACCAGTACTTCTCAAGCCATTGTCTACAGCCACTGAGGTAACATTTCCAAGCGAAGTGCCTAATTTTTCTTCTACAGAACTTTTCACGTCGGCAAACGAAAGAACCGGTGCGTTCATGTTAAGCTTTGTATCAGCAATATTTGTACTGAAGCCATCCACCTTCATGTTAATATTGGTGCTACCATTTTCAACCAAATAATAAAGGTTGTTAGCATCAAGCTTTACCGACTCATCCGTATCAAGGATGTCGTTAAGCATAATATCTTCGGTGTTACCAAGGGTCACAGCCAGTCCGTCGCTGCCAAGTCCCATAGTAAGGTCCACCTTGTTCAAGTCATAGGAGTCGTCCAAGCAGCTTGTCAGCATCAAAGCCGCTCCGGCACACAATGCTCCGCTAAAGAGTATGCGTTTGATAAAGGGATTTGCCATAATCTTAGGTTTATAAAAGTAATTAATAAGGTATTTTTTTCACTATCTGAGTTTTTGTTTTTTCGTTCATTTTGAAACTCTGATTCGACAAAGATAGAGATTATAATCGAAATTCACACACAAAAACAAGTTATTTTTTAGATAATTTTTTTAGAATTGTTTTAAGCGGTTTAAAAGCGTACATAAGTTACAAAAATAGCACTATAAAATGCAATGTATACTATTGTATTACAACTCATCAATAGTTATTGTAACAATTCTGATTAAACACAATGCCTTTGCCAAATATTACAAGCGTCGTTCCATTTTTTTGCCCACTCACGCACTTTTACAGTATTCAAAGGAGCATCCAACTTATAAAGTTGTCAGCAAAATCATTAAAAAACTTACATAAACATAGCACATTTCAAATAATTACGTATATTTGCAACGACCATCGTAATACGATGCTAACAAATTTTACTTACCCTTTTAATACCAATTCATCCCACATGATTGAAGCTCCCGTATTGATTGCAGTGATTATAATAGCTGCTATCGTTTTTTTAAGCATTTTCTTCCATTTTGTACCCTTCTTCTTGTGGCTCAGTGCCAAAGTTTCAGGTGTACACATTTCGCTTATCCAACTATTCTTAATGCGCATTCGTAATGTGCCCCCCAACATCATTGTACCCAGTCTTATCGAGGCACATAAAGCAGGACTTCGCACAGTCACACGCGACAACCTCGAAGCTCACTACATGACAGGTGGACACGTACAACGTGTTGTACACGCCCTTGTGTCTGCTTCAAAGGCTAACATCGACCTTTCTTTCGAGAAAGCCACCGCTATCGACCTTGCCGGTCGCGATGTTTTTGAAGCCGTTCAAACCAGCGTAAATCCCAAGGTAATCGACACACCGCCCGTAGCAGCCGTGGCAAAGAATGGTATTCAGCTCATTGCCAAGGCACGTGTAACCGTGCGTGCCAATATTCATCAACTTGTAGGTGGTGCTGGCGAAGACACTATTTTAGCGCGTGTAGGCGAAGGTATTGTGTCAAGCATTGGTTCTGCCGAAACTCACGAACAAGTACTCGAGAACCCCGATTCTATCTCTAAACTTGTGCTTTCTAAGGGTTTGGATGCTGGTACAGCCTACACCATTCTCTCTATCGATATTGCCGATATCGACGTGGGTAAGAATATTGGTGCTACCTTGCAAATGGACCAAGCCAATGCCGATAAGAATATTGCCCAAGCTAAGGCAGAAGAGCGTCGTGCTATGGCTGTAGCTACCGAACAAGAAATGAAGGCTAAAGCACAACAGGCTCGTGCCGAAGTTATTCAAGCAGAGGCTGAAGTGCCCAAAGCATTGGCACAAGCACTGCGCGATGGCAACATGGGATTTATGGACTACTTCAAGTTCGAAAATCTTAAAGGCGATACTGCCATGCGCGATACCATTTCGAAAATCGACCCTAATAACTTTTTTAACAAAGGAAAGTAGGCAAGATTAAAGGTCGTTGAAGAATTTAGAAATCTGTTTGCTGACCGATTAAAATTATGGGTAGTTAAAGGATGCATTTCTTTACTTTTAAAGAAGACGAATCACATTTATCAAAGGATGATTTTCCTTAGCAAAACCCACTTTTTTAAACTCAGCCCCTTCTAAATCCTCAAACCTTGCCAAAACCACAATGAAAGTAAAAAGTTTTTTAGGTTTTCACTTTGCAATGTAAACGCCTTGTATTACCTTTGCAATAATAAAAAACAAAAGAAAAAAACACACTAATATGGAAAAGGTAGACCAGCTTGACTTGAAAATTTTAAAAATTATTTCAGTCAACGCGCGTATTCCCTTTAAGGATGTAGCAGCCGTATGCGGTGTTTCGCGTGCAGCCATCCACCAGCGCGTACAGCGCCTTATAGAAGCTGGAGTCATTACAGGCTCAGGTTATAATGTATGTCCTAAAGCTATTGGTTATAGCACTTGTACCTATGTCGGAATCAAACTCGAACGTGGTTCTATGTATAAAGGCGTAGCTGAAGAACTCGAAAAAATTCCCGAAATTGTGGAGTGCCACTTCACCACAGGTGCCTACACCATGCTTGTAAAACTTTACTCGCGCGATAATGAGCACCTTATGGATTTGCTCAACAACCACATTCAGGAAATTCAAGGCGTAATTTCCACCGAAACGCTCATTTCGCTCGAACAGAGCATCAATCGTGCCGTACCCGTGGTAATTCCCGAAGACAACTAACACGCCTACACATGGCATAAAGGTGGTTCTAAGAATGGTTCTGAATTCTTAGAACCACCCTTTAAAAATTATGATACCTCTTTATTGGATAAATCGTAAAAATCATCCATTGCAGTGAGGCATAATTTTCGACAAAATCATTAACTCCCCCACCCTTCAACTCCTACTACCCAACATGACATTTACCGGAGCATTGATAGGGTTGACCACCTTTCTTATTATTGGTGCGTTCCATCCTGTTGTTATAAAAACCGAATACTACTATGGCACACGGCTGTGGTGGATTTTTTTAGTTGTAGGCATCGGCTGTATTGTCGGTGCTTTGTTTGTTACACACACCTTGCTCAGTGCAGTGATGGGTGTAACTGGTTTCTCGGCCCTATGGTCGATTATCGAAATCTTTGACCAACAAAAAAGAGTGGATAAGGGTTGGTTTCCTGCTGGCCCTGGACATAAAAGCAAAAACAAAAAACAATGAGTGTAGATTCATTGGTCGAACAATTTAATGCCGAAGCCCTTGCTTTAGCTGCACAACCTTGTGCCAAACCGCTTATCGGCATAACCGCAAACTATTCCGAGGGTCAGTTGCAATTGGCTCCCGGCTATTTTCGTTCGGTTGAGGCTGCGGGTGGTATACCCGTAATTATTGCCCCCAAACGCATGCCCGATGTCAACGTGTCGCTCTTACTCGACCGCATCGACGGCTTGCTGCTCTCGGGAGGTGCCGACATTAACCCCATCTTAGTAGGCGAAGACCCTGTACCTGCTTTAAGTGGCATCAACAGCGAGCGCGATCTTTTTGAATTAACCCTAACGCGCTTGGCTTACAACCGCCAAATCCCTATGTTGGGTATATGCCGCGGCATACAAGTGTTGGCAGTTGCCTTAGGGGGCACAGTGATGCAAGACATTGCCACCTCCCTACCCCAAGCCTCACTCATTAAGCACTCGCAAAAAGCCGACCGCGCCACAGCTACCCACTTTGTGCAAGCAGTTGAAGGGTCGCGCATTGAACAATTATTAGGCAAGCGTTTTGCGGTCAACTCATTCCATCACCAAGCAGTAGATAGTTGTGGGCCACGCTTCCGCATCACGGCACAATCGGCTGATGGCGTAATCGAGGCTATTGAGAGCACCGAAATGAAATCTATCATAGGTGTGCAATGGCATCCCGAATGCTTCATTACCGAAGGCGACACATGTATGATGCCCTTGTTCAAGCAATTAGTAGACGATGCTCGCCAATTTGCCACAGCCCGTCGCATACACCACAGTGTGCTCACACTCGATTCGCATTGTGATACCCCTATGTTCTTCGAGCAAGAAGTTAACTTAGAGCGCCGCGACCCTAAACTCCTTGTCGACTTCCCAAAAATGCGTGAAGGGCACCTTGACGTAAGCACAATGGTAGCCTACTTACCACAAGGCGATTGCAATACTGAAGCCTCAGCAGCTGCTACAGCCCAGGCACTTCGCACGTTAAACGAGATAGAAGAACGTGTAGCGCACGCACCAGGTGTGGCTTTAGCTTGCACCCCAGCACAGCTCTACACCCACAAACTCGAAGGCAAACTCAGCATCATGCGTGGCATCGAAAATGGTTATGCCATAGGCAAAGACTTACAGAATATCGAGAAATTCGCCCGTATGGGTGTGGTCTATATCACACTCTGCCACAATGGTGATAACGACATTTGCGACTCAGCCCGTCGTTCCACACAGCGTCATGGTGGACTCTCAGACTTTGGTCGCGATGTTGTGCGCGAAATGAACCGCTGTGGCATGATGGTCGACCTAAGCCATGCAGCCGAAACCTCGTTCTACGACGCTTTGCAATGCAGCGCTACTCCTATCGTGTGTTCGCATGCCTCGAGCCGCGCCATGTGCAACCATCCGCGCAATCTCACCGACGACCAACTTCGCGCTCTCGCCCAAGTGGGTGGAGTGGCACAGGTTACACTCTACCACGGCTTTTTGCGTTTAGAGGAAGAAGGCATCCCTGCCACCATTCACGATGGTGTGCGCCACCTCATGCACATGATCGACGTAGCTGGTATTGACCATGTTGGCATAGGCACCGATTTTGATGGCGATGGTGGTGTGCCAGGTTGTGCATGCGCTTCTGAACTCATCAACTTCACACGCTTACTCGTTGCCGAAGGCCTCACCTCGCACGATTTGCAAAAAATATGGGGCGGAAACTGGTTGCGCGTGATGCAGCAATGCCAAGATTTTTCAGAACTTTCCTGGTAAATCTCATTGTGAGTACGCAAGGACTTTACTTGTGAACTCACACAAAATTCACCCCCATTATATCTCACCCACACAACGCATTCATCTCAAAGAATATGAAATACATTGCATTAACCGTACTGTCGTTTGCACTCCTTGCTTTCGCTGCATGCAAAAGTCAAAAGAACAGCGAGCAAGAAGAAAACCGCGACACCATTGCCGTAACTAACGTGCAATTTTGTGCCGACTCAGCCTATGCTTCTATTGTGAAGCAATGCAGCTTTGGTCCACGCGTGCCAAATTCTGAGGCACACCGCCAATGTGGCGACTATATTGTAGAGAGTTTTAAAGCCCTCGGTCTCAGCGTTACCGAACAAAAAGCCGATTTAAAAGCTTGGGACGGTAAAATGCTTCATTCACGCAACATCATTGCAGCCTATCGCCCTGAGTTGGCCGAACGCATCATTATTTGCACACACTGGGAAAGCCGTCCTTGGGCAGATGCTGACCCCGATTCTACCAAACACCACACCCCCGTGATGGCAGCCAACGATGGTGCCAGTGGTGTGGGCGTGATGCTCGAGTTAGCACGCAATCTCAAAGCACTCAACCCCAATGTGGGCATTGACTTTATTTGTTTCGATTCTGAAGACTATGGTGCCCCCTATTGGGCAAGCGACAAAGCCCCTCAAGATGGTAGCGACTGGTGCTTGGGTTCACAATATTGGGCAGCCAACCCACACGTGCCTGGTTATCAAGCCAAATTCGGTATATTGCTCGACATGGTTGGCGGACAAGATGCACGTTTTGCCTACGAAGGCATGAGCATGCGCTATGCACGCGACGTCATGGTTGGCGTATGGGATGCAGCCACACGTGCTGGTGCCGAAAAACTATTCCAAAACATAGAAGGCGGCTATGCACAAGACGACCACATCCCTATGAACGAAGTGGCTGGCATTCCCACCATCGACATTATTCCCTTTATCGAAGGTGAACACTCATTTGGTGCCACATGGCACACCGTGAACGACACCCCCGAGCACATTTCGAAAGAGACATTGCGTGGCGTAGGACAAACCCTACTGCAATTTATCTCTGAACAAAAATAAAAACAATCCATACACCTCAAATTATGACTATCAACGAAGTACAAGACGAAATCATTGAAGAATTTTGCGAACTCGACGATTGGATGGATCGCTACCAACTGCTCATTGACTTGGGCGAAGAACAAGCCCCCCTACCCGAGTGCGACAAAAACGATCAGAACCTTATTGACGGTTGCCAAAGCCGCGTATGGATTGTGTGCGACGAAGAGAACGGTGTGCTGAACTTCCGTGCCGAGAGCGATGCTTTAATCGTAAAAGGCATTGTGTCGTTGGTTATTCGTGTAGTAAATCATCATACCCCACAAGAGATTCTCGATGCCAACCTTTATTTCATCGATAAGATAGGACTTACCGAGCACCTCTCTCCCACCCGCTCAAATGGCCTACTCGCTATGATTAAGCAAGTGCGCATGTATGCGTTGGCATATAAAACCAAATTGGGTGAATAATACATACAACACCCTTTAACCTCTATTTCATAGGTATGCAAGAAAGCACAAAGATCTTTCTGCATACCTATTTTTTTGAATAATAACCACGTGTCAGCAGCATCCTATACCCTAAAAATGCATATTGCGTGCATAATTAGTTAAAATATTGCATACTGCGAACCAGTATGCAGTATTTTTTGTATATTTGTCGGCATAATTAGACAAATACTAACATGATGATTCCCGAAATAACAGCTGCCGAAGCAGCTTCGATGATACAACATGGCGACTTGCTTGCTGTAGGTGGATTTGGTCCTGCAGGATCGCCCAAGGTTATTACACCCGCATTAGCAGCCAAAGCGCGTAAGGAACACGAAGCCGGACGCGAATTTAAGGTAAACGTGGTAACAGGTGCCTCGATTGGTGCCAGTTGCGACGGAGAACTTGCTGCTGCCGATGCTGTAGACCGTCGTTTGCCTTTTAGCGTCAACCCTGAAATGCGAAAGGCCTACAACGCGGGACGTGTGCGCTACACCGACCTCAATCTGTCGGACAACGCATCGCACCTACGCCAAGGACTCACGGGACGTATCACATGGGGCATCATTGAGGCTTGCGATGTGCAAGAGGTGCGTGGCAAACTGCGCATCTACCTTACTGCGGGCATTGGCATTGCGCCCACCATTTGCCGATTGGCAGAAAAGGGTGTTTTCATTGAATTAAACACTTGGCACAGCTCGCGCATCATCGGCATGCACGACATTTACGAGATTGAAGATCCTTGGTTTCGTGCCCCCATACGCATCACACAACCCATCGAAATCATAGGTTTGCCCTATATCGAAGTATCGCCCGAACACGTGAAAGGCATTGTTATGACGCACTTGCCCGACGAGGCACGCGCCATGACACCTGGCAATGAGGTGACAAAAGCCATAGGTCAGCACACTGCAGAGTTCTTGGTGTGGAATATGCAACAAAACTACATCTCGCGCAACAAACTCATTCTGCAAAGTGGTGTGGGCAGTGGAGCCAATGCCGTGATGGGTGCTTTGGGCGAGTCGAAAGAGGTGCCTAATTTCTCCATCTACACCGAAGTGTTGCAAGAAGAACCCATGCGACTGATTCAAGAGGGTAGGGTAATAGCAGCTTCGACAGGCGCCCTCACCCTGAGCCCTGAGCATTTGCAGGACCTTTATCGCAACATGAACGATTATCGTGGACGTATTCTTTTACGTCCTTCTGAAATCTCAAACTGCCCCGAAATCATTGCACGTTTAGGAGTTTGCTCGCTCAACACAGCCATCGAGGTTGACATCTACGGACACGTGAACTCCACCAAAGTTTCGGGCACCAAAATGATGAATGGAGTAGGGGGTTCGTGCGACTTTACGTGCAATGCCATGCTTGCCACCTTTACCTGCGGTTCTACAGCCAAAGACGGCCGCATCAGCAGCATTGTGCCTTTCTGCTCGCACGTAGACCACACCGAGCACTACGTCGACGCCATTGTTACAGAATATGGCGTAGCAGATTTGCGTAATAAGTCGGCGCTCGAAAAAGCCGAAGCCCTTATAGCCATTGCACACCCTGACTATCGCCCCATTTTGCGCGAATATATGCGATTAGCCGGCGCATACGGCGGACACACACACCACATTTTGCCTGCAGCCTTTGCCATGCACGACACCTTCCGCCGTAAAGGTGATATGCGATTGGTTGATTGGAGCGAATATATCAAAGACTAAGAGGAATTACCCACCACCAACTTTTCGTTTAGGTATTTGTAGCCAACCTGATTGATGTTTAAAAAGCCGTAGCAACATTATCAACTAGATGCGGTAGCTGCACTTGTTCGTGGCAGAGTATTCTTGACTTACCGACAGCCAATTTACCTGAGATGCCCTTGAGATGTCAATGGAAGTAATTTTGCCATGATAGTAGATATTTTTGGTTAGTAAATAGCTCCAAAAAGCGTGTTGTGTTCCTTCGGAGTGATATCGGAATTCCTTCGGAATCGTTTTTCGCCCAAATGGAGCGTGTTTTAGCAAGCTTGCGAGTGCAAAGTTACAACGCGAAAAAGGGGAATCCAAATTTTTTGCAAATTTGTGGCGTTTCGAAATGTTAAAATCGGCTCACTCCCCCAGTGTTTACGGGGAAAAATTTATTTTTTTGTAGCGCGAAAGTGTGCAGATTTTCAAAGGGTCACTTTTGCAAAAGTGACCGTTGGGCGGATTTTAACGATTGAGGGCGAAAAAGTGGGAAAAGTGAGCAGATGAACCCAAACAAAAAGTGACCGTGTTACTCAAAAGTGACCCAAAAAAGTGACCTTTTGGCGTGCGTAAAATATTGAAAATCAGCACGTTAAAGGTTGTTATTTGGAAAAGTCACTCGGTCACTGGTCACTTTTCAATAAATTTTTCTCGAAAAAAAAGAATGTTAATGTATAAGTTATTAATAATCAATATATTATATACTTCTTCTTTTTTTTCTGACATTAAAATCGAAGTGAAAGTGACCAGTGACCGAGTGACCTTTTTCGCGTGAAATTTAGTTAATAATTATATGAAATCGGAAAGGTTATTTGTGGGTGAAATAAAGTAGAAAAATTGGGCAGAACTGTTGTATTTATATGGCTTCTAATGATGTAGTAGGAATAGTTCTTTGTGTTATTCAGTTTTTGTATATGTTTACACATAACTTTTATAGCACAAAATATATGTTAAGAAAAAAAGTTACAAATGCCTATACATTTTGTATTAGGGTTTGTATCGAATTAACATTTCGAGCGTAAAATAACATAATTTATAGATATTAAAAGATATTGTAGTTAAAATATATAATAAAAACAAGAATAGTACCTCATTTCTTTATATCTCCTTGAAAAGCAGAAAAACATACAACTGTAAAAAGAACACTTTGCTTTATTGAGATTGCTAAAAATAGGGGTAGTTATTACGGAATATTGTTTATCTATGTATAAGTAAAAAGCAGAGGTCCGCAAAAAGATCGCTAAAAATTGATGCGGTTTTTGACCTACAACCACACATTTTCGCGTGATGGAGGTAAAATTTTAATGGGTCACCCCGTTAGGTAGGGTGTTCAAAATCTATAATATTTTTCCGCACGGTTTTGAGGGTATTTTAATATTGTAAATAGTTGATATTCAACAAGAACAAACGCAGAAAACGCCTCAATTCGTGTATTATTTTAATGGGTTACCCCGTTAGGGGTGAGATAAGGTAGCCAGGTATGTGAATGAGGGTTTTACCCGAATTATCGTGCAAACCGAATGCAATCAAGCTTGCTTGAATTGCTGAGGTGCAGCCGATAATGCACAATGAATTCTCATGCCTGGTTATATGTTACGCCACACCAAATGGCGCACCCTTACCCAACGTTTTTTTTCAAAAATGACCAAATGACCGAGTGACCTTTACCCAAAAAAACATGTGAATACCTTCATTCTCAATGCCTTACGTAATCAAAAAAGGTCATTTTTTGAGTGACCTTTCATTTCTCAAAAAATGACCTTTCATCAAAAAACAAAAAACTTTGGCATTGCTCATAAATATTTTGAACATCGCTCCCATCTTATTTTCCACTTCACTATGTCGAAATTTTCGATACAAAAAAGACCCCCATTTTTTAGGTTTTGACATCCCGATATCATTCCGAAATCATTCCGATATCATTCCGAAGGCATGCAATCATCTAAAACTGACAACAAATAGGGAACAAAAAAGAACCACGTTTTCCCCCTCGGTTTTTGCTTTTATTTCTGCCCCTCATCCTTTGTCCCAAAAAAATCGTAAATTTGCCCCCACAAACATCAACACCACAACATGAAGAAATTTTTTACCCTCTGTGCTGCCCTATTGATGGGCTTCACAGCTGCCCATGCCGACGAAGGTATGTGGCTACTTAAACTCATGAAGCAGCAGCACCTTGAAGACTCGCTGCGTAAGGCTGGCTTACAACTGCCTGCTACTGCACTTTATAGCGAAACCGCCCCCTCGTTGCGCGATTGCATCGGTATCTTTGGCGGCGGTTGCACGGGTGAGGCTGTAAGTGCCGACGGTCTTATTCTTACAAACCATCACTGCGGATTTAGCTACGTTCACGAAATGAGCGGCATTGGCCACGACTACATGAAGGATGGCTATTTTGCACACAACCGTAGCGAAGAACTCCGCACACCTGCCAGTCTTACCTTTACTTTTGTAAAGCGCATTACCGACGTTACCGCACAGGTAAATGCTGAGGCTGAAAAGAAACATGCCGACGAATATACACGTCAGAGCATCGGTTTTCTTGAACCCATTGCCAAGAAAATGCTTAAAAAGAGCGAGTTTGCCAAACTTAAAGGCATGACGGCTCGCATCGTGCCTTACTTTGGTGGCAATCAATTCTACATTTTCTTTGAACAGCAATATCAAGACGTGCGCTTGGTAGCCAATCCTCCCTACAACATCGGTCAGTTTGGTGGTAACTCTGACAACTGGATGTGGCCCCGTCATAATGCAGACTTCTGCATGTTCCGCATTTATGCTGACAAAAACGGACAACCCGCACCTTACAGCAAAGACAATGTGCCCCTTAAACTCAAAAAATATCTTCCCATCTCGCTCAAGGGCATCAACCAAGGCGACTACACCATGATTATGGGTTTCCCTGGCACCACTACGCGCTATCTCACAGCTGCCGAGGTACAATTACGTTGTGAGTCTACCAATGCACCTATTATTTTGGCAGGTAACCCCTTGTTGAAATACTACAAAGAGCTCATGGACCAGAGCGACGAAAAACGTCTCTTGCTCGAAGATGAATACGCATCGTGGGGCAACACCGTGAAGAACTTTGGCGGTATGAACGAGGCTGTTGAAAAAGAACATCTCATCGACGAGAAGAAGAACGAAGAAGCTCGCTTCCGTCAGTTTGCTGCGCAAAGTGGCAAGGCTGAATACAAGGATGTGATTGAGCGCATCGAAAAACTCTGCCAAACTTATGCCGATACGCTTCACGACATGATGCTCTATCGCATTGCCTTGCAAGACCAAGCACTTTGGGTGCGTCCGTCGTTGGTAAATGCCTATGAAAAGGCACTCCAATCGAACAAGCAAAAGAACATTGAAGCGGCTAAGGCTGCCATTGTTGCATATTGCCAAAACAACATCAAGAATGTAAACATGGCAATCGACTGTGGCAAGGTGAAATTGCTCACCCCTTACTTCCTCCAAGGTCGCAAACTCAAAGACCTTCAGCCCGCTTACCTCAATGGCAAGCAGAAGGTGGAGGCTGTCATCGACAACATCTATCAGCATACCGTCTTTGCCGACAGTGCAAAATTGGCGGATGCCTTGGCTAAGAACGATGCACAGATTTTGAAGAACGATCCGCTTTATTTGCAAACCACCGACTTGGTAGCTTACCAAGAAAAATTGGCAAAAACGCTTCAGGCTTATAACGCACAGCGCATAGAACTCGATAAAATCTATGTACGTGGACTCTGCGAGATGTACGATTGGGCTAAGGCTCCCGATGCCAACTTCACACTCCGCATGACATACGGTCATGTAAAGGACCTCGACCCGCGCGATGGTGTGCATTATAATTGGCGTACCGTGCTCGATGGTATGTTCGAAAAAGAGAGCAAAACCGAGAGCGATTATTTCATCAATGAGCGTCTTCGCAAACTCTACGAGGCAAAAGACTTTGGTCGTTATGCTCGCGAGGATGGCAAGTTGCCCGCATGTTTCCTCTCAAACAACGATATCACAGGTGGTAACTCTGGTTCGGGTGTGCTCAATGCCAAGGGCGAACTCATTGGTTTGGCATTCGATGGAAACATCGAGAGTCTTTCGGGCGACCTTAAGTTCAACCCACGTTTGCAGCGTTGCATTAACGTAGACATTCGTTACGTGCTCTTTATCATCGATAAGTTTGGTGGAGCAAGCTATGTGCTTCCTGAACTCGATTTACGATAAGTTATTTAAGCGCCGCCGATAATGCACGCGGGCTGAAAGCCCAAAAGCGCCTAGCCCAGGGCAAGCGAAGCGACACCCTGGGT
>OMCS01000224.1_pt1 | contig 30167 bp, 20 predicted proteins | sample 1674241 | NCBI WGS metagenome assembly OMCS01 (sample SAMEA103958153, study PRJEB25191) | human gut metagenome
AAGCTTTATCTGAACAGCGAGGTTTATACCGGTGTTGCCAAGTATGCCGAGTGCATGGAGGCTTGTAAGAAGGTGATGGATATGGGATATTCTCTGGAGTCTGATTACAGCAAGCTCTTCAATGCTGATAACGATAAGCGTACCAACGAGATTATCTTCGCCTTGCCGGTAAGTGCAGAGCATACTGTAAGCTGGGGTTCATCTACTTATCTGGTTTGTGGACAGGTAAGTATGTCGAATGCCAACCAGAATGTTGCCGATTATGGTGTTACTGCCGGCTGGAGTGAATTTCGTCTTCGTCCTGAGTTCGTGGATAAGTTTACCCAGACCGATATTGATGGAGGTGGCGACAAGCGCTGTAAGTTCTTCACCAATGGTCAGAGCAAGGATATTTCCAGCATGACTACAGAAACCGCCGGCTATCTCTCAGAGAAATGGAGCAACCTGAAGGATGATGGTACTACGGCAGCATCTAATACTGCTGATGCAGGTGTAGAAACCGATTTCCCTCTCTTCCGTTTGGCTGATGTCTATCTGATGTATGCCGAGTGCGTGGTTCGTCTGCATAATGACTGGGATAACTGGGCTGGTGGTAGTGATGCTGCAGATCCTGACGTGATTGCTTCCCGCAAGCAGGGTGCTATCTATTGGATCAACCAGCTTCGTGAGCGCTCTCATGCTTCTGATGTATGGGCAAGCAACTTTGCTGATGACGATGCCTTCCTCCAGTTCATTCTCGATGAGCGTGCCCGTGAACTTTATCATGAGGGCTATCGCCGCACCGACCTGATTCGCTATGGTCAGTTTACTACTAATAAGTACATCTGGCAGTGGAAGGGTGGAACTCACGACGGACAGGCAGTGGATAGCAAGTACAACATCTATCCAATCCCTAACACCGAGCTTACCGCAAATCCAAATCTTCATAACGACAACTATTAACTCAATGTTGAATGTTGAGTGTTGAATGTTAAATTACAATGCAAATAACAATGAAAAAGATATTTAGAAACCTGATGATGCTTCTCTGCGCACTCACCGCCCTGGTGAGTTGCGACGAGAGCGGCGACAAGATATATCTGGATGGCTTCAAAGCATCCGATCTGATGGCATCGGCATCCGATGTGAAGCTGTCTGTAGATAACAGTAAGGACGTTGTCCTCTCGTTGGCTTGGCAGAATCCTACCTTGCTTTCGAGCGATGAAACCAAGCCTGCGGGCAGTGGAGTACTGAAAACTTATCTGCAGGTATCAGCCTCAGAGAACTTTACTTCAGAAAAGGAATACACCGTAACCGACCTTTCCAAGGCTTTCACCGGTGCAGACCTCAATGCTGCAGCCAAGGATCTCGGCTTGTCTCCTGATGTGAGCTCACCTCTTTATTTCCGTATCAAGAGTCTGATGGGTAGTAATCTTGATGCCGCTTACAGCAATGTCTGCCAGGTAAAGGTTACTCCATACCTCATTGATATGAGCTACATCAACATCCTGAATGAGAAAAAGGATCAAGTTCTGACCAAACTCTATTCTCCTAATTCTGATGGAGTTTATTCTGGCTATATGAATGCCTCTTCTTGGTTCCATATCTGGGGTAAGGAAAATGATGGTACCATTTGGGGTAATGTAGGACAGGATAACCATGTGTACGAAATGGATAATACTGAGTCTGCATGGAACATCTGGTTCCCAGGTCAGACAGGTATTTATTATACAGTTCTTGATACAAAAGCTAAGGAACTTAAGCCAACTTACATCAAGTCGATGCAGTTGAATGGTGAAGATATGACCTATGATGCTCCTAACTATGCTTGGACCAAGGTCATTACAACTACAGCCGATAATACTCCAGTCAGCATCGTAGCTACAGGCGCTGAGTACAGCAAGGCTACAGGTACAGAAGATGCTGCAGCTGTGGTGAAGACCATGAACTATACTTTGGCTGATGGCAAGATGACAGATGCTGCAACGGCTGGTAGCGTGAATATTGCCAAGGCGGGTACTTATACCATAACCGTGAAGGTTGGTGAGCACAGTCAGTTGGAATATACCATCGTTGAGGGCGACCAGACAACTCCAGAGCCAGAGGCAAGCAATACCCTCTGTATGTTCAGCAAGGACGGTAACACCCTTCTTGCCGTGATGAGTAAGGTGAGCGATGGTGTTTATACCTGCAAGTACAAACCAACTGCCTGGGAGAACTTCCGTTTTATCTACGTAGGCGAGAACAAGGACGACAAGCAGACTTGGTATGGCTCTGTTCCAGACAATCTCTTTAATTTATCTACTGCAGGTGACTGTTGGGACATTTGGTTCAAGGATGATGTAACTGGTGGTGAAGTTACCGTTACCGCCGACCTCAACACCATGACATGGAAATATGAATAATTAATAAGAAAAATAGCAATGAAAAATATATTTGGAAAAGCCATATTGCTGGCTTCAGCACTCTTGTTCTCTATTACAGGAACAAGTTGCAGCAATGATGATAATACCACTCCCGAAAAGGAGAAGACATACGATATGAGTGGCTTCGCCAAGGGCGCCGATGTTTCCTGGCTCACAGAGATGGAGAAGGATGGTGTGAAATTCTATAATCAGAATGGCAAGGCTACAGAATGCATGAAGCTCCTTCGCGAAGAGGGAACCAATTCCATCCGTCTGCGTGTCTGGGTAAATCCGGAAGGTGGCTGGTGTGGCAAGGATGATGTCATCGCCAAGGCTTGGCGAGCTCAGCAGCTCGGCTTCCGTCTGATGATTGACTTCCACTATTCTGATACCTGGGCTGACCCGGGCAACCAGAAAGTTCCTGCTGCATGGCAGGGCTATACTGCCGAACAGATGAAACAGGCTGTGGCTGATCATACCAAGGATGTGTTGACAGCCTTGAAGGATAGAGGTGTAACCAATGTAGAGTGGGTGCAGGTGGGTAATGAAACCCGCGACGGTATGCTCTGGAATAGCGATGAGGCTGTAACCGGTCAGGTATCTAAGAATGCAGCCAATTTTGCAGCTTATATCAACGCCGGTTATGATGCTGTAAAGGCAGTTTATCCACAGGCAAAGGTCATCGTTCATGTAGATAAAGGTCAGGACCTTGGTGGACTTACCTGGCTTTACGATAAGTTGAAAGAAAATGACGGAAAGTGGGATGTCATTGGACTGTCTCTTTATCCTGAGGATGATAATTGGCAGAGTTATGCAGAGAGCTGTCTCGCTAACATCCAGACCCTTTCTTCTAAGTATGGTAAGGACGTTATCGTTTCTGAGATTGGTATGTGGTGGGGCTCTGACCAGGCTGCGCCAATGATGAAGAAGATGGTGGATGGCTGCAAGGCAATCTCTACCTGCGAGGGTATCTTCTATTGGGAACCAGAAGTTTACAACAACTGGAAGCCAGCCAACTATATCACTCTGGGTTGGTCTGCATATACCAAGGGAGCCTTCGACAACAGCGGCAAACCAACTGCCGTATTCGATGCATATAAAAATATTAAATAGCAATATGATCAAGAGAAGCATTACTTTCATGACTCTAGCCCTGGCACTCACTACGCTGTGCCAGGCGCAGAGCAGAAAGGTTATCAACCTGCCTTCATGGGACTTCTCCCGTGATGGCAAGGCGTGGCAGCAGGTAGCTGTTCCGCACGATTGGGCTATCTCGGGTCCTTTTGATAAGAAATGGGACCTGCAGATGGTGGCCATCGAGCAGAATGGCGAAACCGAAAAGACCGAGAAGTCGGGACGTTCTGGTGCGCTGCCTTGGATAGGTGAGGGTATGTATAAGATGAACTGGACGGCTCCTAAGGGCTATAAGCGTGCCGTACTCGTCTTCGACGGTGCCATGAGCCAGCCTGTTGTCAGCGTCAATGGCAAGGAGGCAGGCAAGTGGGCTTACGGCTACAATGCCTTCCGCATCGACATCACACCTTTCATCCAGTTTGGTAAGAGTAATCTCATCGAGGTACATCTTAATAATGTAGAGGAGAGCAGCCGATGGTATCCGGGAGGCGGTCTTTACCGTCCGGTTTCCGTAGAACTCTATGGCAACGAAAACTTCTCTACCTGGGATACCTTCGTGCGTACCCTGAAAGCTGATAAGCAGGAAGCCGAAGTGGAAGTGAACGCCCTGCTGGAAGGAAAAATCGGTAAGTCGGGCAAGACGGTCATCGCCTTGCTCGATGAGGCTGGTACCAAGGTTGCCGAACAGACCATTAAGGGTGCAACCCCTGAAATCAAGACTACCTTGAAGGTGGCGAATCCTCAGCTTTGGTCTCCGGAATCTCCTTATCTCTATCAGGTGAAGTTAACCCGATATGAAGGAAAGAAGGTTGCTGATGTCCAGACGCTGAAGACCGGTATCCGTACCATCTCGGTATCCAAGAATAATGGTTTCCAGCTCAATGGCATTACCCGCAAGATCAAGGGTGTCTGCCTGCACCACGACCTCGGTCCGTTGGGAGCTGCAGAGAACAAGGCGGCACTCATCCGTCAGATCAAGACGATGAAGGAGATGGGTTGCGACGCCATCCGTACAGCCCACAACATGCCTTCTACCATGCAGATGGAAATCTGCGACTCTCTCGGTATGATGGTAATGGCTGAGAGTTTCGATATGTGGATTTATCCTAAGTGCAAGAATGGCTACGCCAAGTTCTTCAAGGAGTGGAGCGACAAGGATATCACCAATCTGGTGAAGCACCATCGCAACCATCCTAGTATCATTATGTGGAGTATCGGTAACGAGATTCCTGAGCAATGGAGCAAGGAGGGTATGGAGATAGCCAAGCATCTGCAGGATATCTGTCATCAGTATGATCCTTCCCGCCCTGTTACCCAGGGTATGGACAAGGCTGAGGCTGCCCTGAAGAGTGGATTTGCCCAGGTGATGGACGTTCCGGGCTTCAACTATCGCGTACATAAATATTATAAGAATATCGAGCAGTTGCCTCAGGGATTCCTCCTGGGTTCAGAGACAGCATCTACCGTCAGCTCCCGTGGCGTGTATAAGTTCCCGGTTCAGGTGCGTGCCAGCAACAACAATCCATACGCCGACGGTCAGTGCTCAAGCTATGATACCGAATACTGTTCCTGGAGCAATCTTCCTGATGATGACTGGAAGATGCAGGATGACTACAGTTGGGTAATCGGTGAGTTTGTATGGACCGGTTACGACTATCTGGGCGAGCCTACTCCATACGATACCTACTGGCCAAGCCGCAGCAGTTACTTCGGCATCTGCGACCTTGCCGGACTTCCAAAGGACCGCTACTATATGTATCGTGCCCGCTGGAACGAGCAGCAGCATACCACCCATCTTCTTCCTCACTGGAACTGGAAGGGCAGGGAAGGACAGGTTACCCCTGTATACTGCTACACCGATGGTGTGGAAGGCGAACTCTTCGTTAACGGCAAGAGTCAGGGCAGGGTTCGCAAGGACAAGTCAAGCCGCCTCGACCGCTACCGTCTGCGCTGGAACAATGTGAAGTATGAACCGGGTGAGATTCGCGTGGTTACCTACAACCAGTATGGCGATAAGGTTGGCGAGGACGTGAAGCGTACTGCCGGCGAGCCTGCACAGATGAAGTTCAGTGTAGAAACACCTGATCATGAGCCTATTGCCTGTATGGTAGAAGGCTGTACCGATGAGCACAATGTGCTGCTGAATGCCGATGGCAACGACCTTGCCTTCATCACCGTGAGTCTGCAGGATAAGGACGGCAATGAATGTCCGCTTGCCGATGACGAACTGACCTTCGAAGTGAGTGGTGCCGGCACTTTCAAGGCAGCTTGCAATGGCGATGCTACATCGCTCGAACCGTTCACCCAGCCTCAGATGAAACTCTTCTCCGGAAAACTCGTAGTTATCGTACAGAGCAGCAAACAGAAGGGCGACATCATCCTGAAGGTAAAAGACAGCAAGCGAAATATCGAAAAGTCGATTACGCTCCAGGCAATATAAGATGACAAAGACCGATTTCGGTTGGTTATTAAATATATAGTTTATATCGGATCCTCTGGGAATAGCAGCGGCTATTTTCCCAGGGATTCTTTTTTTTTTATGAATTTTCTCCGATATTTTTTGGCGTTATCATGAATATTGTGTAAATTTGCACACATGAAAAAGTCAAAAGAACCTATAAACCGCATCAGCATGGCAATTGCTATGCTCTTTGTTTCGCTCGCCATCCATGCGCAGCGTTTCGTTAACACCTCCCTTGAAGGTGCTCAGACAGTTTGTGCCATTACCCAGGACAGTGATGGAATGATATGGCTCGGAACCGACAATGGTCTTTACAGCTATGATGGTTATCATGGCTACCGCCATTTTCAGGAACATACATTCAGTAATACGCGTGTCAATGCGCTCGGTTTCGAGGGCAGAATGCTCTATCTGGCTACTGGCAACGGCATCCTGAAATTCGATACGCAATCTTATCAATATGCCGAAACACCAGCCATGAAGGCTTTTGCCGATGAGGCGAAGCGCAAGCAGCTGAAGGAACTCCGTGTGCTCGATATCAAGGGTGGTAAGACTGACTTCGGTGGCGATGTCTATGCCTTGCTCTCTACTCCGCGAGGCTTGCTCGTAGGTTCGCTTGCTGGTCTGCGTCTCGGCAGCAGACTGATTCCGCTCCGTGCCGGAGAACAGCCGCTGGTCAATGCGCTCGCCTATGATGCCAAGCGCCGATGCTACTGGATTGGTACCGAGGGCGCTCTCTATTGTGCCGATTTGCAGCTCAGGAACTTCTCACAGATTCCAGCTCTGAACGGCAATTCCATCAAATGTCTTTCTACAGATGCTGCCGGCAATCTCTATATCGGAACCGATAACGGACTCTATCAGATGGCACTCTCCAATGCCATCACCCATTATATCCACGATTCCCGCGATGATGCTTCTATTCCTAACAACATCGTCTGGGCTTGCTTTGTAGATAAATGGCAGAATGTATGGGTGGGTACTGACAATGGACTCTCCCGTCTCACTACCCATACCTATTACCGCTATGTATCGCTCGATAAGATTACGATGTCGGGTGAGGGCAACTGTCTCCATGCCATGCTCCAGACCCGTAACGGCGAATGGTGGATGGGCGGTACCAACGGTCTGATTCATTTCACCCGGAATGCTGAAGGTTATCAGAATGTGGCATGGTACAAGCAGAACAGCTCTGCCTTCCCGCTGAGTCATAACCGTGTACGCAAGATTTATGAAGACCATGACGGCGATGTATGGATCTGTACCGACCATGGCATCAACTTCTATGACCGCAGTTCCCGTCAGATGCGCAACTTCATCGTCTACGATAAGAGTGGCAAGTATTCTACTGCCTGGGCTTACGATATTCTCCAGGACAAGAAGGGCAGGATATGGATGGGTTCTTATCAGGGCGGTGTCTTCGTGATGGATAAGGCGGCTCTTCTGAGCGGCAAGACCATAGCCGACTGGCATTACTCGGATAAGGGAAAGAATGCGCTCTCTGGTCTGCATGTCGGTCAGATGGTGATGGATGGAAAGGGTAGGATTTGGGTTTCTACCTATACCCGTCTCGACTGCATCAATCCGAACGATATGAAGGTGGTGCAGGTAGCTAACTCTGATGTTGTCAACTATCTGATGGCAGACAGCAAAGGCAATATCTGGATGGGTGATAACAATTCGGTAACCTGTTATTATGCAGCCGGTTCTGTGCTGGGTAACAGCTTCTCTTCCAAGACATGGCAGATTGGTGGCAAGGTAAGTACCATGTGCGATGTGGAAGGCAAGATATGGGTGGTATCGGGCAATGAATGCTGCGTAATCAATCCACAGGGCGAGAGCCAGCGTTTCATGATTCCTTCTGTTGTGCCGCTCAACATCTGTTACAGCAGACAGACTCATGAGGTAATGATGGGCGGCAATGACGGCTATGTGGCAATCAGTTCCGATGTAGCACAGAAGCCTAAGCAGTTTACTCGCCTGATGCTGGCTGGAATCATCGTAAACGGACAGGCTTGTGAGGAGCGTGGAGAAATCCTGAAACTGAAGAGTGATGAGAACAACTTCACCCTGCAGCTCACCGACCTTCCTTTTGCTGATCATCCTTCAGCCGTTTATGCTTACAAACTCGAAGGCAGCGACCACGACTGGCATTATCTGAACTCCGGCAATATCGATATCACCTACAATGGTTTGTCGTATGGCGATTATCATCTTACGGTTCATGCCGTGGATGGTGAAGGCAAGATAGCTGCCGAGGTTTATTCGCTCGACATCTCCGTCCTGCCGCCTTGGTATCTCTCCTGGTGGTGCAAGCTCTTCTATATCACGGCACTCATCGTGTTTGTGGCATGGCTGGTAAGCTGGTATTTTCTGCGCAAGGAACTGGCTGATGCCCAGAAGCAGAAGGCTGAGGTGTTGGAGCAGGTACAGATGCGTATTGACTTCTTCAACCGTTTGACGGAAGATTTGAAGGCTGCCGTAGCTCATCATTCATTTGATGAGGTGACAGCTCTGATGGTCCGCTACCTGAATGTGAAGAAACCTGAGGTGTCATCTTCTGTTGCCACTGGATTATCCGCTTCGCCTGTATCTGAGCCTGAGTCATCATCCTCAGAACCAGTTCCTGCACGCTCTGAATCTTCTGAAGAGGAAAAGAAGGAAGTAAATGTCAGCGAGTTGGATGTGGCAGACAAGCGTCTGCTCGAAGAGATCAATGAGGCGATAGAGAAGCACATGATCGATTCTGACTTCAATGTTTCGATGTTGCAGGATGTGATAGGCATAGGTGGCAAACAGCTGTATCGCAAGACGAAGGCGATAACGGGTCGTACGCCTGTAGAGTATATCCGTGAGATGCGTATGAGCCGTGCTGCCGAGCTCCTGAGCCAGGGCAAGTTCAGTGTTTCCGAGGTGATGTATACCGTTGGTTTTTCCAACAGCAGCTATTTCTCCAAATGCTTCTCCAAGGAGTATGGTATGACCCCTACGGAATACATGAAGGTGAAGAGGTAAATAAATGATGTGCTTCCGTTTGCCTATAGATATGGCTGCGTGGGGTTAAGAATATGGCTGTGTTGGGTTACGGATACGACTCCGTTGGGTTACGGATACGACTCCGTAGGCTAATGGAGACGTATCCTTCGGCTTGTCGAGATATCTGCGTCAGCTGATTGAGCCACTTGCGTTAGCTGATTGAGCTACTTGCGTCAGCTGACTGAGCCACTTGCGTCAGCTGATAAAATACGTTCCGATGCAGTAAAAAATGCGTCCCGATGTAGCATTTGCTACGTCCCGACGCAGCAAAAGATACGTCCCGACGTAGTATAAGCTACGTCGGGACGTAATTTCAGCTTTATGAAAACGGCTGCATAGAAACAAAAAAAAGAGTGTATTGAACTTGTTTTTGCAAACTGTAATCGGGTGTGACAAAAAATCGACAATTAACTAAATTTATGAATATATATGCTAAAGAACATAGATATTTCATATCAAACATTTAAATTTTAAGCGATTATCTTGGGCAAATAAGAAAATATTTGTAATTTTGCACCGATTTAAGTTAAATAGGTATTTCCATGTGTGCATATTAGTGAAAGAATGTATAAATGGAGGGGCGAAGTGTCGCCCTGAGTGCTTTCGGCTTTTACCAAACGAGAAAAAAATGAGAAAAAAATAATAATTATTAATTAGTAAACTTGAAACAAACAAGGATGAGAAGATTAACTCTTTTACTTGTCTCACTTGTATTGTTGTCTATCCAATCGGTCTTGGCGCAGAGTTTCAGCGTCAAGGGTACAGTCGTGTCTGCTGAAGACAACGAACCGATGATTGGTGTGACCATTATGCAAGAGGGAACATCAAATGGTGTGGTGACCGATATTGACGGTAACTATACCATCGAAATTAAGGGTGCTTCGAAGGCTACGCTTGCCTACTCTTATGTGGGTTGCGTTACGCAGAAGCACGTTGTGAAAGCGCAGACAAATACGCTCAACATCACCCTTGCTTCGGATTCCAAGATGATGGACGAAGTGGTTGTGGTGGCGTATGGCGTGAGAAAGAAGGGAACCATTGCGGGTTCCGTGTCTGCCGTAAAGTCTGAAAAGATAGAAAATGTGCCGGCGGCAAGCTTCGACCAAGCTTTGCAGGGACAGAGTACTGGTTTGCAGGTCATCTCTTCTTCGGGTGAACCTAGCAAGGCGGCTACCTTCCAGATCCGTGGTACCAACTCTATCAACTCCGGCAAGTCGCCACTCTTTATCCTCGACGGCGTGCCAATCTCAAGTTCTGATTTCAATACCTTGAGTCCTAACGACATCGAAAGTATCTCTGTATTGAAAGATGCCTCTTCTACCTCTATCTATGGTGCACGTGCTGCCAATGGTGTGGTTGTCATCACTTCCAAGCGAGGCTTGGCGATGGACAAGGCGAAGATTACGCTCCGTGCACAGTATGGTTTCTCTGAGTTGGCACAGACCAACTGGAAAATGATGAATACCGACGAGCGTATCCAGTTTGAGAAAGAAGTAGGTCTGGATACAGGTAAGGATTACAATCTCCTTTCAAGAGTAAACGTAAACTGGCTGGACGAGGTGTTCAACGACCGCGCTCCGCTGCAGAGCTACGAACTCTCTATCAACCGTGCTACCGACCGCTTGAACTACTATGTTTCTGGTGGTTTCTACGATCAGGACGGTATCGCACAGAATTCAACCTTCCGCCGTTACAACATCCGTACCAATGCTGATGTAAAGGCTAGCAAGTGGTTGAAGGTAGGTACCAACACCATGGCTGCCTATGAGGAGGCTCAGCAGGCTGACGACGGCAGTTATACTACCGTTACTCCTATCTCAGCATGCCGATTCATGTTGCCTTACTGGAATCCATACGCTAAGGATGGCAGTCTGGCTTCACTTTCAGCAGGCAACTGGGCAGGAACCAGTGAGAACCCTATCGTTTACATGGGCATGAATCCTATCAAGAACAAGAAATATAAGGTGCTCTCTACCATGTATGCTGAAATCTATCCGATAGAGAATCTGACTATCCGTACTCAGTTCGGTGCCGATTTCACTCATTCTACAGCGTTCCTCCAGTCGTTCCCAAGTCTCTCTTCAAATAACGGACAGGGTACAGCGGCACGCCAGAGCAGCGATGCCATCAACCTGACAGAGACCACTACGGCTAACTACCGTTTCACCCTGAACGATATCCATTCGTTCAACGTGATGCTGGGTCAGGAGGCTGTTAATTTCCACTCAGAGGGTTTCCAGGTATATTCCAAGGGTCAGACCAGCGATCTTCTGACCAACGTATCATCAGGTACACGTGCCAGCCGCTGGGCAGATTCATCTTCTGACTACTCTTACCTGTCATTCTTCATGCGTGGCGAGTATAACTATAAGGAGCTCTACTATGCCGACTTCTCTCTGCGTACCGATGCTTCTTCACGTTTCGGTAAGGATCATCGCTGGGGTACATTCTGGTCGCTCGGTTTCATGTACAACGTGAAGTCTACCGACTGGCTGAAGGATATGAAGTGGCTCAGCACAGCCCAGATTGCCGTAAGTACCGGTACATCGGGTAACTCTGAGATTCCAAACTATTATCACCTGGCTCTGGTATCGGGTGGTGCCAACTACGATAATACTGCCGGTTTCTCTCCATCACAGAGTGGTAACGAGGAATTGGGTTGGGAGTCAACATGGGCAAACAACTTCGCCCTCCGTTTGGGCTTCCTCGACAGAATCAACTTCAGCTTCGAGGCTTACTACAAGCGTACTTCCAATATGCTGATGCGCGTTCCTGAGTCTTATACCGTTACCGGCGAGGGCTATCGCTGGAAGAACGTAGGTGTGATGGCTAACAAGGGTATCGAGCTGAGCGCTGACGGTGATGTAATCCGCACACGCGACTTCACCTGGAATGTAAGTGCCAACGTATCTTACAACCAGAACCGATTGAAGGAACTCTATAACGGTGTAACCGAGTATGTAAACTCAACCACCGGTTTGAAGTATGTGGTAGGTCACTCAGTAAGCGAGTTCTTCCTGAACCGTTATGCCGGTGTGAACCCAGCGAATGGTGAGCAGCTCTGGTATGATAAGGATGGCAACGTGACCAACGAGTTCCGTGAGAGCGACAAGGTGATGACAGGCAAGACCTATGATGCACCTTGGATGGGCGGTTTCGGTACAAGCTTCCGTTGGAAGGGCTTGCAGCTTTCTGCCCAGTTCAGCTGGATCGGTACACGCTACGTGATCAACAACGACCGTTACTTCGAGGAGAGCGGTGTAACCTTCGGTACTGCTTACAACCAGTCAAACCGTCTGTTGTACGACCGTTGGAAGCAGCCAGGCGATATTACCGACATCCCACGTTGGGGCGAGGTAACCCAGCTCGACGACCGCTTCTTGGAGAATGCATCGTTCCTCCGTCTGAAGAATCTCAGTCTGTCCTATTCATTGCCACAGAGTCTGTTGCGCAAGACCAACTTCTTCTCTATGGTCAGAATCTATGGTCAGGCACAGAACCTCTTCACCATAACCGGTTTCAACGGTCTGGATCCTGAGGTTTCATCCAATATTTACCAGGCACAGTATCCGGCATCACGCCAGTTTACTCTGGGTGTTGAATTGCAATTCTAACCAAGAAAGGAGAAAAAAATGAATATCAAAAATATAAAGACATACATCCTGTCGGGAATCCTAGCCCTCTCGATGTCTTCCTGTCTTGATAAGTATCCTGAGGATTCTATCCGCATGGACCAGGCTATCAACACGGTGGGCGACATGGACAAGCTGGTGTACGGTATCTACGACAGTTTCAAGAGCAGCGCCCTCTATTCGGGCAATCTGACAATCCTGCCAGATCTGCAGGCAGACTTCGTGTACTGCGTGAAGGGCTACTCTAATGCCTATGGCGATATCTACCGTTGGAAAGATATCAAGGCTACCAACACCGACATCGAGGCGGTATATGCCGATCTTTATGGTGTTATCAACAATGCCAACTTCCTGCTCGACAACGTAGATAAGGTAAAGGCAAACACCAACAGTGATAAGGAGCTCGACAAGCTGGAGCAGTGTGAGGGCGAGGCTTACTTTGCCCGTGCCCTGGCTTACTCAGAGTTGATCAAGTGTTTCTGCAAGGCTTATGACAGCGATGAGCAGGCTGCGAAGGAACTCGGCGTTGTACTCACAGAGCACTATTACGGCAATGAGCCACAGAAAAGAGCCACTCTGAAGGAATCATACGAATTCGTATTGAGAGACCTTGACAAGGCTGCCGAATATCTGAAGGTAGATGAAGACTTCACAGGAAGTCTCTACAACGAGATTTTCTTCAACGAGTATACCTGTCATGCCTTGCGTGCGCGCGTATCCTTATATATGCACAAGTACGATGATGCCATTAAGTATGCATCTAAGGTAATCGGCAGTAAGTATTATACATTGGAGAAGGCTTCTTCCAACACTTATACAAACCAGGTGAACGATTACAAGTATATCTGGACCTATGGTGATTCGCGTGAGGCTATCTGGAAGGTAGGCTTCACCGTGAACAGCTATGGCGGTGCACTGGGTACCATCTTCGATAACTACAACTATGTAACTTATCGTCCAGACTATGTGCCTGAGACATGGGTCATCAACTCATTCGACGCCAATGACCTCCGTGCTGCAGCCATCTTCACAACCCGTGTAACAGGTTATGAGCACGGTTTGCAGTGGCCTTTGCTGAGCAAGTATTTCGGCGATGCAGAATTCCTGAACAACAATATCCTGCATGTTCACCAGCCAATGGTATTCCGTCTGTCAGAGCAGTATCTGATACGTGCTGAGGCTTACGCCATGAAGGGGGACTATGGTAAGGCAGGTAAGGACATCTCTACCTTGCGTACAGCCCGCTACTCTTCATATGGTGGTAACACCTCGATGAGCGAGAGCAACGCCATGAAGATAATCGAGGCAGAGCGTGTGAAGGAACTCTATATGGAAGGCTTCCGTCTGAACGACCTCAAGCGCTGGCACAAGGGATTTGAGCGTAAGGCTGCCGACCAGCCTGCTGCCAACTTCGTGCAGAGCAGTCTGAAGGTTGAAAAGGATGACCCTCTCTTTGTCTGGCCAATTCCTCAGCATGAGCTTGAGGCACCAGGTTCTGAGATTCAGCCTAATGAAAGTAACAAATAAAATAAGGAGACGATCATGAAGAAAATAATGATGGGATGTTTGGCAGCCGTTGCTGCACTCATCGCTCTTGTGAGTTGTTCACAGGATTATACCACTTATGCTGGTCCAAGTCATATCATGTTCTCTGATACGCTCTATCAGTATGCTGTACAGGAAAGCAATGAGGTTTTCAATGTGCCTGTATCAGCAACCGAAAAAGCTGACTACGACCGCACCTTCGGCGTGGAGGTTGTAGATAAGCAGAGCAATGCCATCGAGGGACAGCACTATCGCATCCTCAACAACACCGTTACAATCAAGGCGGGCGAGATGGTAGGAAATGTACAGGTTCAGGGTATCTATGATAACATCGGCAAGACCGACTCGCTCGGCTTCACCCTGAAACTGGTGATTCCGGAGAAGTATAACTGGACAGATCTCTATAAGGACTATGCCCACGTGGTAATGCAGAAGTCTTGTCCTTTCGATATCCACAACTTCTCTGGCTGGTGCATGGTAACATCTACCTTCTACAGCAAGTATCTGAACAACGTAACCAACCGTCTGATCAAGACTGAGGTGGTGGAAGGCGAGGAGAATACCGTTCTGCTGAAGGATGTTTACTATAAGGGCTACAACCTGAAGTTGAAGTTCAATACCAAGAACATGCTTGAGCCAAAGGTAGAGATGGACGACCAGATAGCCGGTGAGACCGGCGAGGCGTTCGGTACCATCTATGGAGACGGCAAGTTGCGCATCAGCCAGCCTTCTCTCTATACCTCTTATTATAACACCTGCCAGAACTATGTATTGCAGTATGTCACCATGAGTGTAGACAACAAGGATGGTTCAACCTTCGGCAACGTAGGAACCTTCATCACCATGTTTGAATGGATCAGCGATGCAGAGGCAGAGAAATTGAAAGAACAAGGATATTAATCGTAGAATAAAAAGAAAATGAAAACATTGATTTCAAAATATTGGCTCGTATTGATGGCGCTGGTATCAGTGACTCTGTTCACAGCTTGTTCCAGCGATGACGACGATGCCGTAACTCCTGTGTTCCCACAGGTACAGACTATCGGCGGTGCAGCTGGCGCTGAGTTGGACTTCACCTTCGATGCCAACGAGAGCTGGAGCCTTTCTTCAGACAAAATCTGGTGTAAACTGGTGCAGGGCGAGAAAACAGACGCCTTCGTACTCAATGGTACTGCAGGCAAGCAGACCATCAAGGTTAAGATTACTGCTGATGATGCCAGCGATGATATGAGCGTGGCTCAGCTCTTCCTGAACATGGGTGGTCAGAAGGTTGCCATCGCTGAGGTTAAGCGTTCGGCTGCCGGCTATGACCTGAAGGTTTACGATGCGACTGGCGAAGATATTACCGAGACAGGTATCACTGTAGGTTACAATGTATACAACAAGTTTACTGTAAAGTCAAACTTCCGTTTTGCTGTTACCAATACTCCTGCTTGGGTAGACTTGGAAGGCGGCTTCCTGGTAGGTACACCTAACAAGGAAGTTGTAGGCGGTGTTTCCTTCAAGGAGAATCAGGGCGTAAGTGCTAAGTATGCCATCGCTAAGGACGGCAACTACACCATCACCTTCACTTCTGAGGATGGCAAGGCTGCTGTAACCATACCTGTTATCTATAATGGTATGACCACCAGCACCATGGATGTTACTTATCCAACCTCTTCACGGTGGGCAGTATGGAATGTATCTCTCGATGGTAAGGTGTTCACTCAGAATGGTTCTAGCCTGAATGGTGGTGATACCAACGATTTCACCTTCTACAACTTCGTTCCTTTCACCCTCAAGACCTTGGGTGATGCTTACCAGCTGGCAGTCTTCGAGAAAAAGGAAGCTGGTCTGTTCGAGGATACATCTGGTGCTGTGAAACTGCAGGGTGAAAAGGGTGACGTTAAGCTCACTATTGATGCCTTGAGCAGCGGAAGCCGTGAGTTCCTGGTTTATGCATTGCCACAGAGCGTATTCGAGAGTCTGGAGAATGGACTCGACGGAATGCTGGAGGAAGACTTCATGACAGTGAAGAGCGATTACGACCGTTACTTCCTGATGGATGTTGTACAGAAGGAGGCCAACTCTTCTGCTGATGATCAGTCTGCAGCGCCTACAATCTTGAAGATGAACTACTTGCCAGTAGAGTGCAAGAAGGATAAATCAATGTATGGTTCTATCATATCAGAAGCATTTGGCTACAATGGTGACGAAATATATGTTGCTCAGTCAGAAGTAGGAAGCTCTCTTACAGTTAATCCTAAAATCAAGGATTGGGATCCTACCACTATGATGGAGACAGGCTATCTTACAGTTATGGATAGCAACGGAAATGATGTTTATGCAGAGCCTGGTATGGATGAGAATAATAACTGGGTATTCTCCGTAAATGTTCCTGCTGCTACTCCGATATTTATGGTATTCAAGGACAACGGAACTCCTGTAAAAGTTCTTGTTGTTGAATCTCCTGATGAGGGAATGAGTAAGAAACATACTTCTATCAGAAAAATTAGAAAGTAATGAACAGAATGAAAATATTTTCAAAGGCACTCTTGTTGCTCTTGGTCTCTCTCCTGACCTTTGCAGCAACAAGTTGCTCGGATGATGAAACCGGAGGCTGGGACGGCACATACGGATATGTGCAGTTCAAGCTCAGCAAGAAGGTTTCTTCTAGAGCTACCCGTGCTACTGCCCTTGACAAACTTGAGAAACTGGATGATGCCAAGAAAATCAAGGTGGTCATGGAGCACAACGGTACAACTGTGTCTCAGACACTGGTGCTCAATTCTTATAATTCAGAGAATGCTGAGTATGGTCTGAGAAGTGAAAAACTGCAACTCGCTTCGGGTACTTACACCGTCATCGGTTTCTATCTCTATGATGCTGTAGACGAGGAGTTGCTGGCTTCTTCTGCTGGCGAAACATTCACTGTAGTAGGTGGCGGTCTGGAAGTACAGAACCTCATGGTGGAGACTGTGGAACGTGGTAAGGTTAAGTTCAATCTCGTGAAGGAGTGGGAGAAGACCCGTGCCGGTGGTACAGAGTATCTCTTCTCTAATATCCGTCTCGTTGACGTCAGCGTAACCAACCTCTTTACCCGTGAGACCTATACCTTCCCTGAACTGAAGGTGAAATACAAGGAGGGAAGCAAGGAGAATCAGAATCCTGACAATGAGAACGATAAGTATATGGACACAGGTACAGCTTACTGCGATTCTACCGTATGGCTGCCTGCCGGTACTTATCAGGTTACCTCATATACCACCTACGGCAAGACAGGTGCGGTGAAGACCAAGTATGAGACCCAGCCTGTAAAGGGTGAGGCTTTCATTATAGAGGACAATCAGCTCAATGATAAAGCTCAGGTGCCTATCCTCCTTTCCAAGACAAAGGAGTATATCAAGGACTATGAGGCGTTGAAGGCTATCTGGGAATCTCTCCAGGGTAAGGAGTGGAGCTTCTATGGCGATGCTACCTTCAAGGGAGCTAACTGGAACTTCAACAAGGAACTCGATATGTGGGGTGAACAGCCGGGCGTAACGCTCAACAGCAACGGCCGTGTCATCGGTCTTATCATTGCCGGTTTCGGTGCAAAGGGAATCGTACCTGATGCCATCGGACAGCTGACAGAACTCCAGGTGCTCAACCTCGGTTCTCACGATGAGAAGATTGGTGCCAACATCTTCAATGATTATGATGCAAACAGTCTGACTGCAGCAAAGAAGAGCAGCATGCGTCACGACTATGAGAACAAGTTCCTGAAGTATGACCCACGTGCCAATATGTCGGAGATGATTGTAAAGAGCTACAACTCAGATCCTAAGGTGGCACCGAAGAACAGAATCAAGAAGGACAGCCGCATCAACCTGAAGGATGCGCAGATCGGTACGTTGACCAACCGCATCACCGGTATTTCAAAGGCCATCTACCGTCTGACCAAATTGCAGCAGTTCTACATCGGTAACTCTTCTATCACATTCGATGAGGTTTGTGCGAAGTTCTACAATGCTGACGATCCTGTTTATGGTAAGTTTGCACAGGAGTTTAAGGATGAGGATTGGGACAAGATGGAAAACCTGACCGATATCGAGCTTTACAACTGTCCGAAGATCAGTCGCATTCCAGACTTCTACTATAATCTCCCTAAATTGCAGGCGATGAACCTGGCACGATGCAAGGGCATCTCAGCCAAACAGTTGAGAAAAGATTGGACTCGCTTAGCTGAGGAGAAGACCGGCAAGACACTCCAGATTCTCTATATGAGTTACAACAACCTGGAGGAGTTCCCAGAGTCATCTGCCTTGAGCAAGATGGTAAATCTCGGTTTGCTCGACCTGGCTTACAATAATATCAAGAAGGTAAATCCGTTCGGTTCTGAGGTAGCACTTTCTTCACTCTATCTGAACAACAACCAGATTGAAGAGATTCCTGCTAATCTCTGTGCCTTTACGGATGATGTAGAGAGTCTGACCTTCGCTCATAACAAACTGAAGAAGATTCCGAATATCTTCGATGCAAGTTCTGTTCGCGAGATGGGTTCTGTAGACTTCTCTTACAACGAGATTACAGGTGTAGATAAGAGTCATGGAACCTACAAGGGTATTAATGCAGCTTCAGTCAGTCTGTCAAACAATAAGATAGAGAAGTTCCCTTCAGAGCTGTTTACAGCCGGTTCGCCAATCACAACCATCGATTTGAGCGGCAACCAGATGCGTACCATCCCTAAGGGTTCCATCAAGGGCAAGAAGGCTTATCTGCTGCAGGTCATCGACCTCCGATTCAACAAGTTGACATCCCTCTCTGATGACTTCCGCTCAACCACATTGCCATATATTACCAATATGGACTTGAGCTACAACTGCTTCACCGAGGTGCCAACCCAGCCATTGAACAGTGCCGTGCTCCGTGCCTTTGCCATCAACCACCAGCGTGATGAGAATAACGACCAGCGTTGCCTGCGTACATGGCCTACAGGAATCACAACCTGTCCGAGCCTGATCCAGTTCCAGATTGGTTCCAACGATATCCGTAAGGTAGAAGAGACACTGACCTCTCACCTTTATATCCTGAATATCGCAGACAACCCTAACATCTCTATTGATGTAACCAGCGTCTGCCCATACATCAAGGCAGGTATGTATAAGCTGTTCTACGACAAGAATCAGGATATCCGCGGTTGCGATGCTTTGGATCTCGAAAATTAAACCCTATAAGAAAGTAGTAATATGAAATATATGAATAAACTGACATTAGGTATCGTTCTCGCTGCCGGGCTTTTCACAGCCTGCAGCGATAAGGATGATGTCGATATCCCGGGAGGATTGGCGCTCGATAAAGAGGAGATAGCCATAGGCCCTCAGGGTGGAACAGAGCAGATCGCCATCGCTGCCTCACAGGACTGGGTAGCAAATACCTCTGAGCCTTGGCTGATGCTTTCGCCTGCCAACGGCGTGGGTTCTGTTGAGGGTACCATCAAGGTGGATTCTACTCTTTCCAACACGCTCCGCAGCACAGAACTCAGTTTTCAGGGTGCCAACGGACAGAGTCGCAAGCTTACCATCACCCAGTTCGGTTATGGCAAGCAGATCTTCCTGAAGGATCCTGTTGTAGAAATCGAAAACTCCGGTTCTTACGATAACCGTGCTTTCGAGAGTCTGATTTCTGCCAACGTAGAATGCAAGATTGGTAAGATAGAGTATTCTTTCGAGGGTGATCTGACCGATGCCGAGAAGGCAGAGAACGAGAACTGGCTCCTGAACAGCAAAGATGAAGATAAGCTGAGAGGTACTAACCTGGGTATCGTGCTGGACAGAAAGTACCGTCCTCGCACCGTGAACTTCAAGTTTCGCTGGGCGATGAACGTGGTTCCTGCCGTTCGTGTGGCTAAGGTTCATCTCGTGCCAGTCAAGGCTGAAGACCAGCTGGTAGATGCAGATGGCAAACCTACAGATGATGTTATCCTGACCGTTCGTCAGAAGGCAGCACCAAAGATTGAGGACAACCGTGCCGGTGACTCTCTCTCTGTCATCATGATCAACCAGAAACTGGGTAGCATTGCTACCTTCGATTCCAGCGATAACATGCGCAACTGGAGCGGCGTAACGCTCTGGGAAGCTACTGATGCTTTTGTGAAGGAGCATCCTGAGGCTGTAGGACGTGTACGTTCTGTCAAGTTCAGCATGTTCAACCTTAAGAGTGGTGAAACTCTTCCTAAGGAAGTGGGCAATCTCAAGTATCTGGAGTCTTTCTCTGTTGCTGCCAACGAGAACAACCAGATTCGTGAGGTGAAGCTCGGTGAAGAAATCTGCTCGCTGAAGTATCTGAAGAATCTTACCGTTCAGGCTTACGGTCTGACTCAGTTACCTGCTGACTTTGCTAAACTGGGTAGCAGCCTTGAAACGCTCAATCTGGTAAGTAACAACTTCAACAAGTTGTCGGATATCACCAATATCGTCAACGAGAAGAACTTCCCTAAATTGCGTAACCTCATTCTCTATGCACAGCGCCGTACGGATGTTGTCACCAACATCGCTTCGCTGGGAGAAAAGAACGCATCAGGCGTCTATGTTTATAATAACTATCCTATCGGACTGTATGGTAAGGTAAATGCCGGATCCGCAGACCGCCAGGCGCTTCTCAAGCTCCTGACATGGGATAAGTTGAATACACTGGAGTTGTCTTACTGCTTCCTGGAGGGTGAACTTCCTACCGATGATGAGATGGATGCAGCTTTGGAGGCTGCCGGCAAGGCTACCCGATACAGCAAGTCTGACTTCTCTACCAATAAGGCTGATTATCTCGACAAACTGGTAGGTGATACCTGTAAATGGTTGCTCTCTGGCTGGGATAATCCAGTAACTTGCAAGCACAAGGATGGTTCTTTAGTTTATGAGGATGTTTATCCTCTTCAGGTGCCACGTGTATTGCCAAACTGCCGTCAGTTGTCGCTCAACCTTAACTTCCTGACAGGTGCGGTGCCAAAGTGGATTCTTTATCATCCACATCTGGTAGAATGGACTCCTTCTATCATGATCTTCAACCAGCAGCCTAAGGGTAAGAACAGCGATGGCGCTGCCGTTGGTTTCTCTAATATGACAGAGGATAGCTTCAGTTTCGATTACTTCTACGGAACCAGCGACCCTGGTAATAAATGGGAGGTTTCAGGTGTAGCTTATCCGCTCTACTACCGCAAATACGTGGCAGCAGGCGATATTAATGAAGCTGCGCTGATGGCTAAGTACAGGAGAACTAAGAAAAAGTAAGATAAACATAAAAACAATATAGAAGCAAACAATGAAGAAAAAGTTTTTCTATATAGCAATGGTCGCATTGGCATTGACAGGCTGTTCTGACAGCCTGTCAACCATCGGCTCTTCTGACGGCAATTCAGAAATCACCATCCCGGCAGATGCTGAGGCGGGTGAACTGCTGATTAAGTTCAGTCCGGAGATGAGCGACATCCTCGACCAGGCACAACTGAGCAAGACCCGCGCCGGAAAGGCTACCCGTTCGGGTATTCCTTCTACCGACGAGGTGCTCGACATCCTGGGAAGCTACAGCTTTGAGCGTGTGTTCCCGGTAGATGCAAATACTGAGGCAAGAACCCGCGAGGCGGGACTCCACCTCTGGTATACGGTGAAGTTTAATAAGGGAACCGACCTGAAGGCGGCTGCCGAGCGCCTGAAGCAGTTGGGCGAAATCTCAAAGGTTCAGACCAATGGTCGCATCAAGCGTGCTTACAATACCGACAGCAAGCGCATCTATCTCAGCGATAAGGCGCTTCAGCAGAAGTCTACCCGCGCAGCAGCCGAGGGCGAGCCAAACGACCCAGGCTTTGCCAGCCAGTGGCACTACCGCAACCTGGGTGAGGGCAACTATGACTTCGAGAATCTCAATAATAATCACGTAGGCGCTAAGGCTGGATGTGATGTGAATGCACTTGAGGCATGGAAGACCTGCACCGGTGATCCTTCTATCATCGTGGCTATTCTCGATGAGGGTGTGATGTATACTCACCCTGATCTGGCAGCCAACATGTGGTGCAACCCGGGCGAAAGTGTTCAGGGTGCCCAGACTGACGGCGACGGAAACGGTTATGAGGGCGACCTTCATGGCTACAACTTCGTTACTGAGAGCGGCGATATTACCTGGACTGATGCCAATGACACCGGTCATGGTACTCACGTAGCTGGTACCATTGCAGCCGTAAATAATAATGGTAGAGGTGTTTGTGGTGTAGCTGGTGGTGACGGAACTCCTAACTCTGGTGTCAAGATCATGTCATGCCAGGTGTTCTCTGGTCAGAACAGTGTAACCTTGGCAGGCGAGGCGAGAGCCATCAAGTATGCTGCCGATAATGGTGCTGTCATCCTGCAGTGCAGTTGGGGTTACAACTCTTCAGAGTCTAGCATCATCAACGGTTATACTCCGGGTCCTGCTACCGAGAAGGAATGGGCTGAGACCTATCCGCTGGAGAAGGAAGCTCTGGATTACTTCATCAACAATGCCGGTTCGCCTAATGGTGTCATCGACGGCGGTATTCCAGTCTTCGCAGCCGGTAACGAGTATGCTGGCAATCCTGCTTTCCCAGGTGCTTACTCTAAGTGCGTCAGCGTATCTTCATTAGCTGCCGACTTTACTCCAGCCTGCTACACCGATTTCGGTTCGCTCGTAACCCTGAGCGCTCCTGGTGGCGACTTGGAATATTACAGCAAGATTGGCGAGCAGGAAGATGAATACTGGGCAGAGACGACAACCGAGCAGAAAGGTGCTGTGCTCTCTACGATGATCCAGAACGGTAAGCCTGCTTACGGCTACATGGAGGGAACCTCTATGGCTTGTCCTCACGTTTCGGGTGTGGCTGCCTTGGGTCTCGCTTATGCTGCCAAGACGAATCGTCATTATCGTGCTGCCGACTTCGTAGCCCTGATGAAGAAATCTGTGAAGGAATTGGATAGTCATTATCAGAATGGTGCAACCAAGACCTACTACATGAACCATACTACCGTAGGTGCTTCGCCTGAGATTGTACAGCTCTCTAAGTACATCGGCAAGATGGGTGCTGGTCTGATTGATGCAGCTCAGCTCTTGAATAACATCAAGAACAAGGAACTCAGTTCTGATATGAAGTTGCCTAACGTGTATGTGGGCATCGAGAAGACTGTTTCTCTCAACCTCGCTGCATATTTCGCAGGTCAGACAGAGGGATTCTCTTGCTCAGTAGCGAATAACGGCGTAGCTTCTGCTTCGGTAGATGGCAAGACGCTCATCGTGAAGGGACTCGCTGCCGGAAGTACATCGCTCACCGTAACAGCTGCCGATGGTACCAGCCAGACCGTAGTTGTGACCGTTAGAAAGAGTGCCGGTAACAATGGTTGGATGTAATTGGATGTAATATGAAGATATTTGCTTTCCTATCGCTTTTCTTCCTGGCTTTGCCTGTCACGGTGAATGCGCAGAAGGAACTGCTGAAGTTTGAGCATCCGCTTATCGATGCAGGTACGATGACCGAGGACGATGCGCCTCGCACCTTCACCTTCGTAGGTAAGAATGTGAGCAAGAAGATACTGCACATCACACAGGTGAGAACCACCTGTGGATGTACCAGTTCTTATGTCAAGGGCGATGTGATGAAGCCTGGCGATACCTGTCAGGTGCAGATCACCTTCACGCCTAACCGCTATCCGGGCACCATCAATACGGGTGCTTATCTCTATCTGAAAGAGGTAGAGGGACAGCCTGCCGTTAAGCTTGCCTTAACGGGCAAGGTGCTGCCAGGTGCTGACCAGTGGGCACGCTATCCGCACAAGATGGGCGCACTCAGACTGAAACAGGCGAAGGCAAGTATCACAGAGGTAAAGCCGGGCACAGAGCCTGAGGCACGTATCCTCTGCGGAAACAGCGGTGACAAGCCGCTCCGTATATCCAGCCTCCTTCTTCCTCCTTATGCCCGTCTTACGACAGAGCCTGAGGTGATAGAACCGGGTGATGAGGCTGACCTCGTCATCACCATCATAGCCGATAAGATTCCGGCTACGATGCCCGAATCCTTCACCTTCCCTGTTATTCTGGAGGGCTTGGACGCCCGCCCGTCTGACAGAACGATACAGGTCGTTGTAAAGTTAGAAAGGTAAAAGGGTAAAAAAGTAAAAAAGAAAAAAATACCAAGACAATGAAATATTTGAAAAAACTCTTCACCCTCCTGGTGATTGCTTTGTTTGCCTGCGGCTTTGCAGCCTGCAGCAGCGATGATGAAGAACCGGAGGAGCCTTCTCTGGAAGTTACACCTGCCAATCTTCATGGCACATGGGAGTTGGCTGAGTGGAACGGTGAACCTCTTGCTGAGGGCACATACTGCTACATCGTTTTCAACCGCAAGGACCAGACTTTCGAGATGTATCAGAAGTTTGACAGTATGTATGGTCGCCATATCACCGGTTCGTTCGCTATCAAGAACGATCCATACCAGGGTTACATCATCAGCGGAAGCTATGATAACGGTAAGGGCGACTGGTACCAGAGTTATCTCGTAACCCGCCTCCTGGCTTCCGGTTCCATGATATGGACCGCCAAGGATGATGTTACCGACATCAGCCGCTACAAGCGTTGCGATGAGGTACCTGCCGAGATACTCAAGGAATGTAAAGATCTCACTGAAGAATAAAAAAAAGAGCGAATTATCTGCAAATTCTGCGGATTATTCGCTCTTTTTTTGTATCTTTGCCCTCAAACTTATCATCGGGTTCAAAGTTTAAGGATATGATATTAACGATTACAGGTTCAGACAGCACCGGAGGCTCTGGTGTGCAGGCGGACATCAGGACGATTGCCGAGTTGGGCGGTTATGCAGTTTCGGCAATAACCAGCATCACTGTGCAGAATACGCTCGGTATTCAGGAGTTCTTCGATATTCCTGCCGAGATTGTTTCGGGGCAGATAGAGGCTATCATGAACGATATGCAGCCTGATATAGTGAAGATTGGTATGATACGCAGGGTGGAGACGCTGAATGTGGTCATCGATGCGTTGACCAAGTACCGTCCTGCCCATATCATCTATGCCCCTGCCATCTGGTCGAGCCAGGGCGATGCGCTGATGACGGAAGATGTGGTGAGCCAGATCAAATACCGTCTGCTGCCCCTCTGTTCTGTCGTCGTGTCACGCAAGAAGGAGAGCGACATCATTCTTCAGAATTCCAAACTGCTGAGCCTTGCCGAGAAGCAGGGACTCCGGATCTATCGCCTCGACAATGCCAATTCGCATGGTCTCATCAACCGTTTTTCTTCAGCTCTTGCCGTTTATCTGAATCAGGGCAAGAAGATGGAGGAGGCGTTGGCGATGGCGCAGGATTTCATCAATGTAGAACTCGTGCGCCAGAGCAATCTGCAGGGCAGGAGTTCCGAGCTCTACAACCAGTTTATCTCGCAGGTGAATAACTTCTGCCGCACTTACAGCGATGTTCATTTCTATGCCGACCAGTTGAATGTGAGTGGCCGTTATCTGGCTCAGGTTACCCGCCGCATCTCCGGCAAGACGCCGAAGGCAATCATCGATGAATACATCGTGAAGGAGATAGAGCGCGAGCTTTCTACCACCACGCATACGGTTCAGGAGATAGCCAATACCTTCGGTTTCTCCTCGCAGGCTCATCTTACCAAGTTCTTCAAGAAGATGAGAGGGGTAACGCCTTCTGCTTTCCGGCAACCAAAACCTGTTGATTAAAATGAGTCCAGCCAATTAAGGCAATAAAATACGGCCAACTGAGGAAATGAAATCCAGCCAACTGAGGAAATGAAATTCAGCCAACTGAGGAAATAAAATCCAGCCAACTGAGGAAATATCGAAGAAAAGATGGTGTTTATGTTGTTCCTATCGGGTGCTTGAAAGATTAAAATAAGGTTCATTTTACTTCTTGCCTGGTAACGGTACTAAGTTGCATCAGCGTAGTGTATGAACGAAGAAAAGTTAAAGTAATTAAGTTAAAATAGAAACACGGACAAATTGAATTTGTCCGGCTCTTTTGTCCGGTCGCTTGTAAAGGGTTAAATATTAGTAACTTATAAGCTACCGGACAATTTGTCCGGACAAATTCAATTTGTCCGTGTTATTTTTTCTTTTTATCTCTATGTTTTCCACCTCGTAACTCATGGACTTTGGAGCCATAAAACTATGAGTTAGTATTTTTAACACATAGATAAAACTCTCTCTTGCAGAATCGCCAGCGAAGCTTTTTTACAGCTTTGCTGGCGATTTCTCTGTATATAATCTTACTCAATCATGTTCTTGAGTATCCATTTCCTGAAGAATGGGTCTTCTATATTCCATAATCGAAATTTTTCGTTACGAAATTTTTCGCTAAGATACAAAAAATGTAGAAGTTCAGAAGGTGAACTCCTCTCGGTTTCTCTTAGCAGTACAATCTGTGTACTGCTTTATATATTCAGGAATATCTCTTATATATTTGCGAATCTCTCTTTATACAAAATGACTCAATGTTTGCAGAAAATGGAACATTTTTTTCTGTTTTCAGTGGAAAATGTTTCCTTTGCAGCCGTAATTGAATAAAAATATAAGAATTATGGCAGAAAATAGACAAGAATTGAACCGCAACTTGGCTCAGATGCTCAAGGGTGGTGTGATTATGGACGTAACAACTCCAGAACAGGCAAAAATCGCAGAGGCAGCAGGTGCATGCGCAGTAATGGCGCTGGAACGTATTCCAGCTGATATCCGTGCAGCAGGTGGTGTTTCACGTATGAGCGACCCTAAGATGATCAAGGGTATTCAGGAGGCTGTTTCTATCCCTGTAATGGCTAAGTGCCGCATCGGTCACTTCGCTGAGGCTCAGATTCTTCAGGCTATCGAAATCGACTATATCGACGAGAGCGAGGTGCTCTCTCCAGCAGATAATGTTTATCACATCGACAAGACTCAGTTCGACGTGCCATTCGTTTGTGGTGCCAAGAACCTGGGCGAGGCACTCCGCCGTATTGCTGAGGGTGCTACCATGATCCGTACCAAGGGTGAGCCAGGAACAGGTGATGTGGTTCAGGCTGTTACCCACATGCGTATGATGCAGAGCGAAATCCGCCGCCTGGTTTCAATGAGCGAGGATGAACTTTATGAGGCAGCCAAGCAGTTGCAGGCTCCTTACGACCTGGTGAAGTATGTCCACGAGAACGGCAAGTTGCCAGTGGTTAACTTCGCTGCCGGTGGTGTGGCTACTCCAGCTGATGCTGCCCTGATGATGCAGCTCGGTGCCGAGGGTGTATTCGTAGGTTCTGGTATCTTCAAGAGCGGTAACCCTGCTAAGCGTGCCCAGGCTATCGTGAAGGCTGTTACCAACTACAACGACCCTAAGATGCTGGCTGAGTTGAGCGAGGACCTCGGCGAGGCAATGGTAGGTATCAATGAGCAGGAGATTGCTTTGCTCATGGCTGAAAGAGGTAAGTAATAAATGAGATAACGGATAAGAGCCCCTCCTGCAAAAGAAGGGGCTTTTATATTAGATAAGTATGTTATGAGAATAGCAGTATTAGCTTTACAAGGCGCTTTTGCTGAGCACAGACAGAAGTTGGCTCAGTTGGGCGTGGATAGTTTTGAGGTTCGCCAGTTGAAGGATTGGAACCAGCCAAAGGATGGCTTGATTATTCCGGGCGGTGAGAGTACCACCCAGGCGAAACTCTTGAATGAACTGGGATTGATGGAGCCTGTGAAGGAGGCGATTGCTGCCGGCTTGCCAGTTTATGGTACCTGTGCCGGTTTGATTCTTCTTGCCAAGAAGATTGAGGGCGAGCCTAGCCATCGCATTGCTTCGATGGACATCACGGCTTTAAGAAATGCCTACGGTCGCCAGTTGGGCAGTTTCTACATTGAGGCTCCGATGAAGGGCATTGAGGGCAATATCCCAATGACTTTCATCCGTGCTCCTTATATTAAAGAGGTGTGGGGAGATGCTGAGGTTCTGGCTGAAGTAGATGGCAAGATTGTGGCTGCCCGCCAGGGTAACCAGCTCGTTACCGCCTTCCATCCTGAACTGAACGAAAGTTTGGAGATTCATAAGTATTTTCTGGGGATGTGCAGCAAGTAGGCTTCATCCAGAGATGAAACTTATTTCGTCGGCCGATGAACAGGCTTCATGGGCACATGAAGCTATATAGCAAAGTATCTTAGGATACATTGCCAAGTATCTTAAGATACATGAGCAAGTATCCTAAGATACTTTTTTATTGAATGTCTGATACTGTTATTGAAGACTATTTCCGTCCCAGCAACCAGTCAATGGCCGACACAATGCGGATGCTTTTACCGTCAATCTTATAATCACGAGTGCTGGTAAAAGCAATGAGAGTCAACTTATCACAACGCAAGACAGAAGAGGCTCTGATGAGCGAATCCGTCTCTCGCTTGAAAGTTTTTTCTCCCTCTATATCGTAGGCTACCTGAATGAGTTCCACTGCCTTGTCTTGATTACATACAACGAAGTCGATTTCCTTAGAACGTGGACTCTCCTTGTAATAATAAATGTCCAAAAATGAGTTTGTGCATCGGCGCAAAAGCTCAATGTAAACGACATTTTCCAAGCGCCACCCAATGTTCTCTGCTGCAAACGCATTGTCACGATTATTTTGAAGACCAGAATCTACGATATAAGCCTTGGCATTTCTGATGCGCTCCTTACTCTTGAAGGAATGCTTGGTGAGTAGTTGTATAAGGAAAGCTTGACGCAGATAATCCACATACTTCTTAACTGTTACATCCGACATGCTCAGAATTTTTGCTAAATCATCATAATTTACCTCTTGGCAAACATTGTTAATAAGGTGGTTGGCTATCTTTCGCAAAGCATTAACGTTGCGTATGTTGAAACGGCGCTGTATATCCTTGGTAACGATGGCTTCCATCAAACTTTGTACATAGCCACGCTTGTTGCGCATATTTTGCATCTCAGGAAATCCTCCATCGGCGATGTAGTCCAAAAAGGCTCGCTTTCTTTCAGCGTCAGCCTTGGTAGTGATGCCAACAAGGTCAACATGATGAAACATGCAATATTCATAAAAGGAGAAAGGGAACAAGTGAATCTCATTGTAACGTCCCGTGAGATGAGTGGCAAGTTCGCCACTCAACAATTTTGCATTGCTGCCAGTCACCACTAAATGTAAATTGCTGCGGAGCAGACGATTGACAAATAAGTGCCAACCATCTACATCTTGAATCTCATCTAAAAATATATATTTGATATCCGTGCCATACACTTGATAGATGCAAGAGAGAACGGTATTCAAGTCTTCTGTTTTCAACTTTGCCAAGCGATCATCGTCAAAGTTGGCGTACCCATATTTCACATGATGCTCCAATAAAACCTTATGACAAAGTGTTGATTTGCCACTTCGTCTCACACCGATAACCACTTGTGCAAGCGGACTATCTAATTCAAAAAGGTTTTCTTCATATCGGCCGACCCACTTTTGGGGTTCATAACTTTGAACATATTCCTGTTGCTCAGCCAAGACTTGCAATATCACTTTTTCATCTACCATAGTTGCTCTATTTGAGGATTATTTCTTATTTCGATTACAAAAGTATAATAAAATCTTTAAATCCAGTAGGTTACGATGCTTAAACTTTGCTAAAATGCATATTTTCGTTCTCTAAACTTTGCTAAAATGCATATTTTCGTTCTTCAAACTTTGCTAAAATGCATATTAGGCATGAATGTTGTGTATTTAAAAAGCTGTTGCAGAGTTCATGTAGATGGGGCTGTGGGCCTGTTGAGTGAGCGAAACAATGTGCCTGAGTGAACTCAATGAGCCGTCCGAATAAGCCTATTGATATGATTGAACAAGCTTACAAATACGACTGAGTAAGTGAAAGAATACGTTTGCTCAGGTTCAAGAAGTCGGAATATCAGGTTCAAGGAGGCTGTTTCTAAGAGATTCCCACTAGGCTCAGCAGCTCTGCTGAGCCTAGTCAGCAGGTCTGCCGACTGCAGTC
>OMCS01000239.1_pt1 | contig 29349 bp, 27 predicted proteins | sample 1674241 | NCBI WGS metagenome assembly OMCS01 (sample SAMEA103958153, study PRJEB25191) | human gut metagenome
AAGGGAGTAGGCCGTCAAAAGCGGCGCGAGGGTTCAAATCCCTCCTTCCGCGCCAAGAAAGACACGATGTGTATCGTGTCTTTCTTTTTTTGCGCGGGAGGGTGTCTGATTTCGGGAGGCTGCGGCGTTTATATAGTGAAAGGGCAGCGATCATACCATAACGCAGAGGACTATGGTATAATCGAAAAAAACGGAAGGGAGGCGGCGGAGTGCTGGTCTATACACAGGCGATCGAGGGTGCGGTGGGGAAGCATCTTTTCGAGGAGGTCTACGCCGCCTACTGCGGGCGTTTGCTGACGCTGGCGCACCGCCGTCTGCCGGAGCGGCAGGACGCGGAGGACGTGGTGCACCAGGCGTTTTTGGCTCTGGCGGAGCACTTCGACCGCTTGAGCCGCCTGCCCCGGCAGCAGCTGGAGGCGTATCTGGTGGTGGTCACGGAGCGGAAGTGCATCGATCTGCTGCGGCAGCAGTCGCGCCGGACGGGGGTGCCCTTCGACGAGGCGGTGGCTGCGGTGACGCCGCCGCCCTGCGGCAGCCCGGTGGCGGACGCCATGGGGCACCTCAGCCCCCGCTATCGGGAGGCGTTGCTGCTGCGGTATGGCTGCGGCTACTCCGTGGGGGAGACGGCGAAGCTGCTGGAGGTATCCTACGCCGCCGGGCAGAAGCTGCTCCAACGCGCCAAGGAGGCACTGCGCGCAGAATTAGAAAAGGAGGAGGTCGAGGTATGAATGTACTGCTCAATGACGCGCTTCTGCGGGATGAGGCGCGGCGGATGGCTGCCGCGCTGTCCCGTGCGCTGCCTGCGGAGGCGGAGGAGCCGTCCGGGGCATTTGCGGAGCGGGCGGTGGTGCTGCTGCGCCGTATGCGGCACCGTAGGGCGTGCCGCACCTTGGGACGGCGCGTGGCTGCCGCCGTGGTGACGGCGGTGCTGGCTCTGGGCATGGTGCTGGCGGTCAGCCCGGTGGCACGGGCGGCGGTGAGCCGATGGTTCCTGCGGGTGACCACTGCGGCGACGGTATACCGCATCACGCCGTCGGAGGACGGCGGCGGGCAGGGGGACTACGTGCCCACGGCACCGGCAGGCTACGCGCCGGCGGGGAATCTCACCGGGCGGGAGGGGATCCGCGTGGTGCGGTGGACGTCCCGATGGGGCGACCTGCTGTTTGAGAGCGTGCCGCTGACCGGCGGCACACGGATCAGCGTGGAGCTGCGGGACGGAGCCACGGGCGGGCTTCACAACACCGCCACCGGGCTGCGTCCCATGGGCGAGGAGGGCGCGCCGGAGGGCTACACCCGGACGGAGGTGACTGTCCATGGCGTTGCCGCACAGCTGTACCGCTTTACCGCCGGGACAGACGGAAGCTGCCGCCCCTATGGGCTGTGGTTCTATCGCGGGGACGAGACGGAGTACTTCCACTACGTGGAGGTGCCGGCGGGTGCGGCGGCTCTGGTGTGGGTGGACGAGCACGCCAACCGGCTGTTCCTGCTCACCGGAGGCTTGACGGAAAAGGAATTTCTCTCCGTGGCGGAGAGCGTGTATGGAAACGAAAGGAGCGGAACGATATGAAAAAGTATGCGGTGATCCTATGGCTGCTGGCGGCGTTGGCGGTGCTGTCCGCCTGCGGAGCGCAGACGCTCCCTGCCGGGGAGGACGATTTTGCCCCGGCGGGGACTGCTGCACAGGCGGCGGAGGAGGATCGGGGCGGCGGGAAGGTGGTCTATGTCGCCTCGTGGATGCAGGCTCACTCCGTGGTGTACTACGATGAGCAGCTGAACCGCACGGTGGAAAGCGGCGGCGACTTGACCGAGGAGGAGATCCGCAGCCGTGAGGACATCGACCCGGCGTTGATGTACACCACAGTAGCGCAGCCCAACACGAAGGTGGAGTACGACCTCCACGGCTTTCTCCAGAACATCTACTACCTTGGCGGCGATGGGGAATACTACCTTGACCCCGCCACTGCCGCCGCCATGCAGCCGTGAGGGAATATCGCGCCATTCATTATTGCAATTCCCGCGCACTTCCGGTATAATGCCCCTTGGAGCGGCCGGCGGGGAAACGTCCGCCGGTGGGAACGAAGGAAAGGCATCATCTCAGATGGTGTTTTTCTTTTGGTATGTACGCAGGAGGTGTGCTTATGAAACGAATCGCGTCCATTCAGGACATCTCCTGTCTGGGGCGGTGCTCTCTGACGGTGGCACTGCCGGTGATCTCCGCCATGGGGGTGGAGTGCGCCATCGTGCCCACGGCGGTGCTCAGTGCCCACACGGCGTTTCCGGGGTTCGTCAGCCGGGATCTGACCGACCAGCTGCCGGCTATCGCCGCCCACTGGCGGGCGCAGCACGTGCATTTTGACGCGCTGTACACCGGCTATATCGCCTCGGTGGAGCAGGTGCAGCAGGTGCTGGATTTCTTTGACGCGGTGAAAAGCGCGGACACACTGCTGATCGCCGACCCCGCCATGGCGGATCACGGGAGGCTGTACTCCGGGTTTGGGGACGACTTCCCGGCGGCGATGGCGCGGGTAGTGGCGCGCGCAGACGTTGCCATACCCAACGTTACGGAGGCGTGCCTCCTGACCGGGACGCCCTACCGGGAGGACGTGGACGAGGATTTCGCCCGGGAGCTGCTGCGGAGAGTGGCGGCACTGGGCGCGAAGCGCGTGGTGCTCACCGGCGTCTCCTTTGGGGAGGACAGGCTGGGAGCCATGGGATACGACGGCGGCGCGGGGACGTATTTCTCCTGCGCCGGGAAGCGGAACCCCGCCTCGTTCCACGGGACGGGCGACATCTTCGCCGCCACCGTTACCGGCGGGCTGATGCGGGGCATGACGCTGCAGCAGGCGACCTCGCTGGCGGTGGAGTTCGTGCTGGCGTGTATCGACGCCACGGCGCGGGATCCGCAGGCGGGGTGGTACGGCGTGGACTTTGAACGGGCACTGCCCCTCCTGTGCGACGCCGTGCGGAAGCTGCCGGAGAGCTGAACCGAACAGAAAAAAGCAGGCACCCGCGCCATCGGCGCGGGTGCCTGTTCGTGATTTCGACCTTGGCTCACTCGGGCTTGTCCTCGGAGGGCTTATCCTCAGAAGACTTATCCTCAGAAGACTTATCCTCCGTGGGGGCTTCCTCTGCGGGCTTGCCGTCAGCGGGCGCATCCTCCACGGGCTTGTTGTCAAAGTCCGGCATGGGGACAGGCTCGGAGACGATGTTGATGTGCTTGGCGGGAGCCTCGATGGTCTCCGGAACGCTGGGGCGGAAGCCGTTCTGCAGGTGCTTGGAGGCACCGTAGTTGTCCACGGTCTCCGGGTCGCGCCCCTCGATGATCGCCATCATCTCCTGACCGGTGATGGTCTCCTTCTTCAGCAGGTACGCGGCGATCTTGTCCAGCAGCCCCCGGTTCTCCCGGAGGATCTGCTTCGCCTCCTCGTGGCACTGGCGGAGGATCTTGATGGTCTCCCGGTCGGCGGCGGCATACGTCTCCTGCGCGCAGGTCATGGAGTAGCCGCCGTCCAGATACTGACTCTGGACGGAGCCGAGAGCCATCATGTCGAACTCCTCGCACATACCGAACCGCGCCACCAGATTCCGCGCCATCTCCGTGGCGCGCTCGATGTCGTTGGCGGCACCGGAGGTCATGGTGTTGCAGACGACCTCCTCGCTGGAGCGGCCTGCCAGCAGCGTGCGGATCTCCGTGAGGATGTCCTCGCGGGACATGAGGAATTTCTCCTCCTCCGGCAGATGGAGCGTATAGCCCAGCGCACCCTGCGTATGGGGAACGATGGTGATTTTGCTGACAGGCTGGGCATTCTTCTGCTTGGCAGCCACCAGCGCGTGACCCACCTCGTGATAGGCGATGATGCGCTTTTCCTCCTCGGTGATGACGGTGCCCTTTTTCTCGCTGCCGGCGATGACCAGCTCAAAGGACACCAGCAGATCGTCCTGATTTACGGCCCGGCGGCCCTTACGCACGGCGCGCAGGGCGGCCTCGTTTACCAGATTGGCCAGGTCGGCGCCCACGCAGCCGGCGGTGGCCTGGGCGATCTTTTCCAGATTTACGTCCTCGGCCAGGCGGATATTGCGGGTGTGTACCTGCAAGGTGGCCAGACGGCCGGCCAGGTTGGGCCGGTCCACGGTGATGCGCCGGTCGAAGCGGCCGGGGCGCAGCAGCGCCTTGTCCAGTACCTCGGGGCGGTTGGTGGCGCCCAGCACGATGACGCCCTTGCTGGGGTCAAAGCCGTCCAGCTCGGCCAGCAGCTGGTTCAGCGTCTGCTCGCGCTCGTCATTGCCGCCGAAGCGGTTGCCGTCCCGGGATTTACCGATGGTGTCGATCTCATCGATGAAGATAATGCAGGGAGCGACCTTGGCGGCCTCCTTGAACAGGTCGCGGACGCGGCTGGCGCCCACGCCCACGAACATCTCCACAAAGTCGGAACCGGAGATGGAGAAGAAGGGGACGCCGGCCTCGCCGGCCACGGCCTTGGCCAGCAGGGTCTTGCCGGTACCGGGAGAGCCCACCAGCAGCGCGCCCTTGGGCAGCTTGGCGCCGATGGCGGTGTACTTTCCGGGGTTATGGAGGAAGTCGATGATCTCCTCCAGCGACTCCTTGGCCTCGTCCTGTCCGGCCACGTCCTTGAAGGTGACGCCGGTGGATTTCTCCATGTAGACCTTGGCGTTGGCCTTGCCCACGCTGCCGATGCCGCCGAAGCCTCCGCCGCCGTTTTTGGCCAGCATACGGAACACCAGCATCAACAGGCCCACCATGATGATGGTCGGCAGGATGTACTGCACCATGAACACCAGCACCGGGTTCATCTGCGACTCGTAGTAGCCGGTATAGGACACCTTATGCTCCTTCAGAAGGGGCAGCAGATCGGTGTCGTTGAGATAGGCGGTGTACAGCGTCAGCTTGGAATCCTTGGACTGGGTATAGGATTTGGGCGGCGTCTTGCTGTTCTCGTCCTTCTCCTCGGTGTAGGTGTAGCCCTCCACCGGCGTGATATAGATGGCGTCGTCCTTGAACAGCACCTCGTCCACCTTGCCGCCCTCGATGAGGGACACCATCTCGCTGTATTTGATCTCGTGGCTGGTGGCCTTATTGGTGGCGTTGCTGTTGTAGGCGGCGAAATAGTTGAATGCCACCGTCAGCACCAGTGCCCATGCCACCAGCGTCAGGATGCCCCGCAGGTTGCTGCGGCCCTTGCCGTTTTTGTTGTTTTTGTCGTTGTTGGCCATGTGTATCCTCCGTAGAAACCACCGGGTGGTATACTTTTGCATTATGGCACAGTATACCACACTCCACCCTCCGTCACAAGCGGCACGCTGTCGGATTTTCTGTAAATTTTCTATGAATGCTTCTTTCTATCGTGGAGATAGTGTGGTATACTGGACGGGATACAAGGAAAACGAGGTCATACCTATGAGAGATATGAAGGATACTGCGCGCCGCCCCCTGCCCGATGCGGAGGCTGACGGCATCATCGAGGGGCGCAACGCCGTGATCGAGGCCCTGCGCGTCGGCACCGCCATTGACAAGATCTACCTCGCCAAGGGCGAGACGGACAAGACGCTGGGACACATCGCCTCCAAAGCCCGGGACGCGGGCATCGTGGTGGTGGAGGCCGACCGCCGCAAGCTGGACGGTATGTCCCGCACCCACGCCCATCAGGGCGTTATCGCGCTGGCCGCTGTCCGGGAATACGCCACGGTGGAGAGCATTCTGGCCGCCGCCGCGGAAAAGGGCGAGCCGCCTCTGCTGGTGGTGTGCGACGAGATCTCCGACCCCCACAATCTGGGCGCCATCATCCGCACCGCCGAGTGCGCCGGCGCCCACGGCGTCATCATCCCCAAGCGCCGCTCCGCCGGTCTGACCGCCGTGGTGGCCAAGACCTCCGCCGGTGCGGTAAGTTATATCCCCGTGGCGCGGGTGGCCAACATCCCCTCCCTGCTGAAGGAGCTGAAAAAGCAGGGCGTCTGGGTGTTCGGCACCGCCGCCGACGGCACCACCGACCTTTACGGCGCGGACCTGAAGGGCCCCGCCGCCATCGTCATCGGCTCCGAGGGCAGCGGCATGACCCGCCTCGTCTCCGAGAGCTGTGATTTTCTGGTAAGCATTCCCATGAAGGGCCGCATCTCCTCCCTGAACGCCTCCGCCGCCGCAGCCATCCTGCTGTACGAGGCGGTGCGCCAGCGGGGATGACCGGCGCTTCCCGTTTGATCTTTCGATCTGAGGTACTATGAGCAGGCGCGACCAACGACCCACCTATACGCCGCCCGTCCCGGACGACGAGCTTTCTCTGGAGGCCATCCTTGCCGAATACGGCAGGGGTGGGCGTCAGCCTGCCCCGCCTGCCCTGGACACCGCGCCTGCGGCGGAGCCTGCGCCTGCTGCCCCGTCCGTTCCAGAGCCTGTACCTGACCCGAAACCCGCGCCCGCGCCTGCGACGGAACCGGAGCCGGAACCTGTCCCCGAGCCAGAACCTGCGTCTGCGCCGGAGTCTGTACCTGAACCGGAGGATACGCCTCTTTCCGACGTGCCGGATCGCGTCAGCCTGAAGGACGTGATGAACCAGACGGTGGAATCCGTGCTGGAGGAGTCGGAGGACGGCGTTCTCGATGAGCCCGTCCCGCTGGGTCAGCGGCTGGCAGCGCTGCTGCACCGCTTTACGGCGCGCGGAGATGACCGGCGGCGCGGTCTTTCACAGGAGACGGAGCAGCTTTTTGACGAGCCGGAGGACGAGCCGGAGCCGGAGGAACCGGAGGAGCCGGAGCCCCGCATGGACGACGCCCTGCGGGAGGAAAAGCGCCGGTGCAACCGGCTGCGCCGCGGGCTGGTGCTGGGTGCGTTCCCCGCACTGCTGCTGGTGGTGGCCGCCGTTTTGCAGGAGCTGGAGGTGTTGCCCCCCGCGTGGCTGGACGCCGCGCTGCTGCGCTGCGCCGTGCTGGGCGGCGGGCTGCTGCTGACGGTGCTGCTGTGTCTGCCGGTGTGGCAGACGGCTTACCGGATGCTGCGGGACGGCCGTGTGGGCTGCGAGCTGTGCGCCGGTGTGACGGTGCTGGCGGATCTTTTGTGCTGCGTCAGCGGCATCGTCACCGGCAGCACCCTGTCCACGCCCTATGCCGCCGCTGGCGCTCTTCTGATCCTGAGCTGTCAGTTGGGCCTGTACCTGACGGCGGAGACCCGCCGCATCGCCTTCCATCTGGCGGATGTCAACGGCGTACCGCCCTATGTGGTGTCTGTGCTGCCCGCCGGCGTCTGCAAGCAGCGGGGCGTGCTGGAGGGCTTTTACCGTACGACCATGCGCCCCGACCCCGCCCGTCAGTGGCAGAACTATGTGCTGCCGCTGCTGTTGAGCGTCGCGGTGGTGCTGTCCGGCGTGGTGTGCTTCACCGCCCGGCCCATGGAGGAATTCCCCTGGGTGCTGGCCGTCCTTACCGGCGCCGGCGTCCAGCTTTCCCTGCCCCTGACAGGGACGCTGCCCCTGTACTACCTGTCCCGCCGGCTGGAGCGCAGCGGCGCGGCCGCCGCCGGGTACGCCGGTGCAAGAGCCGTGGCCCGCGCCGGGCGCATCGTCCTCACCGACGACGATCTGTTTCCCGCCGGTACTGTGACCCTCAACGGGTACAAGGTCTACGGTGAGGAGCGCGTGCGCGCCGTGTCCTACGCCGCCGCCGTATCCAAGGCCGCCGGCAGCAGCCTTACGCCGCTGCTGGATCGGCAGCTCACGGTGGAGGGCGGCTACCCCATGCGGGTGGACGAGCTGCGCTACTGCGAGGAGGGCGGTGTGGAGGCTGCCATCCGCGGTGAGACGGTGCTGATGGGCAGCGCCTATTTCATGAAAAAGCGCCGGGTAGCGCTGCCGCGGGATCTGAAGCTCCAGACCGGCCTCTTTCTGGCGGTGGACGGCGTGCTGACAGCGGTGTTCGCCGTGAAGTACCAGCCCTCCCGCAACGCGGAGTGGGCGCTGCGGGCTATGCGCCGCAGCCGTATCACGCCGGTACTGGCCGTCCGCAGCAGCAATGTGACCCCCGGCCTTATCAAGCGGAAGTTCGGCGTGGACGCCAAGGTGGTCTATCCCGATGTGTCCACCCGGCTGGCGCTGGCACAGCTGGCGTCGCAGCAGGGTGACGCACCCAACGTCATCGTCTGCCGCGAGGGGCTTCTCCCGCTGGCAGAGTCGGTGGTGGGGAGCCGCCGCATGGTACGGGCAGTCCGCACCGCCACCGTCCTCAGCTATATCGGCTCCCTGTGCGGCATCCTGCTGGCCTACTACCTGACCTCCGTGGGCGATTTCACGGTGCTGACGCCGGTAGCCATGGTGCTGTTCCTGCTGCTGTGGCTGCTGCCCACCCTGCTCATCGCCGGACTTGTCCGCCACTTCTGATCTAACAAAAAAGGAACGGAGAGCGCTGCTCTCCGTTCCTTTTTTATCCCTATGCGGTTTTCTCTTTTTTTACGCCTCCGCCGGTGCAGGCTCCGGCAGCTTTTCCGGCCATCCGGGCCAGCTCTGGCGGATAAAGTCCGCCACCTCGCCCCGCTCCGTACCCAGCACGGCGGCCAGCTCGCCATACAGCTGATCCTCGGCGCGCTTGAGATAGCGCTCGTCCATCTGGCTGACCTTCTTGCCGTGGCGCACCGCCCACGCCCGCTTGCGGCACACATTGTGGATCATGGCGGCCAACTCGCCGCACTCGCAGCGCATCACCACCTGATGGTAGAAATCCCGGGCAGCCCGGACGCCCGCCTGCTCCGGCTTGCAGGGCGGCAGCATGGGAATAGACGCGATCAGCGCCAGCGCCGCCTCTCTCGTAATAACGGGGCGCATCAAAATGCCGGTGTCCACCGGCGTCAGCACCGTGCCGCTGCGGTACAGCGGCGTCAGATGATAGTAGAGCCGGCCGCCGTCATCATAGGCCATCCCGGACGGGCCGACACGCTCCACCCGGCAGACGCCCTCGCCGCCATACACCACCAGGTCACCTGCTGCAAACATTTTTTCACACTCCTTACACAAACACACAAAGCATGGAAACGCCGCACGTCCGCTTTTCCCCAGCCGTGCGGCTCTTTACTCACTACGAGAATTATACCACACTATGTCAAAAAATGTAAGGGCGATTTTTAAGAAATTTTGCCGGAAACGCTGGTTATCCGGAAAAAACGTGGTACAATGTGGAAAAACACTGAAAGGATCCTTTCCCCATGAAAAAGCCCGATATCCATCCCTCCGTTTTTGTGGCCCCCGGCGCTGTCGTCCGGGGCGACGTACAGCTGGCCGCCGGCAGCAGCGTGTTCTATAACGCGGTGCTGCGGGGCGACCGCGCCGCCATCTCCATCGGCGAGGGCACCAACATCCAGGACAACTGCGTGGTCCATGTGGAGTACGGCCTGCCGGTGACGGTGGGTAAGAATGTCACCGTGGGACACGGCGCCATCCTCCACGGCTGCACCATCGGCGACGAGACCCTCATCGGCATGGGCGCCATCGTCCTCAACGGCGCAAAAATCGGCAAGAACTGTCTCATCGGCGCCGGCGCGCTGGTGACCCAGAACACCGTCATCCCAGACGGCAGCATGGTCATCGGCTCTCCCGCCAAGGTAAAGCGCCCGCTGACGGAGGAGGAGATAGCCTCTGTCCGTCAGTCCGCCGCCGACTACCGGCAGGAGGCGCAGGAGTGCAAGGCGTTGGAGGAAGCGCTGTAAGCAAAAAAGAAAGCCGCAGGCATCTGCGGCTTTCTTTTTTTGTTTATTTCTGCGCGGCGGCCTTTTCCCGGTCCGCTTGGATCAGCAGCTTCAGCGCCTCCACGCCCACCTGCACAGCGGCGGTGGTGTCCTCGCTCATGTCCTGATCCAACCCGGCCTTCTCCCGCTCCTGATTCCACACCACATGGAAGCAGGAACCGCAGCGGCATTGCAGGGCGTCCGCCACCACGAACAGTGCGGCAGACTCCATCTCGCTGGCCTTGACGTGCAGGCGCTTCCACGCCTCCCACTTGTTCAGCAGCTCGTAGGATACCGGCATCCTGGCAGGGCTGTGCTGGCCGTAGAACGCATCCTTGCACTGGACGACGCCCACCTGTGTCCGCTTGCCCAGCGTCTTGGCCGCCTGTACCAGTGCGGTGGTCACCTCGAAGTCCGCCACGGCGGGGTACTCGATGGGCGCGTACTCCCGGCTGGTATGCTCGAAGCGGATGGCTCCGGTGGCCACCACCACGTCGCCGCTGCGGACGTCCAGATCGATGCCGCCGCAGGTGCCTACGCGGAGGAACGTGTCCGCGCCGATGTTGTGCAGCTCCTCCATGGCGATGGAGGCGGACGGCCCGCCGATGCCGGTGGAACAGACGGACACCTTCTCCCCCAGCAGCGTGCCGGTGTAGACGGTGTACTCCCGGTTCTGCGCCACGAAGCGGGCGTCGTCAAACAGTGCGGCAATCTTCTCGCAGCGCCCCGGGTCGCCGGGCAGGATCACATAGCGGCCTACGTCGCCCTCCTCGCAGTGGATATGGTATTGTTTTTCCAGATTTTGCATGATTTGACCTCCTGTCAGCTATACGGTCGGTCATATCCGCCGCATACATTACGTTTCGTAATCGTTTTTGCGTATCTTTGAATGAGTATTGTACCATACGCAGGTGCAAAAGGCAACGTTTCTGCGGCAAAAGCCAAAAAATGCACATTCCGCCAGTATTCCTCACGGCTATGAACGCCGCCGCAGACGGATACTAACTGCGGCGCAACGCGCACAACGAGCAAGGGAGGTTTTTGCATCATGAGACGATTTTCCGCGATCCTCGCGGTGCTGGCACTGGCATTGGTGCTGACGGCCTGCGGCAAGGACGATGACCGGAACAACGGCGGCAGTCCCAGCCGTCCCGATACCAACCAGAGCCAGAACGCCCCGCAGGATAACGGCAGCGGCGGCAGCTGGCAGAACGGCACCGACACGCCCACCCAGCCCGGCGCCGGAGAAAACCGGCAGAATGGGGAGGATACGCTGCCCGGCACGCAGACGGAGGGCCGCATGGGACGCCGTACCCTGCGGCGCGGCGCAGACAGCACCGCCACCTTCCGGCAGATGCTGGAAAACGGCTATGTCCACGACAGCGACGGCTTTCTCAACGACGGGGAAAACACCAGCTGGTAGCGGACACATACGCCGCTATGGGGCGCAGGGAGACAGTTTTTCCCTGCGCCCACTTGCATTTTCGAAAAAAAAGGATATGATATGAGAGAAAGATTATGTGCCGCCGCAGGCGGCAGAGAAAAGAAGGTTTTACTATGACAAAGATCGATATCGTATCCGGCTTTCTGGGCGCAGGCAAGACCACGCTCATCAAGAAGCTGCTGGCGGAGGCCTTTCAGGGCGAGAAGCTGGTGCTCATCGAAAATGAGTTCGGCGAGATCAGCATCGACGGTGGCTTTCTGAAGGAGTCCGGCGTCCAGATCAGCGAGATGTCCTCCGGCTGCATCTGCTGCTCGCTGGTGGGCGACTTCAACAAGGCGCTGAAGGACGTGCATCAGCAGTTCGCCCCCGATCGCATCCTCATCGAGCCCTCCGGCGTGGGCAAGCTCAGCGACGTGATCGTGGCGGTGGAGAACACCGTCAAGGACGTGCCGGATATGAAGCTCAACAGCTTCGTCACCGTGGCCGACGCCACCAAGGTGAAGGTCTACATGAAGAACTTCGGTGAGTTCTACAACAACCAGATCGAATCCGCCGGCACCATCATCCTCTCCCGCACCCAAAAGCTGAATCAGGAGAAGCTGGAGGCTGCCGTGGCCCTGCTGCGGGAGAAAAATCCCAACGCCGCCATCCTCACCACGCCGTGGGACGAGCTGGACGGCAAGACCATCCTCAGCGCCATCGAGAAGGTGTCGCTGGCCGATGAGCTGCTGGCCCGGATGCAGGCCGAGCACGCGGCGGACGAGGCGGAGCATCACCATCATCACCATGACCATGATGAGGATGACCACGACCACGGCTGCCACCATGACCACGAGGAGCATGACCACTGCCATCATGACCATGACGAGGACGAGCATTGCCACGACCACGAGCATGAGCATCATCACCACGACGGTGAGGAGTGCGACGATCCCCATTGCAGCTGCCACCATCACCACCATCATGCCGACGAGGTGTTCACCAGCTGGGGCGTGGAGACGGTGAAGGTATTCACCGAAAGCGAGCTGGAGACCATCCTCACCGCGCTGGACAGCGGCGACTACGGCGCGATCCTCCGCGCCAAGGGCATCGTCCACAGCGAGGACGGCAAGTGGCTGCACTTCGACTTCGTGCCGGAGGAGCATCAGATCCGCTTCGGCGCCGCCGACTACACCGGCCGCCTGTGCGTCATCGGCTCCCAGCTGAAGGAGGACAAGCTGGCCGCGCTGTTCGGCCTGTAAGACGCGAGGTACACCGTATGGATATTCCTGTTTACCTCATCGCCGGCTTTCTGGATGCCGGCAAGACCAGCTTTATAAACGGCATTTTGCAGGACGGCTTCGCCGCCGAGGATCGGACGCTGCTGCTGTGCTGCGAGGAGGGCGAGACGGCCTACGACCCCAAGGTGCTGGGCAACGTGTTCACCTACACCATCGACGAGCCGGAGCAGATGACACCGGAGCTTTTCAAGAAGCTGGAAAAGCAGTATCGCCCCAAGCAGGTCATCATCGAGTTCAACGGTATGTGGCAGATCGAGCCGCTGTACCGGGAGGGGCTGCCCGCCAACTGGATCCTGTATCAGATCATGTGCTTGGTGGACGCCAACACCTTTGAGCCGTATGTGCGGAACATGGGGCAGCTGATGATGGAGAAGATCTCCAACGCCGACCTGCTGATCTTCAACCGCTGCAACGAGCAGCTCCGCGCCCAGCTGCGCAGCCGCAACCTGCGGATGGTGAACCGCCGCGCCGATATCTATCTGGAGAACACCGACGGCACCAGCGAGGAGTATGTGACGCCGGAGATGTCCCCCTTCGACCTGTCCGGCGGCAAGCTGGACGTGCCGGACGACGACTACGGCATCTGGTATGTGGACATGATGGACAACCCCGACCGCTACGAGGGGGTGGAGGTGTCCTTCAAGGCCATCATGTGCCACTCCAAGAAGTTCAAGGGCGTTCACTGTCCCGGCCGCTTCGCCATGGTCTGCTGCGACAAGGATATGCAGTTCCTGGCGCTGGTCTGCCGGGGCGAGGGGCTGGAGCGCTTCAAGGACAAGGAGTGGGTAGAGATCCACGCCACCGTGAAGAAGGAGAGCTGCGACGCCTATCAGGGCGAGGGTCCCGTGCTGTATGTCAGCAGCGTGACCGCTGCCGCCAAGCCCGCCAACGAGGTGGTGTCCTTCTGAGGACACATCGGCAATAACATAAAAAAGATGACGTTCCGCACAGGCGGAGCGTCATCTTTTTACGTTTGCAGCGTGATGCGGCGGGCATCGGTGTCCCGCAGGGCGATCACGGTATCCAGCACCTGATAGGCGGTGATCCCGCCGAAGGGTGCGGTGTGCAGCGCGGTGACCCGCTGCCCGGGGAGAAAGCCCAGATCCTCCATGCGGCGGGCTTTCCGGGACGGAAAGTCCAGAGCGGCCACGCGGCCGCTCTCACCGGGTAACAGCTGCGCCAGTGTTTGCGTCATGCGGCACGGCCTCCTCATAAGGTGTCCATACCAGCCTATGCCGCCGGTCACTTCAGGGTGATGCTGTTTTGCAGGACGGTGGCGCTGTATAAAAGCAGCACATCCGCGTCGTCGGGAAAGTCCACGACGCGCCCCAGCCGGTCGGACGCCAGATACCGGATATCCACGGCGTACACCGTGCGGTAGCTCTCCGCCAGCAGCGGGATGATGCTGCTGCCGAAGGAGTCCCGGAACACCACCAGCGTCCTGTCCGACAGGGCGTTGGGGTTGTCGATACGCAGCAGGGAGCGGCTGCCGGACAGGAACAGGTCGTAGGGTGCGTCCTGTGCGGCGGTGAAATCGTACACGCCGCCGTCGGTATCCGTCTCGTAGTTATGGACGGTGCAGCCCTCCAGCACAGGGGAGGTCAGGTAGGACAGGGTGTCCGGTTCCAGCGGCTCCTCGGTCTTTCCCCAGTAGCTGCCGTGGAAATCCCCCTCCAGCGCGCACAGCGTCTCGTCCCGCGTGCCGGACACCGGCGCGCCCATGGCGGTCAGCAAGGCGTCCGCCGTGGGATGCAGCTGCTCCTGCCGCCAGTGGGGGTCAGTGCGGTAGTAGTCCGTCAGCGTCAGACCGGCGGCGATATCCACCGGCGCCAAGAAGTCCAGCGCGCCGCACAGGTAGTCCGCCGTCTCCGCCGCGCCGGCGGGGGTGTAGCCCTCCGGCGGCACGGTGAACTGCGCCTTGTCCGGCACCACCGCCAGATAGACGGTGCGCCCGGTGAAGTACAGGTCGTACAGGTGCTGAAAGCGATAGGCGGCGCGATCCAGCGACGCGGCGTCAAAGGCCGCATCCGTCTTGGCGGCGTAGCCGTTGTAGACGTACACCACGTCGTCCGGTGCGGGCGGCTCCGGCGCAGGCGCGGGCGTGGGGATACGGGATATCCCCAGCACCAGCGCCGCCGCCATCAGCAGGAACGCGCCCCGCTGCACCATCCTCCGCGTCACAGAATGGCCTCGTCGTAGGCGGTGTGGACGGCGTGGTCGCCGTAGATGCCCTTCAGGTGGGTCATGAAGGTGTCCAGCAGCTCATCCGCGCCGAAGACGGTGACCACATACTCGTCACCCACCTCGGCCACGACCAGCTTGTCGGGGAAGCCGCACATCCACTGGCGCTGCATGATGTTGTCACGCAGCTGCTGTGCCAGCTCAGCGGTGTCGCCGGTGGCGTGGTAGGCGGCGGCGGTGAAGGTGTTGGCGTTCATCATGTGGACAAGGGACGCGGCCTCGTCCACCGCGGCGGTCTCCGGCAGACCCAGCTCGCTGTCCACCAGCGCACGATCCTTCAGGTCGAAGACGCCGGGGACATCCTCGCGGGCGTTGGCCTCGGAGAAATCGCCGCCGGCAACGGCAAACTTCTCGTCCTCACCGTAGGTGTTCCATACTGTCTCCAGTATGTTCAGGGCGCTGGTGGGCCGTACGGGGTTGCCGTCGCTGGCATTGTCCTTGCTGCCGCAGGCGGCCAGACTCAGCACCAGCAGGGCTGCCAGCACAAGGGATACGATCTTTTTCATGGAAATGTCCTCCAAAATTTGAATGTCCCGCGCAGGGAAAAGAAGCGCGGCTGAGGATAAGACGCAGCCGCGCTCCGTTTTGTTCCCGCAAAGGTCAAAATATCGGGAAAATTTTCAGGGTGGAAATATTCGGTGGTCAATATGAGCTGGCGGAAAAGCCCGGCGGCCGGACGCCGAGAGATTTTTCGTCAGATCGAGGCGCGGAAGCGCAGGAATAATCGGTTTATTGCAAGCGCCCGCAACGATGAGCTGGCGGAAAAGATCCGGCGTCCGTTATAGCCAGCTGTGATCGAACCCGTAAGGCAGCAGCTCCTTTAGGGTGAATTTCCGGCTCTCACCGTTCTTATTCAGGCAGATCACCGTCAGGTCGGGGGCAAACTCCATCATCACCTGACGGCACGAGCCGCAGGGGACGCAGTAGTCGTCGCTGCGCCCGGCGATGGCGATGGCGGCAAAGTCACGGTGTCCCTCGCTGACGGCCTTGAAAATGGCGGTGCGCTCGGCGCAGATGGTGTCGCCGTAGGCGGCGTTTTCGATGTTGCAGCCGGTGAACACCGTGCCGTCCTTACAGAGCAGGGCGGCGCCCACAGGGAAGTGGGAATAGGGGACGTAGGCCATGTCCAGCATGGCAATGGCTTTTTGGCAAAGCGCCTGTTCGGTCATGGGTGGCTCCTCCTTAGTATGTTTGATTTTGGGAAAACGATTCAGCTCAGCTCCGCCTGTCCGGTGTAGAGTTGGTAGTACTTGCCGTGCTGCGCCAGCAGCTCGGCGTGGTCGCCGCGCTCGATGATGCGGCCCTGCTCCAGCACCAGAATGGCGCGGCTGTTGCGGACGGTGGAGAGACGGTGGGCGATGACGAACACCGTGCGTCCCTCCATGAGGGAGTCCATGCCCCGCTCGATCAGCGTCTCGGTGCGGGTGTCGATGGAGCTGGTGGCCTCGTCCAGGATCAGCACCGGCGGGTCGGACACGGCGGCGCGGGCAATAGCCAGCAGCTGCCGCTCGCCCTGACTGAGGCTGCCGCCGTCGCCGGTGATGACGGTGTCGTAGCCCTGGGGCAGGTGGCGGATGAAGGCGTCGGCGTTGGCCAGCTTAGCCGCAGCGCGCACCTCCTCGTCCGTAGCGTCCAGCTTGCCGTAGCGGATATTGTCCGCCACGGTGCCGGTGAACAGGTGGGTGTCCTGCAATACGATGCCCAGCGAGCGGCGGAGGGAGTCCTTGGCGATGTCCTTCACGTCGATGCCGTCATAGGTGATGGTACCCTGCTGCACATCGTAAAAGCGGTTGATGAGGTTGGTGATGGTGGTCTTGCCCGCGCCGGTGGAGCCGACGAAGGCGATCTTCTGGCCGGGCTTGGCGAACAGGGACACGTCGTTCAGCACGGTCTTTTCCCCGTCGTAGGAGAAGCTCACGTGGTCGAACCGCACGTCGCCCCGCAGCTCCACCAATGTGCCGTCCGGTTTTTTCCACGCCCAGTGACCGGTGCGCTCCGCCGTCTCCGTCAGGGTGTCGCCGTTTTTCTCCACCCGGACGATGACAGTCTTGCCCTCGTCCGTCTCCGGCTGCTCCTCCATGACGGCGAAGATGCGCTCGGCGCCGGCGGCAGCCGCCAGCAGCGTGTTGATCTGCTGGCTGATCTGACCCACGGGCTGGCTGACCTGCTTGACATACAGCAGGTAAGCGCCCAGCGAGCCTACGTCGAACACGCCGCCGATGGCCAGCAGGCCGCCGACGCAGCAGGTGACGGCGTAGTTGATCTTGCTGAGGTTGCCCATGGCGGGCATCATCATACCGGCGTAGGCCTGCGCCGCGGTGGCCGCGTCCCGGTAGCCGTTGTTAAGGCCGGTGAAGCGCGAGATGGCCTCGTCCTCGTGGTTGAAGACCTTGATGACCTTCTGCCCCTCGATCATCTCCTCGATATAGCCGTTCATAGCGCCCAGCGCCGCCTGCTGCCGCTGGAAGCTGGTGCGGCTGCGGCCGCCGACGGTCTTGACCACCACGGCCATCAGCCCCAGAAACAGGAAGGTGATCAGCGTCAGCCACGGGTTCAGCACGATCATCATCACCACGGTGCCCACAAAGGTCAGCACGTTGGAGATGATGCTGGCGAAGCTGCTGTTCAGCATCTCCGAGACGGTGTCGATATCGTTGGTAAAGCGGCTCATCAGGTCGCCGGACTGGTGCTGGTCATAGTAACGGATGGGCAGCTCCTGCAGCCGGTCGAACAGATCCTGCCGCAGCGCCGCCACCGTGTGCTGCGCCACATGGACCATGATGCGGGCATAGGCGTAGGAGCACAGGGAGCTGAGGGCGAACAGGCCGCCCATCAGCAGCAGCATCCTGAAAAGTCCCGGAAAATCGCCGGGGATGATATAGTTGTTGAGCAGCGGCTTGAGCATATAGCTGGTGGCCACGCTGGCAACGGAGCTGACGATGAGGCATACCGCCACCAGCACCAGCGAGCCCTTGTACCGCCCCACATAGCGCATCAGCTTTTTGAAGGTACCCTTCATGTCCTTGGGCCGCTGGAAGCCGTGACCGCCGTGACCGTGTCTGCCGGGGCCGCGTCCGGATGCGGTGCGTTTCGTATCAGCCATCGATGCTCACCCCTTCCTGCTGGGATTCATAGACCTCGCGGTAGATCTCGCAGCTCTCCATGAGCTGGGCGTGGGTACCCTGCCCCACCACGCGGCCGTCGTCCAGCACCAGGATCATATCCGCGTCCATCACGGAGGTGATGCGCTGGGCGATGATGAGCTTGGTAGCGCCGGGCAGCGCCGTCTTCAGCGCGCCGCGGATCTTGGCATCCGTGGCGGTATCCACCGCGCTGGTGGAGTCGTCCAGGATCAGCACCTTGGGACGGCGCAGGATGGCGCGGGCGATGCACAGCCGCTGCTTCTGACCGCCGGACACATTGGTGCCGCCCTGCTCGATATAGGTGTCGTAGCCGTCAGGCATCCGCTGGATAAACTCGTCGGCACAGGCCATGCGGCAGGCCTCCTCGATCTCGGCGTCGGTGGCGTCCGCCCGGCCCCAGCGCAGATTCTCCCGGATGGTACCGGAAAACAGCGTGTTCTTTTGCAGCACCATGGCGCAGCCGCTTCGCAGTGCCTCCATGGTGTAGTCCTTTACGTTGCGGCCTCCCACATAGACGGCGCCCTCGTCCACCTCGTACAGCCGGGGGATCATGCTCACCAGCGTGGACTTGGCGCTGCCGGTGCCGCCCAGAATACCCACAGTCATACCACTTTCAATATGCAGATCGATGTCCGTCAGGTTCCAATCCTCCGCCGTGGTGTGGTACTTGAAGTACACATGGTCAAAGCGGATGTCGCCGTTTTCCACGGTCAGCGCCGGGTCTGCCTGCGCGTCGGTGATCTGAGGCTGCTCGTCCAGCACCTCCACGATACGCTTGCCGCAGGCGATGGCGCGGGTCAGGAGCATCAGCACCATGGACACCATCATCAGAGCCATCAGGATCTCGCTGGCGTAGGTGAAGAACGCCAGCAGATCGCCGGACAGCAGGGTGCCTGCCGCCACCTGATGGCCGCCCAGCCACATAAGGGACACGATGGTGCCGCCCATGATCAGGATCATGATGGGCATGAACATCACCACGAAGCCGAAGGCCCGCTCCGCCGTGTCGCGGAGCTTATCGCTGCGGGTGCGGAATTTCTGCTCCTCCTCGTCCTCCCGGACGAAGGATTTCACCACGCGGACGGCGTTCAGGTTCTCCTGCACCACCAGATTCAGATCGTCGGTGGCGTTTTGCAGCGCCGTGAAGAACGGCCCTACATAGCGGATGACGATGACCACCGCCACCGCCAGCAGCGGTACGGCCACCAGAAACACCTGACTGAGGCTGAGGCTGATCTCCATGGTCTTGATCAGCGCCGTCACCAGCATCACCGGTGCACGGACGCATATGCGCATCCCCATGAACAGCGTCATCTGCACCGACGCCACATCGTTGGTCAAACGGGTGATGAGGCTGGCGGTGGAGAAATGCTCGATGTTGGCGAAGGAAAACCGCTGCACCTGCTCATACTCCGCCTGCCGGATGTTGGCGCCGAAGCCCATGGCCGCCTTTGCCGCCATGACCGCCGCGCCTACGCCGCACGCCAGCGCCGCCATGGCCATCAGGAGCATCTTCAGCCCCGTCAGCAGGATATAGCTCCTGTCGCCGTTGGCGATGCCCACGTCCACGATGGCGCTCATGGCCTGGGGCAGCTCCAGCTCCAGAACCGCCTCCCCCACCGAGCACAATACGCCCAGCAGGATATACCACCGGTAGCCCCTTGTATACGGGGCGAGCTTTTTCAGCATACTTCGTCCTCCTCCGAGAGATTTTTTGCCACCCGCAGAAGAAGCGACGTCAGCAGCCGGATCTCCTCCGGCGAAAAGCCCTTTTCCAGTCGGTCGTTGACCTCATGCACGATAGCGGTGAACCTGTCATAAAACTGCTTCCCCTGCGCCGTCAGCGCCAGAATACGGCAGCGCCCGTCAGTGCGGCTGGCGGTGCGGGTGACCATCCCCTTCTCCTCCAGACGGTCCACGATGCCGTTGACCGTGCTGGGCTTCACCATCAGGTGCCGCTCCAACTGCTTCTGGTTGACCTCGCCCTCCGCCTCGTGGAGGTAGGTCAGCGTCCGGCACTGCATGGGCGATACGTCGTACTGCCGCAGCCGCCGGTCCATCAGTTTCTGCACCTGATGGTCGCAGTAGCCGAACAGCGGGCCGAAATGCTCCGGCCGTTCCGTGATACAGCGTTCCACAATGTGCCTCCTTTCGAATTGTTTCGCATACTAATTATTGGTGTGCTAAATAATAGCACGGTGCTTTTCCAATGTCAAGAGCGTATTTGCGCGGAGCTTATGAACAATTTGTGAATCTTCTGACAAACCTGTTGACTTCTACGCAACCGCTGTGTATGATAGCCTTGCAAGATATGTAAGTGACATTGTTATTCTCTCTCCTTTACCAAAAAAGAAGACGCGCACCGCTTGGTGCGCGTCTTCTTTTTTCTGCCGCACCGCGGTATGCACCTGCCGTCCCGCCGGCGCATAGGATAGCCGGAAGCATCCCGCAAAAAAGGAGGAGACGGCCATGGAGCGGTACACAGCGGCACTGGCGGGCAATCCCAACGTGGGCAAGTCCACGGTGTTCAACGCCCTGACGGGTATGCACCAGCACACCGGGAACTGGCCCGGCAAAACGGTGGAGGTGGCGGAGGGCGCTTACGTCTGGCGGGGCGCGACCTTCCGGCTCGTCGACCTGCCGGGGACATACTCCCTGCGGGCGGACTCGCCGGAGGAGGAGCTGGCACGGGACTTTATCTGCGGCGGCAACGCCGATGTGACGGTGGTGGTGGCGGACGCCACCTGCCTGCGGCGCAACCTCCATCTGGCGGTGCAGCTCCGCAGCCGCACGCCCCGGCTGGTACTGTGCCTGAATCTGATGGACGAGGCCCGGAAAAAGGGCGTCACCGTAGACACGGAGGCGTTGTCCCGCGTCCTTGACGCGCCGGTGGTCACCACGGCGGCCCGCAGCGGCGAGGGGCTGGACGCACTGCGCACGGCGGTGCTGGATATGGCGCGCCGCCCTCCGCAGGACGACCCATGGCTGCCGCCGGAGGGCGACAGTGCCGCCGTGGCCCAGCGGGCGGCGGAGATCGCCGACGCCTGTCTCTCCTGCCGGCCGGAGGATGTCCACGCCCGCGACCGGCGGCTGGATCGGCTGCTCACCAGTCCCACCGTCGGCCTCCCGGTGATGCTGTTGCTGCTGGGTCTGGTGTTCTGGCTGACCATCTGGGGCGCCAACGCCCCCTCTGCCCTGCTGAGCCGGGGACTCATGGCGCTGCAAGCGCCGCTGCGCAGCCTGCTCGCCGGTGCGCCGCCGTGGGTGCAGGGTGCGCTGGTGGACGGCGTGTACCGGACGGCGGCGTGGGTGGTGGCGGTGATGCTGCCGCCCATGGCCATCTTCTTCCCGCTGTTCACCCTGCTGGAGGACGCAGGCTACCTGCCCCGCGTGGCGTTCATGATGGACGGGTGCTTCCGCGCCGTCGGCGGCAGCGGACGGCAGAGCCTTACCATGTGCATGGGCTTTGGCTGCAACGCCTGCGGCGTCACCGGCTGCCGCATCATCGACAGCCCCCGTGAGCGGCTGGTGGCCATCCTCACCAACGCTTTTGTCCCCTGCAACGGCCGGTTTCCCACTCTTATCGCCCTCATCAGCCTGTTTTTTCTGGGCGGCACACTGGGGTTTGGCCGCTCCCTGCTGGCGACGGCGCTGTTTCTGGGGTGCATCCTCTTCGCCGTGGCCATGACGCTGCTGGCCTCCCGGCTGCTGACCGCCACGGTGCTGCGGGGCCAGCTTTCCGCCTTTTCCCTGGAGCTGCCGCCCTACCGGATGCCCCGTGTGGGGCAGGTGCTGGTGCGGTCGCTGCTGGATCGGACGCTGTTCGTGCTGGGCCGGGCGGTGACGGTAGCCGCCCCCGCCGGACTGCTCATCTGGATCCTGGGCAGCATCTCCGTCCGCGGCGGCAGTCTGCTGACGGTGCTGGCCGGTGCGCTGGATGGCCCCGGACGCCTTATGGGACTGGACGGCATGGTGCTGCTGGCGTTCCTGCTGGGCTTCCCCGCCAACGAGATCGTGCTGCCGGTGCTGCTGATGGGGTATCTCCAGACCGGGAGCCTTACGGACTACGGCAGTCTGGCGGAGCTGTCCGCTGTCCTCACCGCCAACGGCTGGACGGCAGAGACGGCGGTGTGTATGCTGGTGCTGTGCCTGCTGCACTTCCCCTGCGGCACCACCTGCCTCACCATCCTCCACGAGACGGGCAGCGCCCGGTGGACGGCGCTGGCGGCGGCGCTGCCCACCGCCATGGGCGCGGTGGTGTGTATGGTCATCCACGGCGTCTGGACGCTGCTGGGTTAGCAAATCGACAAAAAACTGTTGCCAAGCGGTGGAATTTGTAGTAGAATACTTTGGTGAACTCGTCCTCCGCCGATAGCTGCGGGGCCGGTCTCGCGCAATGGATACCCACGAATCATGTCAGGCGGGGAACCGAGCAGCATTAAGAGGGATCATCCATGTGCCGCGGGGACGCCGGCTTCGCGGCTATGGGCGGAGGACGTTTCTATTTTTATTTGACAGGTGGAAATAAGCTTATGAACGCAAAGCTCACATTTTTCTTAGCTCTTGTAATCGCCGGGAGCGCATTGCTGGGCGTCGGGGAATTTTTCACCATAGCCGGGATGATCCTGACGGCGCTGGGACTTTTCCTGCTGCTCCTGGAAGCCATCAAGAAGTAGCCGCAAAAACTGCGCCGGTTCAGAAAACGACAGAAACGGAATTGCAAAAGCCGCATCGGGGTGTTTTCCTTACGGAGGACGCCCGATCGGTCACTCCTTTCTATATCAATGGAGTGATTTCCGGTTTCAGCCATGGCCGGGAACTCTTGCGATTACTGCGTTTCTTGCGTTTTGCTCATGGCTGATTTTTATTTGACAGGAGGTGCGCCCATGTATCAGGCTCTGTACCGCAAATACCGTCCCAAGACCTTTTCCGAGGTGGTGGGACAGTCCCATATCACCGATACGCTCCAGCGGCAGGTGGCGGAGAGCCGCGTGGGACACGCCTACCTTTTCACCGGCACCCGCGGCACCGGCAAGACTACCTGCGCCCGTATCCTCGCCAAGGCCGTCAACTGTGAGCATCCTGTGGACGGCGCGCCCTGCTGCCAGTGCGACAGCTGCCGGGGCATCGACGCCGGTACACTGCTGGATGTGACGGAGTTGGACGCCGCCTCCAACGGCAGCGTCAATGACGCCCGCACCCTGCGGGAGGAGGCGGTCTATCCCCCCTCCGTGCTGAAAAAGCGGGTGTACATCATCGACGAGGTGCATATGCTCTCCCGGGACGCCTTCAACGCCCTGCTGAAGATCATGGAGGAACCTCCGGAGCATCTGCTGTTCATTCTGGCTACCACCGAGCTGCAAAAAGTTCCCGCTACCATTCTCTCCCGGTGCCAGCGGTTCTCCTTCAAGCGCATTTTGCCTCGGGATATGGAGCAGCAGCTTCTGAAGATCGCGGAGGAGGAGCAGATCGACCTGACGGCGGACGGTGCAGAGATCCTGGCCCGCATGGCCAACGGCGCGCTCCGTGACGCCTTGAGCCTGCTGGATCAGTGCCGCGCCGTGGAGGGCGGCATTGATAGCCGCGCCGTGCTGGACACGCTGGGTCTGGCGGGAGGCACCCAGACGCTGCAAATGATGCGCTGCCTCGTGGCGCGGAACGCCGCCGATGCGCTGGCGCTGTTCGACAAGCTGTACCGCGGCGGCAAGGATGTGGCCGCTCTGCTGGGTGAGCTGAGCGATCTGGCCCGCGACATGACGGTGCTGAAGGCCGCGCCAGAGGGCGGCGCCGCCCTGCTGTCCGGCATCTACGACCGCAAGACCCTGACCGATCTGGGCCGCGATTTGCCCATGAGCCGGTTTTTGTATATGGCGGATACGCTGCAAGGCTGCTGCGCCTCGCTGGCGGACAGCATCCGCCCCCGCACGGCGGCAGAGTTGTGCTTGCTGAAGCTGTGCGACGAAAGTCTGTCCGGTGACCTGACCGCCTTTGACCGGCGGCTGGCACGGTTGGAGCAGGCGGTACAGCAGGGCGGCCTGCCCCCGCAGCGCCCCGCCCCCAAGCAGGAAGCAGCGCCGGTGCGCGCCAAGCCCCAGCCCCGCTATGAAGCCCCTCCCCTGCCGGAGAAGCCGCCTCTCCCCGAGGAGCCGCCTCTGCCGGAGGAGGCCATTCGCGATTTCGGTCTGCCGGAGGAGATGCCGGTGCAACCCGCACCGCAGGCCGCGCCCCGCTCCGTACCCAAAGCCGCGCCGGTTTCTCAGAGCGCCCCCGCCTCCGTCAGCGGTGATACCACCGTGTGGACGCGGCTGATAGAGAAATATAAGGCGCCGCTGCCCGTAAACGCACGGGCGATGCTGAGCATGGCCTCCGGCGTGGTGGACGGCGACTGTCTGACCGTGCTGTGCCGGGATGACTTTACCCTGAAGCAGCTGGACAAACCGGAGGTTCTCGCTGTGCTGCGGGACGTCACCGAGCAGGAGCTGGGACGGGACATCCGGGTGGTGCTGGAACGGGGACAAGCCCCGGCCTCCGGCAAGCGCGCCGCGCCCCGTACCGCACCGACGCCAACGCCGCGTCCGACGCCGCAGGAGACGCCCAAGCCCTCCGCCGCGGACACGCCGCCTTGGGAGAGTCCCTCCCCTCCGGCGGCATCCGGCAGGGACAAGCTAAATGAGCTGCTGGAAAATGGCAAGCAGTTGGATGGCTTTCAGATCAAATAAAACAAATGATATGATATAAAGGAGAACTTACCATGGCAAAGGGATACAGCGCCCGCAAGGGCTTTTCCGGCGGTGCCGGCATGATGCAGCAGCAGGCTCAGATGCAGCAGAAGCTGATGAAGATGCAGCAGGAGATGAACAAGGCCCAGGAGGAGGTGGAGAACAGCTCCTTTACCGCCTCCGTCGGCGGCGGCGCTGTGACCGCCGTGGTCACCGGCAAGAAGGAGCTGACCGCCCTGACCATCAAGCCCGATGTGGTAGACCCCGAGGACGTGGAGATGCTGCAGGATCTGGTGATCTCCGCCGTCAATGAGGCTCTCCGTCAGGCGGAGGACGCCATGAACACCTCCATGAGCGCCCTGACCGGCGGTCTGAACATCCCCGGCTTTGGCCTGTGAGAACCTGACAGCAAGGAAGCCCCGAAGCAGTGCTTCGGGGCTTCCTCTTTATGTGTCAAAGTAGGTCACCAGCAGGTCTGTCACCATGCCGTAGCTGCGGACGCCGTTGGCATCGCCGTTCCCCTTGAGGAACGCGTCGTATACGCTCTCCGATGCCTGCGACACCGCGCCTTGGAACTGCGCCCAGTAGGCGCTGTCCGCCCGCAGGTCGCACCGCACCTCCTCCGGCAGGGTATCCCGGATGGCGAGGCAGCGCTCCGGGTCGATGCTGTACAGGGAGTTGGACAGGCGGACATAGCCCTCCAGCCATCCGGCGTAGCGGTAGACGGGGTCTTTGCACCGCGTGGCCGCCAGAATGCCGAGGAAGCTGCACTCCTGCTCGGATACGATGCCCCGCTGGTGGGCCATCTCATGGCACACCGTGGCGGGCAGATAGGCCACCGGGCTGTCCATATTCACATTGGCCTCGCCGGTGAAGGGGAAGTAAAACCCGGTGAACCGCAGAACACTGAGCGCACGGGAGCAGCCGAAGGGCTTTACGCGCCCCGTCTCCATCCGGAGGAAGGGAAATTCCTCATATATGCCGTCGTAGGCGTCCCCGGCGGCGGCCAGAATGGCCTTCCGGTCTGCGGCGCAGACGCCGTCCGCGTTCCGAGGCACCTCCCCGGCGGCCGCGGACAGCTCCTCCGCAAAGTACAGCGTCACACGCTCCAGCGCCTCCGCCGACACGGGCTGGGCGGTGACGCCGCTCTTCTCCTGAAAACCGTCGGTATTGTAGGCTGTCCCCCACAGCAGACAGAAGCCTGCGTAGACCGTCAGGGCGATGCACCCGGCGGTCAGCGCGAAGTCCGCCAGCACCGCTCCGCGGCGCGGGCCTGTCGCCAGCCGCCGCACCGTGCAGGCCAGCCAGATCACCGCCGCCCAGATGCCCGTCAACAGCAGCACCTCCCCCACCGAGCCGTCGAAAAAGTCGCACAGCCGGGAGATACGGCGCATTACCGGGAAGATCACGCCGCCGCACAGCCAATTCATGGCGGCGCGGCTGGTGCGCACCGTCAGGTAGACGGCGAAAAACAGCGCCAGCGCCGTCAGCCACCGAAGCAGCGGACGGCATCGGGTCAGGTACGCCCTCACAGCGGCAGGGGGCGGCTCGTGAAGCTCATGACACAGCGCGCCTGCACAATGACCTTACCCACCTCGTCGGTGACCTCACCGGAGCAGAACACCATCTTGCCGCCCATCCTGTCCACCTTCCCCACGGCGGTGAGGGTGCTGCCGGCGGCAGCGGCGGCCAGATAGTCGATGCTGGCGTTCACCGTCACCACCATCTCCTGCCGCAGTGTCATGATGGCCATGCCCATGGCCACGTCGCACAGGGAAAACAGGATGCCGCCGTGGGCGCCGCCCCAGCGGTTCAGACTGTCCTCGCACATGGGCAGCACCACGGTGGCGCAGCCGTCGGACAGGTCGGCGGTGTACATATGGTTATGCGTCAGAAACGGCTCCTTATTGTTGCTGAAATCCAGCAGGGTCTTTTTAAGCGCCTCAGTCATGGTGTTCCTCCAACGTGGTATCCTGCGGCGTTTTCTCCTGCCCCGTCGCCTGGGCGCGCTCCACATAGGCATAGGCCTCCGTGGGCATATCGCGGCGGCGCAGCCGCCGATCCAGCAGGTACTTGACCAGCTCCTGCACGCAGGCAAAGATGGGGACGCCCAGGAACATACCCAGCACGCCGCCGAAGCCGCCGCCCACCAGAATAGCCACGATGACCCAGAAGCTGGAGATACCAGTGGCGTCGCCCAGGATCTTCGGCCCCAGAATGTTGCCGTCAAACTGCTGGAGCACCACGATGAAGATCACGAAAATCAGGCACTGCTTGGGACTGACCAGCAGAATGAGGAAGGCGGACGGGATCGCGCCCAGAAACGGGCCGAAAAACGGGATGACGTTGGTCACGCCCACCACCACGCTGACCAGCGGGGTGTAGGGCAGCTTCAGGATGGAGCCGCCGATAAAGCACAGCGCGCCGATGATGAGGGAGTCCAGCAGCTTGCCCCGGACGAAGCCAGAGAAGATGCGGTCCACCTGCCGGGTGCCGTGGACGACGGCGTTGGCCTTCTTCTCGTCGAACAGGGCGTAGACCGCCTTGCAGCAGCGGGCCAGACTCTTTTCCTTCATGGTCATCAGGTAGATGGACACGATGACGCCCACGATCAGATCCAGCGCGAAGCTGACCACGCTCCATATACCGTTCCAGATGCCGCCGGTCAGCGTACCCAGCGCCGCCTGCGCCCACGGCAGGATGTGATCCTTCAGCAGCGTTACGCCGTCGCTGTAATACTTGGTCACGAAGTCCGCCACCCAGACGGCGATCTCGTTCTCGCTGTCCAGCAGGCCGTCCGCCCAGTTGTACACCTTGTAGTAATATCCCTCTGCGTTGTTGATGAGCATGGTCACGCTGTCCACCAGCTGGGGGATCAGCACGCTCATCAGCAGATACACCAGCAGAATGGCCACGGCCTCCGCCAGCAGGATGCTGACAAAGCGCAGGATGCCGGCGGCGTTTTTCAGGTGCTTTTGGGGGAACAGTTTCCGCCACCCGCGGCGGAGCGTCCGCTCGATCCAGTTCATCACCGGCGTCAGCAGATAGGCGATGACGCAGCCGTACAGCACCGGCGCCAGCACGGAGAACAGCTTGCTCACAAAGCGCTGGAGCGTACCGCCCATGTAGAATGTGTCGTAGAACACCAGCACGGCGCAGACGGTGAGAAACGCCGTCAGCCCCCATTTCATATATTGTGTACGCCGCTTCATCCGCATCACTCCTTTTGCCTACTATCATAGCCGAGAGCCGCCGGTTTTGCAAGATATTTTCTGTCTCCCTGCACCGCCCGCCGTCCAGTCGCCGGGGCGCGTCTGCCTGTTGCATTTTTTCGCACCGTATGGCATAATGACTGTGAACCGCTGTCCAGCCGGGACAGCGCACGCACCTCGCATGGTATGCCATGCGCATCTGTTGCCACGCAAGAGGAGGAATGCCATGAAGAAGCTCCTGTTCATTGTCAATCCCCGGGCCGGGCGCACCAAATCCAGCGCCCCTCTGTTCGATGCGGTAGCGGCCTTTTCCCGTGCCGGTTATCTGGTGCGGGTCTTTGTGACGGAGGCCGGCGGCGACGCCTGCCGCGCAGCGGCGGAGTGGGGATCAGAATACGATGTGGTGGCCTGTGCCGGCGGAGACGGTACGCTGAATGAGACGATCTCCGGTCTGATGACGCTGGAGCAGCGCCCCCTTCTGGGGTATCTGCCCAACGGCAGCACCAACGATTTTGCCGCCAGTCTGCACCTGTCCTCCGACCCGCGTCTGGCGGCGCTGGATATCGCCGGCGGCCAGCCCCACCCACTGGACATCGGGCGGCACAACGACCGCTATTTCGCCTATGTAGCGTCCTTCGGTGCCTTCACCCGCTCATCCTACTCCGCGTCGCAGGCGGCAAAAAACGCGCTGGGACACTTCGCGTATATCCTGGAGGGGCTGGGCGATCTGGACTCCCTGCGGCCCTACAACTGCTGCATCGAGGCGGACGGCGAGGTTTTCGAGGGGGATTTCATCTTCGGGGCCGTGTGCAACTGCACCTCCATGGGCGGACTGGTAAAGCTGGATCCCAACCGCGTCAAGATGGACGACGGGCAGTTCGAGCTGCTGCTGCTGCGGATGCCCAAGACGGCGCTGGATCTGCAAAACCTGATCACCGCCATGACCCGGATGCAGTACGACTACCCCGGTGTTGTTTTCCGCCATGTGCGCCACGTCACCCTGACCACCAAGAGCCATATCCCGTGGTCGCTGGACGGCGAATACGCCCCCAGTGCGGAGCGAGTGGACATTGACAGCCTGCCGGGCGCCATATCGCTTCTGCATTGAGTTGCATTTCCCGACAACAGGAAAAGGACGCCGGAGCATTGCTCCGGCGTCCTTTTATATTCCTTGCGTTTAGAAGAAGTATTCCTTGATCTGGCCGTACAGGACGAGGATCATGATGAGCGGGGTGATGTACTTGATGCAGACCTTGAAGAAGCCGTAGCCGCCCATGGCGTGGCCGGACGCCTCGCACTCCTCCTTGACCACATCGGGGCCGACCTCCCAGCCGAACATTAGGGACATCAGCAGGGCGCCCAAGGGCATCATGACGCCCTCAGACAGCATATCCCAGAAGTCCAGCCAGCAGTCGTTCCATGTACGGATCGATTCCGCCGGCAGGTTCAGCAGCTTCCACGGGGTAAAGCTGGCGTCGCCCAGACGGTCGGCGCACACCAGGATGCAGCCAACGCCCACGCAGGCCGCGGCGATAAGGGTGTACTTCTTGCGCATATCGCCCTTGCCCTCGTTGCGGGCCTTATCCACGAAG
>OMCS01000249.1_pt1 | contig 28732 bp, 25 predicted proteins | sample 1674241 | NCBI WGS metagenome assembly OMCS01 (sample SAMEA103958153, study PRJEB25191) | human gut metagenome
AAATCTTCGCGTTTTGTTTGTATATAAAGTTGTATAAAATTATACTTTGAACTTTGACATCAAAACTTCACAAGTTGATGTTTCACAAAAGTCACAATACTTGTCCGTGAGCGGCAGACAGCGTGTGAAACATCGATCACATTTCGCTGCGCAGCCGCACCGGCAGGACGAGGAACGAAAACGCGTCGCCCTCCTTCGGCAGAACGAGCATCGGGCTGATCGGGCCGCCGAGCTGCAGTCGAACTTCGTCGGTCTCCGCCGCGCGGAGTGCATCGAGTAAATATTTGTTATTGAAACCGATTTCAAGCTGGTCTCCGGAAATTTCCGCTGAAATCTGGTCGGTGGCACGGCCCATGGTGGTGGTGCAGAAAAGCTTGACGGTGTCTTCGCCAATCACGCAGCGCACCGGGCTTTTCAGACGGTCGGTGATGAGAAGCGAAACGCGCTCGACACTTTCGATCATCGTACGAGTGGAAACCGTAACTTCGGTTTTTTTATCCTTCGGCAGTGCCGATTTATAATCGAGGAATTCGCCCTCGAGCAAAGCGGAAATAACCGTATAATTATCGATGCGGAACAAAATGTGGCGGCGGCTCGGACAAATCTCCACTTCGCCCTCGCTGTCCTTTAAGAGCTTGAGTACTTCGGAAAGTGTCTTTCCAGGAACGACAAATTCGGTGTTGTTCGCGTAGTTAATCGCCTCGCGGCGCAGGGCCAACCGGTAGCCGTCAACCGACACAACATCTAAATTTCCGCTTTCAATTTTGAACAAACTGCCCTGATGGATCGGCTTTGCGGTGCTGTCTGCGACGGCGAAAAGCGTCTGGCGAATCATACTTTTTAAGAGTTCCTGCGGCATTTTGATTGTATCGGCGTCGGTGATTTTCGGCAGCTCCGGGAATTCTGCCGAATCCATACCGATGATGGTAAAGCAGCTCACGCCGGAGGTGATGGTGGCGGTGTTGCGGTCGTCCACGTCAATGGTGATGTCCTCGTCCGGCGAACGGCGGACGATTTCGGCGAACAGCTTTGCGGTGAGGATGATCGCGCCCGGCGCGGAAATGATGGCGGGCAGCTCGGTTTGCATGCCGATTTCAAGATCGTAAGCGGTCAAAATGAGGCGGTTTTCTTCGCTGCGGATGAGGATGCCTTCGAGTGCTGGAATGGAAGTTTTGGAGGAAACCGCTCTTTGTAGATTGGTTACGGCTTCGTTCAACAATCTTTTTTCTACGGTGAATTTCATGTGGATAAGTTCTTCCTTTCTGCGCGTTTTTTTTGGTTTCGGTCTTTTGTTTAGCATTTTGGACCGCAAAAGTTTTACCGCGCATTTTGGTTTTTCACATTTCTTCGTGTTTTTTGGCGTGAAGATGTGGAAGGAGTAAGCTTGCGGTCCTCTTTTATATTTATTTTAAGTATAAGTTATAGCAGTAGTCGTAGAGGGTGTGAAAAAGTTGGAAACTCCAAAAAGTGGCTTTGGACAGGTGAAAATCGCGCGAAAGTTTTGCGAAAATTGATGTGGAGGGATTGTGGAGAGTGTGGAAAATTGAATTTCGTCCACAGAACAGTTGAAAACTCTGTGTGAAATGTTGAAAACTCGTTGATTTTATTCTGGCTTTCGTGCGTAAGGACACCAGTGATCGAACTCTATATCTTGTGGTTGAACCTCAAAGCCGGCCACAAGAAGCCCTGCGACAATTATACAGAACGTTATAGGAAATGCTCTGCATTTGATATTTTTAAAAGTGCGGCGGTTTTGCCTGTATTCCAGTATATAGGAAAGAACAGGAGGAACGGTGCACTTTAGGAGCGGAGAGAATCAGCGGTCGCGAATATTTTTGATGATGTCGCTGACGGTGGCCTTCGTCACGGGATCGCGCGCAGATTTTTCTTCGATTTGCTGGATGGCGTAAACGACGGTGGAGTGGTCTCTGCCGCCGAATTCCTTGCCGATCTCGACCATAGGCATCTGTGTAATCTCACGCACGACGTACATGGAGATCTGGCGCGCAAAGGAAACATTTGCGTTGCGCTTGGAGGACTTGATATCTTCTGGGGAAACGCCATAGGTGCGGCCGACCTCTTCAATGATTTTGCTGACGGTGACAGGCGCAGGCTGCTCGTTGTTTACGATGTCGCTGATGGCGCGCTGTGCCGTGCTGATAGTGGGGGTGGCGCCTTCCACAAGGTGGATGGCGTTGAGCTTTTTGACCGTGCCTTCCAGCTGGCGGATGTTGCTCTTGAGCTTCTGTGCGATGAATTCGCAGACGTTGTCCGGCACACTGAGGCCGACAAGCTCGGCTTTGCGCTTGATGATTGCCATGCGGGTCTCAAAGTCCGGCGGCTGCACATCGGCGGTAAGGCCCCACTCAAAGCGGGTCTTCAAACGATCTTCCAAGGTAGCGATGTCGCGCGGGGGACGGTCGCTCGTTAAAACGATCTGCTTTTTGGATTCGTATAATGTATTGAACGTGTGGAAGAACTCTTCCTGCGTGGATTCCTTGCCGGCGATGAACTGAATATCGTCGATGAGGAGTGCGTCGGCCTTGCGGTACTTTTCGCGGAAACTCACGGTGGTACCGGCGCGGATGGCCTCGATCAGCTCGTTTGCAAACTGGTCGCCCTTGACGTAAATGATATCCTTATCCGGGAAATTCTTTTTGAGCTCGTGACCGATGGCGTTGAGCAGGTGCGTTTTGCCGAGGCCGGAGTTGCCGTAGATAAAGAGGGGATTGTAGTTTTTGGCCGGCTCTTTTGCAACATAGCGGCAGGCTGCGCAGGCAAATTTATTGGAGCTGCCCTCGATGAACGTTTCAAACGTGTACTCGTATTCGTCATCGTCCGGCACGCGCTCTTTTTCTTTTTTCTCCATCGGGGTGATGAGCTTATAGGTGAAAGCTTCGCCGAAAACGCTCTGTACGGCGTCGTTCAAGCACTTGTGAAAGCCGCGCTCGATGGTGGATTTGTTAAATTCGTTCGGCGCTTGAATGATTGCAACGCCTGCTCCGAAATCGAGCGAGATGGGGACGAGCTTGCTGAACCAGGTTTCATAGCTCACGTCGGTGACCTGCTTTTTGCAGTAGTCGCAAATGAGGTCCCATGCTTCTAAGAATGATTCCATTTCCTTATTCCCTTTCTTTTAGGTTTTGGTATCGGTATGCGCCCATAGCCGCGCCGCGGCGGTCATGATGACCAAAGAAGCGGCATTGAAAGTGCATTTTGACGCTAAAATACTAATATATAGTGTAGCACAAAACCGCAAAGTTGTCCACAGAAAACCTGTGGAATGTTGAAAAATCTGACGGACTTCACAGGCAAAAAGAGGGAAAGAAACGTGTTTTCGGCAATTTATACGCAGAAAGGGTGGAAAAAGGGAGCGCGAAGGCGGATTTTTAACGCAGGAATGGGGAACTTTTCCCCGAGCGCCTATAACCTTTCTTGAAAAAAGATCGATTAAAAACATTTAGCATTGCGCACTTTGCTTTGTGCTTTTTCAGGCTGAAAAAAACATGCAGGCCTTCTATTTTCCTTTGCTTTTGCCTTTGCAGCGCTTCATTCCAAGTTTTTTTCCGTAAAAACCCGAAAAAAGGTTGACAGCTTCTACGGTTTTAAGGTATAATGCTTATCTGTAACGGACTGTTATTTGCAGACCGCATTTTGATAAGTAACCTCGTGAAAGGAGGGTTTTTGATATGCTGAGAACCTATCAGCCGAAGAAGCTCCACAGAAAGAAGGAGCACGGCTTCAGAAAGAGAATGTCTACACGCAACGGACGTAAAGTTCTGGCGCGTCGCAGAGCAAAGGGCAGAGCACGTTTAACCTATTAATGTATGCTTTGAGGGTCACCGCTGCGTGACCTTTCTTTGTTTTGCCTGATTTTTTTCGGCGGCGAGGCTCTGCTGTACTCAGCTTTGGCCTTACCGAACGGCTTTGGAGGCTTACCCATGGACATCCTTGTGCCGCTGACCGAAAACCACGAGTATAAGCGCGTTTACGCCCGCGGAAAAAGCGCGGTGCGCCCGGCGCTTGTGCTGTATTGCCTGCGCAATAAAAAGGTGAAGCAGGCGCGCGTGGGTATTACGGCCAGCAAAAAGATCGGCAACGCGGTCAAGCGGAACCGTGCGCGGCGCCTTCTGCGTGAAAGCATCCGTGCGCTGTATCCGCAGCTGAAGCCGGGGTATGACTTTGTCCTCGTCAGCCGCGGCAGAACGCCGTTCGCAAACTATCAAATCGTATCTTCGCAGTTAAAAAGCGCGCTTGAGGAACTCGGCGTGCTTGTTGCCCTACCCAAAGATAAAAATAACTCCGCAAAAACGGCGGAAAATGACTCCGAAAGGACGTCGGAGACGGGCGAAGAAACCGCAAGTGTAACGAAAGAAGAATTGTCATAACGACAGATCAGAAAAGCAGTATGAGAAAACAGAAAGAGCCTGTGTCCGCTGCGATACAATATAAGGGCGGACGCTTTTCGGCGAAAAAGGGTGTGCGGTATTGGCCGCGCCGCGCCGTCATTGGGCTCATCCATCTCTATCGGAAGCTGAGACCGCGTGCAACGCGCGGCTGCTGCAAGTATATCCCCACCTGCTCACAGTACGGGGAAGAAGCCGTGGAGCGGTATGGCGCCTTACTCGGCGGCGTGCTTGCGCTTTGGCGCATTCTGCGGTGTAATCCGTTTTCCCACGGTGGCTATGACCCTGTGCCGGAAAAGCGGAAAAAAGAATAAGTTTTGATCCGGGAAGGATTTGGTCAACTACTATGATGTCTATTTTTAATTTCTTCGGCAGCGTACTCGGCTATCTGCTGTGGTTCCTGTACACCGTTTTCAAAAACTACGGTATCGCGATCATCCTGTTCACGATCATCGTAAAGGCGCTGATGTTCCCGTTCTCGATTAAATCGCAGAAGAGCATGGCGGCGCAGTCCAGATTGGCAAGCAAGCAGCAGGAGCTGCAGAAGAAGTACGCCAAGGACCAGATGAAGTATAACGAAGAGTTGCAGAAGCTCTACGAAAAAGAGGGTGTGAATCCCGGCGGCGGCTGTCTGACGACGTTGCTTCCGTTCCCGATCATGCTCGGCATTTATTACTCCGTTATTTATCCGCTCTCGAACACCCTGCATATTGCAAAGGACACCATTTCGCAGGCTACGGAATTCGTTTCTAAGATTCCGGGCATTGCGAGCACGAACCAGTATGTAGAGCTTGAGATCGTTAAGAATTTCGACGCACTGAAGGACCACCTGACGATGTTCTCCGCGGACGATGTGCAGAAGATTGAGTTTTTCGGCAAGGGCTTCAAATGCTTCGGTCTTGACCTGCTCGCGTCCCCGAACACGAGCTCGTTCGCTTCTATGCTGTGGATCATCCCGGTGCTGGCACTTGTGACCTACTGGGGTCAGTCCTTTGTCATGCAGAAGCTGCAGCCCACACAGCAGCAGGGCGCAGGTCAGGGCTGCATGAAGGTCATGATGTACGGCATGCCGCTCCTGTCCGCATACTGGGCATACATCATGCCGGCAGCTGTCGGTTTCTATTGGATTATTTCCGCGCTGGTCGGTTTTGCACAGACGCTCATCACGCACAAGTATTTTTCGCCGGAGCAGGTCTCCGCAAAGTCGGAAGCGAGCCGCTATGTGACGCTTTTACAGGCGGATCGGAAGGTAAAGCCGCTGCCCGCAAACCTGCAAAAGCAGATCGCCGATAAGATTGAGGCGAAGAACCAGGCGCAGGCAGAGCGCCAGGCCGCGCAGAAGGAAAAGAAAGCGACCGGTAAAAAAGGCGGAAATGCGCAGAAAAACAAAGGTAATTCTACCGATTATCTCGGAAGCAAGAAATAAATAAAGGCTGTTATCCCCACCTCCTTTCACTCCGAAACGGGATAAAGATAGAGTATTGAAAAGAAGAAAGGAAGAAGAAAGCCATGGTAAAAGAAGCAATCGCAACAGGCGCAACCACAGAAGAAGCGTATGAAAAAGCATGCGCAATGCTGGGCGTAGACCCCGCAGACGCAGAGTTTGAAGTTCTTGAAACGGAAGAGAAAAAGCGCTTCGGCCTTTTCGGCGGCAGACCGGCAAAGGTGCGCGCGTTCATCCGTTCCACACCGGCAGACGCCGCAGCAGAGTATCTGCGCAACGTTCTTTCCGGCATGGGCCTCGGCGACGTAAATATTGAGATCCGCGAGGAAGAGGCAGGCGCAGAGCTTGTGCTCACCGGCGAAAATATCGGCTTCATCATCGGCCACCGCGGCGAAACGCTGGATTCCCTCCAGTATCTTGCGTCTCTCGTTGCAAACCATGTGGACGAGTCTTATTATCGCATTACGCTGGACGTGGGCAATTACCGCGAAAAGCGCAAGGAAACGCTTGAAAATCTCGGCAGAAAGATGGCTGCCCGCGCCGTAAAGACCGGTCGCAATGCCTCCTTGGAGCCGATGAATCCGTATGAGCGTCGCATCATCCACACCGCCGTGCAGGAGGTTGAGGGTGCTAAGTCTTGGAGCGAGGGTGAAGACCTTGCCCGCCACGTTGTGATCGGCCCTGAGGGCGGCGAGCGCTACGTAAAGCGCGATAACCGTCGCGGCGGCAATAACCGCGGCAGAAACGGCGGCTACAACCGCGATAATCGCGGCGGCCGCGCTCCGCGCAGAGATAACCGTGACAGCCGCCCGGCACAAAATCGCACCGCTCCCGCAGCACCGCGTGTTCTGGACGATGTTTCTACGCCGTACGGTAAGATCTCCAAAAACTAAAACTTTAAAACAGAGAAACTCCGCATACTTTGCGTATGCGGAGTTTTTTGCGTTTGAAAGCGCGCTGTAATCCGTTCATAGCGAGCTTTCACGGAATAAGAACGGAATAAAAATAAAAAGGAAGCGTCTCCGAACGGATAAAGGAGGCGCTTTTTCTCTGTGATTTTCCTGCGTTTTCCGACATTCTGCGTGACAATCTTTTCGCCGCGTGGTATAATACAAAATGAGAAAGTGTTGCATGTGCAGCGAACGAGAAGAAGGGATAAACTATGAAGACCATTGCAGCAATCTCTACGGCGGCGGCGCCGGGCGGCATCGGAGTCATTCGCATTTCGGGCGATGAGGCCCGTGTGGTCGGCGACCGCGTTTTTAAGTCGGTTTCCGGCGCGAAGCTCTGTGATATGGCGGGTTACACGTGCCGCTTCGGACACGTGTATGCGCCGGACGGCGAGCGCCTCGATGAGTGCGTTGCGACCGTTTTTGCCGCACCGCACAGCTTTACGGGTGAAGACGTGGTGGAGCTTTCCTGCCACGGCGGATTGTTCGTTTTAAAAGCGGTTTTGCAGGCGGTTTTTGCTGCCGGTGCGGTCTCTGCGGCGCCGGGCGAATTTACGCGCCGCGCGTTTTTAAACGGCAAAATGGACCTTGCGCAGGCGGAAGCCGTCATGCAGATCATCTCCGCGCAGGGGCGCGAAGCGATGAAAGCGGCGCAGGCGGGACACGACGGCGCACTTTCCCGCCGCATTGAAAAGCTGCGTTCGGATCTGACGGACATCGGTGCGCACCTTGCCGCATGGGCGGATTACCCGGACGACGACATACCACAGGTGGATGAGACGATGCTGAAAACGCGCCTTGCCGCCGGAAAAACGGCGCTGAAAGATTTGCTCGCCGGCTTTGACGGCGGGCGCATTCTGCGCGAGGGTGTGGTGACGGTCATTGCAGGCCGCCCGAACGCCGGCAAATCCACGCTGATGAACCTGCTTGCGGGTTGCGAGCGTTCTATTGTGACCGATCTTGCGGGCACGACGCGTGACGTGGTGGAGGAGACTGTGCTGCTCGGTGAAATTCCGTTGCGCCTTGCCGACACCGCCGGCATTCGCGATACGGAAGACCGCGTGGAGCAGATCGGCGTGCGCATGGCTTTAGATCGCGTCAAAACGGCACAGTTTGTGCTAGCGGTGTTTGATGCGAGCGAAGAGCTGAACGATGACGACCGCGCGTTGATGGATGCCATAGGCGATACACCGGCCGTGGCGGTCATCAATAAATCCGACCTCGCGCCGAAGATCGACCGTGCGGAGATCGATAAGCATTTCAAAGAAGTCGTGACGGTCTCGGCGCTTTCCGGCGAGGGACTGCCTGCGCTGCAAAACGCGGCCGCGCGCGCACTGAAAACCGCTGAGCTGAACCCGAACGACGGCATTCTCTATACGGAGCGCCAACGCGCGGACGTACAAAAGGCGCTCACGGCGTTGGAGGAAGCGGAAAACGCTTTGCTTATGGGCATGACGTGGGACGCGGTGACGGTCTCGCTGGAGGGTGCCATTGCAGCTTTGAATGAACTGACCGGAGAGCGTGTTTCGGATGCGGTGGTCGATCAGGTATTTGAAAAGTTCTGCGTGGGAAAATAAGATATCAGAATTGTTATATTTTATCTTTAAAATAAGCTGTATTTCAGAATAAATCGGAAAAGAAGTTAAATTATGAGCTATGATGCAGGAAAATACGATGTTGCTGTGATCGGCGCGGGACACGCGGGAATTGAGGCGGCTTTGGCCTCGGCGCGTCTCGGCTGCCGCACGGTGATCTTCACAATAAACATGGACGCTGTGGGCAACTGCCCGTGCAACCCGAGCATCGGCGGCACAGCAAAGGGTCACCTTGTGCGCGAAGTGGACGCGCTCGGCGGCGAAATGGGCAAAACGGCGGACGAATGTACGCTGCAAAGCCGCATGCTGAACCTTGGTAAAGGCCCTGCGGTGCACTCGCTGCGCGCGCAGATCGACCGCAACAAGTACGCGCGTGTGATGAAGCATAAGCTTGAGCAGTGCGAAAACCTCGTGATGCGCCAGGCGGAGGTCATCGACATTGAGCGAGACGGCAATAACTGGCTGCTGACGACACGCCTCGGCGCGGTTTACACGTGCCGCGCGGTCGTGCTGGCGACCGGCACATTTCTCGGCGGGCGCATCTTCGTGGGTGAGGTTTCGTATGCGGGCGGCCCGGATGGCATGTTCCCGGCGACGGAACTTGCGGGTTCTTTAAAAGAGCTTGGCATTTCGTTGCGCCGCTTTAAAACCGGTACCCCGGCGCGTGTGCTGCGCTCATCCATCGATTTTACCGACCTCGAGGTTCAAAAGGGCGATGAACCTGTCACGCCGTTCTCATTTGATGCGGAAATGCCGCCGAAAAACTCGGCTGTGTGCTACGTGAGCTGGACAAACGACCGCACGAAGCAGGTCATTCTCGATAATATTCACCGTTCGCCGCTGTATGCGGGCATGATCGAAGGCGTTGGCCCGCGCTACTGCCCGAGCATTGAAGATAAGATCATGCGCTTTTCCGAAAAGCCGCGCCATCAGCTTTTTATTGAACCGTGCGGCGCGGAAACCGAGGAGATGTACTTGCAGGGTATGAGCTCTTCACTGCCGGAAGAAGTGCAGATTGCGTTTTACCGCACGATCAAGGGGCTTGAGCACGTAGAAATCATGCGAAACGCGTATGCGATCGAATATGATTGCTGCGACCCGCTGCAGCTGAACGCCACGCTGGAATTTCGCGATTATCCGGGACTTTACGGCGCGGGGCAGTTCAACGGCAGTTCCGGCTATGAAGAAGCCGCCGCGCAGGGTTTTGTGGCAGGTGCAAATGCTGCGCTGAAAGTCTTAAATCGCGACCCGCTTATTTTGGATCGCGCGGGCTCGTACATCGGCACGCTCATCGACGACCTCATCACGAAAGGCGTCACCGACCCGTACCGCATGATGACCTCGCGCTCCGAATACCGTCTTGTGCTGCGGCAGGATAACGCCGATGAGCGACTGACGCCGATCGGCCGCGAGCTGGGGCTCATCGATGACCGCCGTTGGGCGAAGTTTGAAAAGAAGCAGGCGCAGAAAGAAGCGGAGATGAAGCGCGCGGAGAAAACGGTGTTTTCGCCGACGGACGCGCTGAACGAAGTGCTGGTTTCATGTGAAACATCGCCGGTCACGACGGGTGTGCGCCTTTCTGAGCTGCTGCGCCGCCCGCAGGTGACCTATGCGGACCTGACACCTATCGACACCGAACGCCCGAATTACCCGCGTGAGATTTTTGAAAGCGTGGAGACGGCACTTAAATATGAGGGCTACATCAAGCGCCAGCTGCAGGACATTGCCGAAATGCGCCGGTTGGAAAAGAAGCTGCTGCCAAAAGAGATCAACTACGCCGAAATTTCGGGTCTGCGACTTGAGGCACAGGAAAAACTCAATCGCGTGCGCCCAGAAAACGTGGGACAGGCAGGGCGTATTTCCGGCGTTTCCCCGGCGGATATTTCCGTGCTGTTGATTTGGCTCTCTGCACACAATGAAGGAAAGTGATGTCTACTACATTTAATATGTAATGAATTGAGTTTAATTACTATAATATTTATAAAACAAAACTGAAAGGGCAGCTTTGCTTTAGGCGGGCTGAAATTTTAATTATGGATATTAAAAATCTGCTGATTTCAAAAGCAAAAGAGATTGGCGTAAAGGTTTCGCCTGCACAGGTGGAGCAGTTCCAGATCTATCTTGATTTGCTTTTGGAGCGCAACACCGTGATGAACCTCACGGCCATCACCGACCCGGAAGAGGCAGTCATAAAACATTTTGTGGATAGTTTGACGCTGCTGAAAGCGCTTGAAATTAAAAAGAATGCGAAAGTTATCGATGTAGGCACCGGTGCGGGCTTTCCCGGCATTCCGCTCAAGATCATGCGCCCGGACATTGAACTGACGTTGCTGGATTCTTTGAATAAGCGGCTTGTTTTTCTGCGCGAAGTGTGTGATGCCATTGGCATTGAAGCCGAGACGATTCATAAACGCGCAGAAGAAGCCGGAAAAGACACTAAGCTACGTGAAAGCTTTGATGTTGCAACGGCTCGTGCGGTCGCAAACATGAATATTTTGGCGGAATATTGTATTCCGCTCATCAAAATGAAGGGTTATTTTGCCGCGATGAAAGGTCCGAGCTTACCGGATGAATTGGAATATGCCCGAAAAGCAATCTCTTCGCTTGGATGCGATGTTGTAAAAACGGTTCCTTTCATTCTGCCGGATGAGGAACAGAGTGAGCGCTTTGTTGCCGTAATGCGCAAACTGCGCTTTACACCGAAAATGTATCCGCGTCACGGCGGCACAATCACCAAAAAACCGTTATTTTTAGAGCAGAAAGGGGAAGCAAAATGAGTATTATTTACCGTAAAGCCGAATTGAGCGACATTCCGAAGCTGAACCCGCTTTTGGCGCAGCTTTCCGATGCGATGGCAGATCCGCAGAAAATGGCGGAAAAGATGAAAAAAATCGCAAAAAACGAGGATAACTACTTGCTTGTAGCTGAAAATACAGAAAACGGCGACCTTTGTGGCTCTTTGATTGGTGTTGTATTTGAAGATATTTGCGATACCTGCAAGCCGATTTTACTCGTTGAAAATGTTGTTACGGACGAAAAGTACCGTGGAAAAGGCGTTGGACGCGGCATGTTTGAAGCCATTGAGACGTGGGGCAGAGAGAAAGAATGCCACTACTGCGTTTTGGTTTCCGGCTTACAGCGCACCGGCGCGCATAAATTCTATGACGCCATCGGGTACAGCGAAGTGAAGGGCTTTAAAAAGTATTTGTAAGAAAGACGATATAAAAACGGCTATGCAAGGAGAAACTCTTGTATAGCCGTTTTTTTAATCAAAAAGAATGTGCCAGTTTGGATTGCGGGAAGCTGCAAAGCACATTTGAATTTGCTCTGCGTTGTTCTTTTCCTCCGCAAGCTGCGGCAATTCATCTTCCGCATACCATCGGCTTTCGGTCGTTTCGGCGTTGGCTTGAAATTCACCGCCTGTACGCGTGCATAAAAAGAAAATTTTGCAGATGTTATAGGCGTAGCGCGGCAAATTGTGCCGGTTTCGGTCCTGTACGGCAATGATACGGTCTGCTGTAACGCGCAATCCGGCTTCTTCCAAAACCTCTTTAACAGCGTTTTCTCCAACGGATTTATCCACATCGACCCAACCTCCGGGCAAAGACCACTTGCCGTTTTGCTCGCGTACCAGTAAAATTCGGTCGTTTTCAATAATTGCCGCGCGGGTATCTAACTTTGGCGTTTGGTACCCGGTTTCGTTGCAGAATAGTTTTTTAACGGTTTCTACCGGAATCTCGCTTTTCATAGACAAGATCTCGGCGGCAATTTCACGAATACGTGTGTAGCGCTCGAGGTCAAAAACATCTTTGCCGTAGGTTAAACCTGCCTGCGCTAAGCCTTGCAGTTCGATGGCCCAGTTGAGCCATTGATCTTTGTTTTCCATTCTATTCTCCTGCTGTAGTTTCACGTGGAACTTATAACTCTTTCACCATGAAGTATTCGCCGCGCGTGGTGCCGTCGGAATAGCGCAGAGAATTTGGTAAAAAGCCATATTCTTTAAATCCGAGGCTTTCGTAAACATGCTTTGCGCGCTCGTTGCCTTCAATCACACCCAGTTCCGCTTGTGTGTATCCGCATTGCTTTGCAAGCCCCAAGACTGTACTTAATAATATACGTCCAAGCCCAAGATTGCAATATTTTTCATATAACGCGATGGAAACACAGCAGCGGTGCTTCATGCGGCGCTTATCACCTTGCGACGCCAACGAACAGTTTCCGGCAAGCTTACCGTTTATATAAGCGGTGAGCATGATCTCGTTTGGACTTTCCGCTTTGTTTTGCAAAATTGCGCGTTCTTTTTCGACGGTGAAATTCACCTCATCCGGCTCACGCAATAAAAACGGAGATTCGCCCGAAACGGTGCGCAGGTATTCAATCATTTGCTTGGCATCTTCGGGGCGTGCATTGCGTACGACGGCGGTGCACCCGCTTTTCAGCTTGATTTCGGTTTCTGCATAGATCATGTTCTTTCGCTCCTTTTCTCTAAAAATGGCGGGAATATGCGCTTTTTCGACGCTTTTCCGTTTGAATATTTCTATTATTATAGCACCGCGTTTTGAAAATGCAAGAAAAACTTTTTGTACGGTGACAGATTGCGGCAAAATCTGCCTTTTCATTGTGGTAAGCTATTTCCTGTAAAGAGAACAAGCCCTCACAAAGGACGAACTTCTTACACTGGAAATTCAAGCAGGAGGTGCGGCGTATGGCATTTGCGGAAAAGAAAAAGCTTTTGGAGCTTTCACCGGATAAGATTGTGCCAAATCCTGCACAGCCGCGATTGGATTTTCCGCAGGACGAGCTTTTGCAACTCGCAGAAAGCATTCGTCAAAACGGCGTTTTGCAGCCAATTCTTGTGCGAAGAGACCGCGACCGCTACATTTTGGTGGCAGGGGAGCGCCGCTGGCGTGCTTCGCGTATGGCGGGGCTCAAAACCATCCCGGCCATTGTGCAGGAGCTTTCTTCACAGGACGGCGCGGTGTTGGCGCTTATTGAAAATATGCAGCGCAGTGACCTGAACTTTTTTGAGGAAGCTGCTGCAATCTATGCTTTGATGCAGGACCGCTCTATGACGCAGGAGGAGACCGCACGTAGGCTCGGCATGAGTCAGCCGTCGCTTGCAAACAAGATCCGTTTACTGCGGCTTTCCGGCGAAGAGCAGCGCATGGTGCTGGAAAACCACCTTACGGAGCGTCATGCACGTGCTTTGCTTAGAATGGAGGATCCGGAAAAGCGCATGGCAGCGTTGAAGACTGTCATAGCGCGCAAAATGAACGTGGCGCAGACGGATACGTATATCAAATCACTTTTGGAGCAGGAGGGACAGGCGAAAAGGCCGAAGAGGACATTCATTGCGAAAGATGTTCGCCTGTTCCTCAACACGATCGACCATGCTGTCCAAACCATGAAAGAGGCCGGCATCGGCGCAGCTTTTCAGCGTAAGGAAACGGATGAGTATTACGAATGCGTCGTCCGCATCCCAAAATCAGCTGCACATAAGGCAAGCTGATGCGCCAGAACTTAATATCGAGTACGAGGTAAACCCATTCCCTTATTCATTTCCCACAACACAGAAGGATTGTCTGCAAATGCTGGCAGTCCTTCTGTGTTTTTAATGCTTTTTTCGGTTTAAAACTGCAAATGTTTCACATGAAACATCAAAATTTGCCAAAACGCGATAAAATCCGGCTGTTTCACATGAAACATTGCAAAAAATTGAACTTTTCTCTTTATTCTGTGCCGGATATGTGCTACAATATCCTATATAATAGAAAGAAGAAGGAAAGGGGCGCGGTACATGAGCAAGGTAATTGCCGTGGCGAACCAAAAAGGCGGCGTGGGCAAGACGACCAGCGCAGTAAATATTGCCGCATGGCTCGGCGCAAAAGGGAAAAAGACGCTTTTGGTCGATATTGACCCGCAGGGCAACTCCACGAGCGGCGTAGGTTTTGATCGACGAACGCTGAAAACGACCTCGTATGATATTCTCATCAACGGGGCAAAGGGCGAAGATGCCGTTCTCGAAACAAAATTTGAAAAGCTTTCTGTCATTCCTTCCAAGGCTGATCTGGCTGCGGCAGAGATTGAGCTTGCGGATTTGAACGGGCGCGAGTCCGTTTTAAAGAAGGCTTTGGCGCCACTGCGCACAAAATTTGACTATATCATCATCGATTGTCCGCCGTCGCTGGGGCTTATCACAACGAACGCGCTGAATGCTTCGGACTCTGTTTTGATCCCAGTACAGTGCGAATACTACGCGTTGGAGGGCCTTTCGCAGCTGATGAGCTCCGTGCAGGCTGTGAAGCGCCGTTACAACGACCGTTTAGAGCTGGAAGGTGTTTTGCTGACAATGTATGACGGCAGACTGAACCTGACGCAGCAGGTTGTGACGGAAATTAAAAAGTATTTCCCGCGCAAGGTGTTTGCAACAGTTATTCCGCGCACAGTGCGTCTTTCCGAGGCGCCGAGCTACGGACAGCCGATCTTGTACTACGATAAATCCAACAAGGGCTGCATCGCATACGGTGCGCTTGCGGATGAAATTTTGAAGAAAAACCGCTGATTTCGGCGGCGAAACCGGTTCCATGCGCAAAATCGTGTGGTATCGGTATAAATGCGACAAGAAGGAGATGGTCTTTCGCAATGGCAAAAAAAAGAGGCCTCGGCAAGGGGCTGGACGCAATTTTCTATGACAATGCGCGTGAGGACGATGCCGGCGCGGTGGAGCTCAGCATAAACGACTTAGAGCCGAACCGTACGCAGCCGCGCCAGAGCTTTGATGACGGCGCGATGACCGAGCTGGCGGATTCTATTGCGCAGCACGGCGTTTTGCAACCGATCTTGGTGCGCCCACTGCTTTCCGGCGGCTATCAGATCGTTGCGGGTGAACGACGCTGGCGTGCTTCTCGCATGGCAGGACTGACGACCGTACCGGCGGTTATCCGCGACCTGACGGACAGCGAAGTGATGCAGCTGGCGCTGATTGAGAACTTGCAGCGTGAGGATTTGAAGCCGCTGGAAGAAGCAAACGGCTACAAGATGCTGATGGATAACTTCGAGTTCACGCAGGAGGAGATTGCAAAAACAGTGGGCAAATCCCGCCCGGCGATCACGAATGCACTGCGGCTTTTGAATCTGCCGGAGGATATGCAGAACATGCTGGAGCGCGGCGAAATGACTGCGGGACATGCCAGAACGCTGCTGAGTTTCAAAAACGAAGACCAGATGAAAGCGGCGGCAAGACGCGTGACCATGGAGGGCATCTCCGTGCGCGAGTTGGAAAAAATGGCAAAGCGCGCAAACGAGGAGAAGCCGGAAAAGGCAGATAAACCCGCAAAGCGCCGCATCCGCTACTATGACGAGGCCGAGCTTGCACTTCGTGACGTTTTAAACCGTGTGGTGCATATCTCCGGCACAAAGAAAAAAGCGGCGCTGACAATCGAGTTTTATGGCGAGGAAGACCTCAAGAACCTGCTGTATGATTTGAAATTGACCGATAAAACGGGCGAGTAAATCACAAAGCTAAAGTGAACGGGGCAAATAAAGTTTTCGCCAGACTTTTTCAAAAGGCTGTGGGTTCCAAGGGTAAACCCCTTGGTCGAGCTCCGCAGAGCTCGAAACATTTTTTGCCTATTGGAGTTTCGCGATGCGAAACCAGCCCAAGAACCAAGAAGAACGCTTAAAAAGCCACAAATAACCGAAAGGAATGTTCAAAAATGATCGATATTAAATTTTTGAGAGAAAATCCGGACATTGTCCGCGAGAATATCAAGAAAAAGTTCCAAGACGCGAAGCTTCCGCTTGTCGATGAAGTCATCGAGCTGGACGCCGAAAAACGCGCTACGCAGCAGAAGGCCGACAGCCTGCGCGCTTCCAGAAATAAGCTCTCCAAGCAGATCGGTGCACTGATGGGCCAGGGTAAGAAGGCCGAGGCTGAGGAGGTCAAGGCACAGGTCAAGGCACAGTCTGATGAGCTCATCGCCGCAGAGGCTAAAGAAAAAGAGCTCGATGAGAAGATCCTCAAGATCATGATGACGATCCCGAATATCATCGACGCCAGCGTGCCGGTCGGCAAAGACGACAGCGAAAACGTCGAGGTTGAGCGTTTCGGCGAGCCGGTCGTTCCGGATTTCCCGGTTCCGTACCACACGGAGATCATGGAAAGCTTCAACGGTATCGATCTGGACGCTGCACGCCGCGTTGCGGGTAACGGCTTCTATTATCTGATGGGCGACATCGCGCGCCTGCACTCTGCCGTTATCGCGTATGCGCGCGATTTTATGATTGACCGCGGCTTCACGTATGTTATCCCGCCGTATATGATTCGCAGCGACGTCGTTACCGGCGTTATGAGCTTTGCGGAAATGGATTCCATGATGTACAAGATCGAGGGTGAAGACCTGTATCTCGTCGGTACCAGCGAGCACTCCATGATCGGTAAATTCATCGACCAGATCCTGCCGGAAGCCGAACTGCCGCTCACGCTGACCAGCTATTCTCCGTGCTTCCGTAAGGAAAAAGGTGCACACGGCATCGAGGAGCGCGGCGTTTACCGTATTCACCAGTTTGAAAAGCAGGAAATGATTGTCGTCTGCAAGCCGGAAGACTCCATGAAGTGGTATGATAAGCTCTGGAAGAACACCGTAGACCTGTTCCGCAGCATGGATATCCCGGTCCGCACGCTCGAGTGCTGCTCCGGCGACCTCGCAGACCTTAAGGTTAAGTCTGTGGACGTTGAAGCGTGGTCCCCACGCCAGAAGAAGTATTTTGAGGTCGGCAGCTGCTCCAACCTCGGTGACGCACAGGCGCGCCGCCTGCGCATCCGCGTAAACGGCGAAAACGGCAAGTACCTTGCCCACACGCTGAACAACACCGTTGTTGCACCGCCGCGTATGCTTATCGCATTCCTTGAGAACAACCTCCAGGCAGACGGCAGCGTTCGCATCCCGGAAGCTCTGCGTCCGTACATGGGCGGCAAGGAAGTTATCGTCCCGAAAAAGTGATTTTTGCAAATTAAATAGGTGATAAAAGAGGCACATGCAAAGTAAAATGCGTGTGCCTCTTTTGTCATCTGCTTATAGAAAGACTTGCTCTGATGACCGTATTAAAAAATAGGAGAAATGATGCAAAGCGGAACGAAAGAACACGAACTTTTAAAAGGCGGCAGTTTTCGTCATCGTCTTGTGCAAAACTTTTTCTGAGGATATGTGGAAAACCGATTTTCAACTTAAATGAGTGAAAGAATATTCAACAGTTTCGAACGTATGTATCTCCGGTTGCGGACATATTTCGACGGATATACGCAGTTGTGTCCACGATACAAGAACAAACAACCATACAACCGCAAAACGAAGTTATGTATAAATATACATGATTTTGCAAAATTATGGTGTGGAAAACTCGGTGGAAAGTGTGGAAAAGCACACGGTATAGTGGAGAAAGCAAAGCTTTTCACAAGGTATCGGCTATATGTGGAAAGGCAATATACTTTACGCATTCATTTTTACGACATGTTGCGTGCGGGTACGCTAAAAAGCAGCGTAAAATGGATTGGAAACGTCATTTCGGCATATACAATAAAAGGCGTGTGTTCTCAGACAAAACAAAAGGCCCGCCGAAGCGAGCCTTTAAGAGCACAGAGTATTTGAAGGTCATGCCGCAGCCGTTTCTTTTTTATTGCGGTGGAAGAGAAAGCTTGCGGCGAAAATCGCAACGGAAACGAGGAATACGCAGGCTGTTACGCCATAGAACGCTTTGCCGCCGATGGTGTCAAACAGAACGCCGCCGAGCAGGTTGCCGAGAATGCCGGAGATTTGCGCCACGGAAATGAACAGGCTGTGCGCCGTGGCACGCAGTTCCACAGGCGCAAGTTCGTAGATGTAGTTCGTGCCCGTGCCGAGAAATGCACCGTTGCCAAGGCCGTAAAACGCGGCAAATACCAACATAGTCGGCAGCGAATTCACAAGGAAACAGAAGCACAGACATTCTGTCGCCATCAAAATCGCAGAAAGCATGATGAGGTATTTCATCTTGATATGGCGGCGCAGGCGGCCGATGAAGAACAGAAACGGGATTTCCATCATGGCACGCACGGAGAGAATGAGCCCAAGATTGACGGTATCAATCTGAATATCCGCCATGTAATACGTCAGAAAGTTCCCTTCAAACGCCGCGGCCATCTGGAAGAAGAATGCAAAAATGAGAAACGCCATGTATGCGTAGTTTTTCAGCAGTACACCGGCACCCGCTGCGCTCTTTTTCACCCGCTTGCCGCTCTGCGGCTCAAAGCAGAAATACGTCAGTACAATGGCGGGAATCATCACAATGCCCATCACCCAGAATGTCGAAGGCACACCCGCCGCAGGAATGAGCGCGTTTACCGTGATAACACCGGCAACGGCAAATAACAGCGAGCCGCTGCTGCGTACCATGCCGTAATTCAGTCGATGCTCCGCACAGTTGCGCACCGTAAGGTTATCGACAAACGGCGACATCGGTACGCGGAAAAAGTTGATGATCGGGATCAAGATTAGAAATAATAGAGTCGAGTAGGATTGCCCCGTCGGAATGAGTGGCACAAAAATGAAAAGGCCGCAGCCGAGCGTCAGCGTTAAAATGACAATTTTGCGCACGCTGCCGATACGGTCGCTCACCGTGCCCCAAAACGTCATGGCAAAAATAGCGACGGCACAGGCAATGGCGTTTAATAAGCCGAAATCCGTAGCGGGAAAGCCGATGCTTTGCAGGTAGACTGTTTGATAATTGCCTACCGCCATGGCCGCCCAAAAAATGCCCTGCACGCCGGCAAGGCGCAGCGTTTCCGCCATCTCCGGGGAGAGGGAGCGCAATCTGCGAAGCTTGTTCATGAAAAACCATCCTTTTAGCCCAATAGGGCCGAGTGTAATAGGGGAAGCGCGAAAAATATGCCGTGCGCCGAATATGTCGGGTACGGGAGATATGCTTTTGATATAGTAGTTTTAGGGTATATCAAACGGAGCGGAGTGTCAAGATATTTTGTGATTTCTGTATGAAGTTTTTTACAAATGGAGTGCTTTTTAGAAGTTCAGTCCGTCAAAATCCTGCAAAAATCGCCCCGAAACCCGGAAATTAGCCACATAAAACCGCTTTTTGTGGTTTTTCCCTAAAAAGCGCATAGAACGCTCAGCGGGTATCTCTGTTTTTTCGAGGACAAAACAGTTGAAAATGTACCGCGAAAGTGGTACAATCTAATATCAAATAATATATTTTCTCCGGCTTGCCGGGAAATTTTTCCTATGCGGTATGCGGAAATTACCGCATAAAGACAACAAAACACGGTGCACAAGGCGAAAGGATGGTTGACGGTATGCTGAACACAGAATTCACCTCTAAGTTTGTCAAAGAGGGGCTCACCTTTGACGACGTTCTTCTGATCCCGGCAGAATCACACGTACTGCCCAGTCAGGTAGACATTTCCACTCATCTCACAAAGAAGATCAAGCTGAACACCCCCATTATGACGGCGGCTATGGATACCGTCACGGAAGCGGATATGGCCATTGCCATTGCGCGTGAGGGCGGCATCGGCATCATTCACAAGAACATGTCCATTGAGCGTCAGGCCGATCAGGTCGATATGGTCAAGCGCTCCGAGAACGGCGTTATCGTTGATCCGTTCTTCCTTGCGCCGGAGAACACCGTGCGCGAGGCGGATAACCTCATGGGCCGCTACAAGATCTCCGGCGTGCCGATCTGCGAAAACGGCAAGCTTGTCGGCATCATCACGAACCGCGATCTGCGCTTTATGTCCGGCTCCGATTTCGACCAGAAGATCGAAAACGTCATGACGAAGGATCACCTCGTCACCGCGCCGGTCGGTACCACCCTCAAGGATGCACAGGAGATCCTGCGCCACCACAGAATCGAAAAGCTTCCGATTGTCGATGAAAAGGGCTATCTGAAGGGCCTCATCACGATTAAAGATATTGAAAAAGCTGTGCAGTACCCGAACTCTGCAAGAGACGAAGGCGGCCGTCTGCTCTGCGGCGCGGCTATCGGCGCTACGGCTGACGTTCTGGACCGCGTTGCTGCCCTTGTGGAAGCACAGGTCGACGTTGTCGTGCTCGATTCTGCACACGGTCACAACAGCGGCATCATCGAAGCAGTGAAAAAGGTCAAGAAAGCATACCCGGACCTTCAACTCATTGCGGGTAACGTTGCAACGGCAGAGGGCACCCGTGCGCTTATCGAAGCCGGCGCAGACTGCGTAAAGATCGGCATCGGCCCGGGCTCCATCTGCACCACCCGTGTGGTTGCCGGTATCGGTGTGCCGCAGGTCACGGCTGTGTATGACGCAGCATGCGCGGCGGCAGAATATGGCGTTCCGGTTATCGCAGACGGCGGCATCAAGTACAGCGGTGATATCGTCAAAGCGCTCGCAGCAGGTGCAAGCGTTGTTATGCTCGGCTCCCTTGTTGCAGGCTGCAAGGAGACCCCGGGCGAGTACGAGCTCTATCAGGGCAGACAGTTCAAGGTCTACCGCGGCATGGGCTCTCTGGGCGCTATGGGTAAGGGCTCCAGCGACCGCTACTTCCAGGCAAACAACAAGAAGTACGTTCCGGAAGGCGTCGAGGGCCGCGTGCCTTATAAGGGACCGCTCGCAGATACCATTTATCAGATGGTCGGCGGTCTGCGCTCCGGCATGGGTTATGTGGGCTGCGCAAATATCCCGGAAATGCACGAGAAGGCACAGTTCGTGCGCATTACGGGTGCGGGTTTGAAGGAAAGCCATCCGCATGACATTCAGATTACGAAGGAAGCCCCGAACTACTCCATCCACGGCTGATTTTAAATTTGCATTACGGAACCTCTTCGTCTGCACGGCGAAGGGGTTCTGTTTTGTTTTCCGCAGTTGCGCAAAAACCGGTAAGCATGCATAGTGAAGGACATCTGATGCAAACTAAAGCGAGAATCCGTATTCTATATCGATATTGGAATATCATATACTATTATATATAGGATGGCTTTGCAGCAAAAAACGCATAGAAAACAGCGCACATAGGGGAGAGGCAGGTGGACAAAACTTCGAAAATGTCCAACATATTTTCCGGGTAAACTGCATTTTTGCGCGTTCTCTTTCAAAAACAGGAGAAAACTTGTCGGATTTCGCCGTAAAATGCAGGAATTCGGTTTCTATCCGTCGTTCGTGCACAATACACGGAAACTTGTGTTTTTGTCGAGGACACGCCCCTGAAGCGGCTTTTTTTGGCGGATTTTGGGCGGATTTAATTACAAAATTGCAATACTATCATGAAAAACTGCACGGTGTGTATATGCCTCAAGGTCATAATTCACAAAAATACACGAAAATTAGGACAGTATTTCCATAGTTTTGCCACTTGCGATTTAGCGCTTTATGCTGTATTATGTATGCAATATGAATTTTCTTTGAACGAAAATTTCATAATTCTATCACCTATCACATTAGGAGGAACAAGAAATGAAACTGAAGAAGGTTTTAGCTCTGGTTCTGTCCGCGGCGTTGGTTGTTTCCGCATTCGCTGGGTGCGGCGGCAACAGCTCCAAGACATCTACCGAGAGCATCGCAGCTTCTGAAAGCAGCGCAGAATCCACCGAGTCCACCGCCTCCGGAGATTCCACCCCGGCTGCATCCGGTGACGCTACGGCAATCTTCACCCCGAAGACCGTAGACGCTGCAAAGACGATCAGCCTGAACGCAGGTATGGAGCCGACAGGCCTGAACACCCTGACCTCCACATACTCCATTGAGTTCGCCTTGTTCGAGCACATGTATGAGAACCTCGTCACCCTCGACGATGACGACAACACAGCCCCGGGCGCAGCTGAGAGCTGGGACTACGATGAGGATACCCTCACCTACACCTTCCACCTCCGTAAGGACGGCGTTTGGACAAACGGCGACCCGGTTACGGCGAAGGACTTCGAGTTTGCTTGGAGTCAGGCTTTGAACCCGGATGTTGCTTCTGATTACGCTTACTTCCTCTACTTCATCAAGAACGCTGAAAAGTACTTCAACGGTGAAGTTGCTTGGGACGAAGTTGGTGTAAAGGTTGTCGATGATTATACCCTCGAGGTTACCCTGGAGCAGCCGACTCCGTACGCACTGTTCCTGTTCTCCTTCGGCACCCTTGCTCCGATCAACCAGAGATTCTATGAGGCTGTAGGCGCAGACCTCTACTCCACCGAAGCGCAGTACTTCTGCACGAACGGCCCGTTCGCTCTTACCGAGTGGAGCCACAACGATAAGATCGTTATGCAGAAAAACGATGCATGGCACGGCGCAGCAGACGTAGAAGTTGAAGAGATCGATTGGAAGATCATCACCGATGCCAACGCAGCTCTCTCCTCCTTCCTCGCAGGCGACCTGGATATGGTCGGTCTCGGCACCGGCGAACTCATCAAGCAGGCTACAGCAGCAGGTGCTACGATTCAGTCTTATACGGATGGTTCCGCATTCTACATTTACTTCAACAACAATGACCAGTACCTCTCCAATGTAAATCTCCGTCGTGCACTGTTCAATGCAATTGACGCGCAGAAGGAAATTGATACGGTTTGGCAGAACGATAACGAGCCGATGACTTCCTTCACGGCGCCCGGTGTTGCCGCTGCTGACGGCACCTCCTTTGCAGGTAAGGTCGGCGAGCTGTATGCGCCGTCCCGTGACCAGGAAAAAGCTAAGGAATACCTTGCAACGGCTCTCTCCGAGCTCGGCTGCACGGTAGACGAGCTCTCCGCTCACCTCTCCATCGACTGCGGCGACTCCCCGACGTCTATTGCAGAAGCTTCCTTCTATCAGGAGCAGTGGAGACAGGTTCTCGGCATCGAGGTTGCCGTTAACTCCATGATCACCAAGCAGGGTTCTCAGAACCGTAAGACCGGCAACTATGTCATGTCCATCACCGGTTGGGGCCCGGACTACAACGACCCGAACACCTTCCTTGACATGTGGGTCACCGATGGCGGCAACAACCAGACCGGCTTCTCCAACGAGAGATACGATGAGCTCATCGACCTCGCAGCCAAGGAGACCGACCTCGAAAAGCGTGAGTCCTACTTCATCGAGTGCGAGCAGATCATTGCGGATCAGCTCCCGATCGGCCCGGCCTTCTGGAGAGCTCCGTCCTATGCTTGCTCCGATAAGATCAAGGGCGGTATGCACAGATCTACGTTCCAGGATATCAACGCTGTTTACGTAAAGCTTTCCTAATCGAAAACCTTACGGGCGCTGACCCGGATACTTAAAAGAAATTCAAATACGGTTTCGGCTTGCGGTGTATCTCAAAAAGGTACGCCGCACCGAACTGTATTTATTCTTTTAATCTTTTACTTCAACACTTTTAGGTGATATACGCATCACTGTGTTGGGTGAGTAAAGCCTTGTTTCCCCGAAATTTTGGGGATTTCCGCGAACGGCAATACAAGCTGCATTCGCTAAGTTCACAAAATTGATGTGCCAAAGGCGGCAGAATAATTTCCGAGCTTTTGCGCACATTTTTTGTTATATTGTCATATTGTCGTTTATCGGACAAGGCCGCGGACGCTTTGGCGGCATCGTTCCCAAAAACGTCGGCGGCTTTGTCCGCATAACCTTTAATCATTCTATTAAACTATCAAAGAGAGGTGGATTGCACATGACTAAGTACATCTTAAAGCGCGTGGGCTATTCCATTGTTACCCTGTTCCTGTTGGTCGCGATCACATTCTTCATGATGCAGCTTCTTCCGGGCGACCCGTTCACCGGTGAAAAGCAGCTTCCCGCGGCACAGATGGAAGCGCTTTATGCGAAATACGGTCTTGATAAGCCCGTATGGCAGCAGTTCTTCATTTATATCGGTAATGTTGTGCAGGGCGACCTTGGCGTTTCCCTTACCTATAACCGTGCGGTCACATTGATGATCACCGAAGCATTTGCCGTTTCGTTTGACGTCGGTATCCGTTCCATTTGCTTCGCCTTCATCGGCGGCGTACTGCTCGGCACACTCGCAGCCATTAAGCGTGGCAAGGCAGCCGACACAGTTGCCATGATTATTGCACTGCTCGGTGTTTCCGTTCCGTCGTTCGTTGTGGCCTCTATTTTGCAGTACTTCCTCGGCCTCAAGCTGTATCAGGCAACGGGCATGCGTATTTTCGCTATTACCGGCTGGGAAGGCTTCAACAGCCACATTCTCCCGGTTGTCGCACTCGGCTTCGGTTCTCTCGCGACGATCTCCCGTCTGATGCGTACCAGCATGCTGGACGTTCTCGGTCAGGATTACATCAAGACCGCTAAGGCAAAGGGCCTTTCCCAGAGCGGCATTATCTTTAAGCATGCAATGCGCAACGCCATCATGCCGGTCGTCACGGTTCTCGGCCCAATCACGGCAGGCATCCTCACCGGCGGCTTCGTTGTAGAAAGCGTTTTCGGTATCCCGGGCCTCGGCAAGTATTTCGTGCAGAGCATTCAGGGTCTCGATTACACCATGATCTGCGGCACCACGGTTTTCTACGGCGCGTTCCTTATTATTGCGAACCTCGTAGTCGATATTGCGTATGGTCTCATTGATCCGCGCGTGAAATTGGAGGGCTGAGTATGACACAGATAGATAAAAGCCGTTTTGAGTGGATCGGTTCCGATTCCGCTCGCCGCGAGGGCATTTCCCGCCCGAGCACGACCTTCTGGAAAGACGCCATCGGCAGACTGATGAAAAACAAAGTTGCCGTTGTGTGCTTCTTCATCATCGTGCTCCTCATCCTTTCCTGCATCGTCGTGCCGTTCTTCTCTCCGTTTGAGAGCCGTGAACAGCACCTTGGCGAAGTCAACAAGGGCTTCATGACAGTTTGTACAGATTCCCGCTATGAGGGACAGCACCATGTACACTATTTCGGCACCGATAACCTCGGCCGTGACCTTTTCCTGCGCGCCTTTGAAGGCGGCCGCGTCTCTCTGATGATCGCGTTCGCAGCCGTGTTCGTCAACCTCATCGTCGGCCTGATCTACGGCGGTATTTCCGGTTATATCGGCGGCGCGGTTGATACCATCATGATGCGTATCGTGGAGATCGTCAACGGTATTCCGTACCTCATCGTCGTTATCCTTTTGATGATGGTGCTCCCGAAGGGCATCTTCACCATGGTCGTCGCCTACGGCATCACCGGCTGGACCGGCATGGCACGTCTTGTGCGTGGTCAGGTGCTCCAGCTCAAGAGTCAGGAGTATATCGTGGCGGCAGAAGCCATGGGCGCAAAGAGCTCCAGAATCATTGCAAAGCACCTCATTCCGAATGCACTTTCCGTTATCATCATCAACGTCACCCTCGCAATTCCGAGCGCGATCTTCACCGAGGCATTCCTTTCCTACATCGGTCTCGGTGTTCCGGTTCCGCAGCCGTCTTGGGGCGTTCTGGCAAAGGGCGGTCAAGATGTGTTCATGACGTATCCGTACCAGCTTGTTGTGCCGGCAGTTGCCATCAGCCTTACAATGCTTTCCTTCAACCTGTTGGGCGACGGCCTGCGCGATGCATTTGACCCGCGCTTGAGGAGGTAATTCAACATGAATAAAGTATTAGATGTGCAGAACCTGCACGTTTCCTTCGATACCTACGCCGGTGAGGTCAAAGCTGTCCGCGGCGTCACATTCTCACTGAGCGAGGGCGAAGTGCTCGCCATCGTCGGTGAATCCGGCTGCGGCAAGAGCGTCACGGCGCAGACCATTATGAAGCTGAACCCCATGCCGCCCGCAAGAATTAAAGAGGGCAGCGTGCAGCTCGGCGAGCACGACATCGTAGCCGCGAACGAAAAAGAAATGCAGAAGATTCGCGGCAAGGAAGTTTCCATGATCTTCCAGGACCCGATGACATCGCTGAACCCGATCCGCACCATCGGCTCGCAGATCACCGAGGTCATTGAGAAGCACCAGGGCATTTCCCGCGGCGACGCGAAGAAACAGGCCATCGAGCTTATGGAGCGCGTCGGCATCCAGAACGCCGCCGACCGCTTCGACGAGTATCCGTTCCAGTATTCCGGCGGCATGCGCCAGCGCATCGTCATTGCGATCGCGCTCTCCTGCCACCCGAAGATCCTCATCTGCGACGAGCCGACGACCGCTCTGGACGTTACGATCCAGGCGCAGATCATTGCGCTCATCCGCGATCTGCAGAAGGAACTCAAGTTTACCACCATCTACATCACGCATGACCTCGGCGTTGTCGCGAACGTCGCCGACCGCGTCGGCGTTATGTACGGCGGCCAGATCATCGAGTACGGCAACGTGGAGGAAGTGTTCTTCGATCCGCGCCACCCGTACACCTGGGCGCTGCTCTCCAGTCTGCCGCAGCTCGGCATCAAGGGGCAGGAGCTCTACTACATCACCGGTACTCCGCCGTCTCTGTACAACCAGATCAAGGGCGACGCCTTTGCCCCGCGCAATGAGCACGCGCTCAAGATCGACTTTGAAATGGAGCCGCCGTTCTTCCCGGTGAGCGAAACGCACTATGCCAAAACGTGGCTTCTGGATCCCCGCGCGCCGAAGCTCGAAAAGCCGGAGATCATTCAGGATCTGCACGAGAAGATCAAGAAGATGACCGATAAGGGAGGTGCCTTCCATGTCGAATAATAACGCCGATAGAGAGGTCATCCTCTCGATCAGCCATGTGGACATCTCCTTTGACGTCGGAGGCAAAAAAAAATTCGTCGCCGTAAAAGACGCGAATTTCGACATTTATAAGGGTGAGACCTTCGCCCTCGTCGGCGAGTCCGGCTCCGGCAAAACAACGCTGGGCCGCGCCATCATGCGCATCAACCCGTGCAGCAACGGCGAGATCCTCTTTGAGGGCAAGCGCATTTCCGGCAAGATCTCCCGCGAGGAAGACCGCAACGTCGTCCGCAACATCCAGATGATCTTCCAGGACCCGGCGGCGTCGCTCAACGAGCGCGCCACCATCGAGTACTGCATCTCCGAGGGTCTGTACAACTTCCACCTTTATAAGGACGAGGAAGAGCGTATCGCCAAGGTCGATCAGGCGCTCAAGGACGTCGGCCTGCTGCCCGAGCACAAGTCCCGTTATCCGCACGAGTTCTCCGGCGGACAGCGTCAGCGCGTCGGCATTGCCCGCGCGATGATCATGGACCCGAAGCTGATCGTGGCGGACGAGCCGATCTCCGCGCTGGACGTTTCCATCCGCGCGCAGGTGCTCAACCTGATGAACAAACTCAAGGCGGAAAAGAATCTCACGTACCTTTTCATCGCGCACGACCTTTCGGTCGTCCGGTTCATTGCCGACCGCATCGCCGTTATCCATCTCGGCGAGATCGTGGAGATCGCGGATTCCGAGACACTGTTCCAGTGCCCGCTGCATCCGTACACTATCTCCCTGCTCTCCGCCGTGCCGATGCCCGACCCGGTCGTTGAAAGAACGCGCCGCGCCATCGTGTACGACCCCTCCAAGCTGGACCAGTCCGGCGCGCTGCGCTCCCTGCGCGAGATCCGCCCCGGGCACTTCGTCTTTGCCACGGACAAAGAGATGGAAAGCTACGAGAAGAAGCTCGCCGAGATCGAGAACGCAAAGAATCAGTAAAAGACGTAGGCGATAAAAAGCGCCGCCGCCATATATACGGCTCCAAGGAAGAGAGGATAGTTGAAAGACGCCTCTCTTCTTTCTTTCTGGTTCGCCTTGTACGCCTCAAAGGTCTGCTTCGGCGCATTGCCGCGCGCGCGGCGCATCACATAGCTGCTGATGTCAAAGTCGCCGTGGAGATAGAGCGAGTAGACAACACCCGCGATGAGCAGGATCGCCGCGACGATCGTCAGACAGTCGGTGAAAATGAGCAGTCGCTGCGACGAGGCCATGACCACGCGCGCAAGCGGATACAGAAGCGTTACGATAACGTGCGTGAGCAGCGTCTGCGGCTTGATGTTTTTGAAGCGTTTTTTCAGTTTCTTCATTGGGTATGCTCCCGAAAGCTTGAAAGATTTGTGTTCTTATATTTTACCAGAAAAAACCGCCCCGTCAATAAAAACGGCGCGGACCGGATGACGATATGAAAAGAGAAACGATGCCGGAGCTGAAGGCGCAGGCCCGCGAGGTCTGGCGTTTGAGCCTTCCGGCGATACTTACACAAATAACGACGATCGCCATGCAGTACATCGACTCTGCGATGGTCGGCGCGCTCGGCGCGAACGCCTCGGCGTCCATCGGTCTTGTATCGACGAGCACATGGCTGATCGGCGGCATCATCGGCGGCGTTTCGGCGGGATTTTCCGTGCAGGCGTCGCACCGCATCGGCGGCGGGGACGACCGCGGCGCGCGCACCGTTGTGCGGCACGGCCTTGTGACCGGA
>OMCS01000255.1_pt1 | contig 28492 bp, 17 predicted proteins | sample 1674241 | NCBI WGS metagenome assembly OMCS01 (sample SAMEA103958153, study PRJEB25191) | human gut metagenome
AGCATCGTCTTGGGCACATTTATGGCTTCGTGCTCCCTTATTGAGGACGATTTGCCTGAATGTGGACTCGACCTTTATTTTCGCTACGATTATAACTTGCAACGTGCCGACATGTTTCGTGACCATGTGGGCAGTGTAAGAGCGTATGTGTATGATGCGAACGATAAATTGGTGGCACAACAAACCGAGTCGGTAGAAAAGGGAAAATCGCCCTTTAAACGCGATGGTTACCACATGCACTTTACCTTGCCCAAGGGACAATATAAGGTGGTTGCAGTGGCTTTTCAAAAAGACTATGACCAAGCATTGCTCACACCCGGTGCAAAGTTTCGCTATTCAGTTCCCCAAATGGGCGATGACATTCGTAGCATACGTTTCGACTTAGACCATGCTGCCACACCCGATGCCAAAGGACGCTATGCCGTAGACCACCAAAATGCACCCCTCGACACCTTGTGGGTGGGCATGAGTGGAAACCAACTTGTGGCAGACCATTATGTGGCACACCCCGAAGCACAACTCGTAGAAGTAGGAGGCAATAAGGGGGCTACACGCGACACCATTAGTTTGGTGCGCAACACCAAGCACATCAATGTAACCTTGCGCGAGTTGCAAGTACCCGACGAAATGGATGTGGCAGATTATGACATGCAAATCACCGATAAAAATGGTTCGCTGTTATGGAACAATGAGGTGGACGAAAGTACCCCACTTGTTTATACACCCTATAAAACGTGGGTAACAACCGATCGTACCACAGCCCCTAAACGGGACACTAAAAAACAACCTCATGGCGTAGCAGGGGTAGGCAAAATAGCCCATGCCGACTTTATGACCTCGCGCTTGCTCTATCACGAAAAAGGTTCGCAAGATGCCGTGCTCAAAATAACCTATCGTCCTACGGACGAGGTCGTGGCAGAAGTGAATTTGCCTGACATATTAAGTCGTTTACGTACATCGGCAGATTTGTATCGTTACACCCAACAACAATTTTTAGACCGAGGTTACGACTACGATTTGTCGTTCTTCTTTGCCAGTGGTAAACTCAAATATTTCAACATTTCAATCTCCATCCTTGGGTGGAGTCGCCGTTTCCAGGTAGAGGATTTGTAAAAAGATATACAACTAAAAAAACAAAACTACACACAATGCACATTTCTAAACTCACCATATTATCAATGCTACTTGCTACACTCAGCATGCTTATGCTGGGTGCATGCAGCGATGCCATTGACCCTGTGGTGCAGGATAGTGTAGAGAGTGCAGGTGGCAAGTTTCTAAGTATTAGTATCACAGCAGGGGCATTACAAAACGCGGATGCACCCAAAACCTCGCGTGTGGTAAGACCCAATCTCGAGGGTAGCACAAGTACTACACCCCAAGAAGGTACAAGCACACCGCCTAATGGAGGTGAAGAAGGCGACGGACAAGAAAATGGTAATGCGAATGAGTTTGCTGTGGAACGTGTGAGTGTGTTGCTCTATCAAGCACCTTCGGGTGTAAAAATTCCCGAAAACGGGGTGATAAATTTGGATAAAACCATAACCGACCAAATCAAGGTAAAGGTGTTCTGCTATAATACTTATGGCAATGTATCAGGTCCTATAGGTGGTACGGGTAAGATTATTTATACCACAGGTTCGCAAGAGTTGCCCGACGATTTTAAGACAGGGGATTACCGCTTCTTGATCGTAGCAAATAAAGAGTTGACATATTTGGATGGTCGCACCTTGTCTGAAGTGCGCGATTATGTGTATAACTCAGAGCCTTTTGACTATGGTTTGAAGGCAGATGACAAAACCATAGACTATGATCCCAACACCTATAGCAACTTTGCCATGTCGTCGGTAAAAGAACATCGCATTGTGATAGGCAAAGGTGCCGGCCACGTGGGAGATGGGTCGCAAGACAATCCCTATACCCCTGTATTTGATGAGGGTAGCAAGTACGTTGAAGTGGAACGCTTGGCAGCACGCATTGACTTTGCGCAAGAAGAAAGTAAATGGAATAGTACGGACAAATGTTACGACTATGCCGTGATAGACCAATCGGGCAATCAGATTGCCACCTTCAAGCTCTATTACATATTCCCCTTTAACATGACCCGACAAGGTTATGTATTTAAGCATACAACCCAGGGCATTGATTTAAATACCTGCAATTACTTGGGACGTGAAACCGATAACACTGTGGTAGATGGTGGTTGGGAAAAACACTATGCCACAAACTATGTGCTCGACCCAATGACCAAAATAAAGGGGCAAGGTCATGTCAGTTATGGGCATTATTACGTTCCGCAACTCTATCAACCCGTTTTGGCAAACAATGCCAAAATACTTTTGGAGCGTTGCAAGGTAAAGAGTCCAGACGAGATGCATACAGATCAGAGTAAAACAGGCAGAAAATACTACACAGTGTGCTATTCGTCAGAAAACACAATGAGCATAGCTGCTCAACAGTCTGTTGCCCCCCCTATAGCCCATTACGCTGCAGGTTTACGTTTCTTTGGCAAGTACGTGAAAGAGGGTACAGACCCAAAGGATGCCTCATACATCGCTCTTGACTGGTTCTTGCGTCATTCTGCGCCCGATGGTAAAGCCGAACTTACAAGACCTATGACCTATGGTGTGGTGCGCAATAACATCTATCGCGTATACATCAAGCGCATTGGGGAACAAAATGAGCAAGTAGAACTGAATGTCAATGTAAGAAACGTGCCTTGGGCAGTTTATACACATTCAGACATTGTGATGTAGAAAGGGCGTTTGTTATAAAGGCACCTATCATGCACGCACCCTGAATTATCGTGCAAACCGAATGCAATCAAACTTGTTTGAATTGCTGAGGTGCAGCCGATAATGCACGCCCTGAAAGGGCAACAGCACATAGCCCAGGGCAAGCGAAGCGACACCCTGGGGTACGGATTGCCATAGCATTGACGCCCTGTAAGGGCAAAAGCATTCGATCTTGAAAATATATATAACGCTTCTGCCCTTACAGGGCGTCACAAACGAATGTGCTTTGACCCTGGGTGTCGCTTCGCTTGCCCTGGGCTATGCGCTCATTGGGCTTTCAGCCCGCCCATTATCGGCGGCACCTCATGCTTGGTTCACGCGGGCCACAACCCCTAACGGGGTAACCCATTATAATTACTCATGAATTGAGATATTTTAATGGCATCACGAATAAAACACTCACCCAGGTTCACCCCTTGGGCTTGCTATACAAAACAAAAAAAACGAAATGGATAAGCTGAAATATACCTTCCAAAACTCAAATATTCTGTGGCAGATGGTACATAAGGTAGTCTGCAAACAGAAAACATTGCACCTTAGCAGCCTATTGGCGCTGTTGGGGTGTGTGCTTTTGGGTGCAAGCAGTTGTAGCAATGAAGAACTGTCTAGCGACGAACAACTCCACGAAAAACCTCAGCCTATTACCATACGTTTAGGCGTAGAATCTGTGCCTGTGCTTTGTGCACAAAACACGCGAGGCTGGACGTATAACAGAGATCTTGAAAAAGATGGCGAAAGAATACAAAGCGCTTTTACCCTGATGTTTAATGATAAATTCGTAATAGAGCATATTCTTGAAGTACCGCCCGCCAACGAGAAGAAAGACTCGATACAATTAAACATGGTAGAGGAAAACTCGAAGCTACAATGGTTTACGACCACTACAGGTGAAAAGAGTTTTCTCACCTTTGTCAATGTGTCACGCGAAGAGGTGGAGGCTCTTTATGCTAAAAAAAGAGGTTTAGGCAGTGACTTCCATTTTAAAACAGGGAAATCTTATAAATCCAAAGAAGACAGTACGGCTTTGGTAGAAATGGCAATTCCCGTACAGGCAGATGCCTTTAATAAGACGCCACCCTCAAAAAACAAAGGAATTCCCATGACGGGTTGGCACAAAGTGGTGTTAACCAATCGTATCCATAACCGTAAGGCGTACACTGTGTATGCCTTGCGTATGGTGGCAAAGTTGCAATTTAAATTTACCAATAAAACAGGACAAGCCCTTACCATCAATAGCATAGAAGTGGACCGCCTTACTGACGATGCCACTACAGGCGAAGGGGGCAAGGGCAATATAAAGCCTTTTCCATATCCACAAACCCCATTGGGACCTTCGGGCGTCTCGGTAAACGTAAGGCCCAATATGCAAACCACTGCCACGCAAAGCACACACACCTATACCCTTGATAAAAAGTTTGATGTAGACAAAGAGTACACTTATAGCGTGTATGTAAACGAAACAGATGTGCCACAAAACGATTTCCATCAGTTTAAGTTAAAGGTGAATCTCACCCTTGCCGATGGTACAACCAAACAAGAGCGTTTTGCCTTGGTAGGCAATGAAAACGAAGAGTGGAACTTTATAGCTCGCAACGATTGGCGCGTAATACCGATTGTTTTGCAAGACTATAAACTTGAATTAGTTCCACAAGATTTTCCGCCTATTGGTGTGTTGCCTGCTGCCGTAAAAGAGGCTGACGGCACCTTTAAGTGTACCTTCCATGCCTCGGGTGCTTTTCACTTAAAGCCCCAGTTGGTAAAGGTTTCTACGGGCGAGGTTGTGCAAAATTGGACACAGAAGAACCCCATATTTACAACCATAGAACCCAATACAAGTATGTATGCCGAACAACCCTCATGGTCTACGATGGAAGGCTGTATACATGGTAGTTTTGTTTCGGGACAAAGCGGAAGTTCTGTGCATACACTCACCTTGACGTGTACGCCCCAAGGTGGGGTAGAGCGAGTTTATGTGGCACCGGTAATTATAAATAAAGAACAATGATGCGTAGTTACATACATAAATATCACAATGTGCGTTTTGCCCAAGTGGTAAAAGCATTGGTGTGCGCAATGTGCCTTTGGAGCATTGTGCAAACTGCCTGTGCCGATGAGTTTAAGGTAAACGAAACATTAAACTGTCAATTACAGACCAAGCAAGTCAAAGTATCGGAAAGTAGTGCAACTTGCGTGATTCCTGTAATAGATATTATAGGTTCACCTACCACGAAATATTGTCGTTTGGTCTTGTTTGATGTGAAAACGCAAAAGCCGCTATACGAGTTGTCGAAAACTTATTTTAGTTATGACACAAGTAAAAATTGGCTGTTTCAACAAACAGACTACGGATTGATAGAGTTTCCGCGTTGGACAGCTACTAGATATCCTATAAATGTAACATTGACCAAACCTACGGGCTATGAATGGACAGACCTTTATGTGGGTATGTACATTTGCGATGTGTCATCTAGTTCGACAGATGAAAAAGAGAAGACAAAGCAATTGGGTATCGAGGGAAATATTGATGTAGGTTCAAATACGAGTTTACATCCTTCAATCACTTCAGATCCTAACCAATGGACAAACTTCTGTCGATTTATTTTTTTTACGTCAACAAAAGAACGTGATTATAAGCATTACTACATCCCCAATAGAGGTATTACACAAAGCGACTTGGAGTATGCTAAAACATCGGTAGATGGCGAAACACTGACACGTCAAAAAACCAATGTATGGGAATATACCTATTATGTAAAGCGTCAAGCCAATAATGAAGTAACCCTTAAAGCGCCAATTGTGGAGGGGGAGATTCTTGAATATGCTGCCTATTGGCGATGGTATGACAATAAAACTTTCCGCGACAATGACAGAATTTCTCAGCCCTCAATAGATATTTGGGAGTGGACGACAGTGGGAAGAAAAAATTTGTTGTCAAGAGACTATAAGGATGAGAAAAATAGATCGATAGGATTGACTTATGCATCTACGACCTATACGAAGCCCTATTACAAAAATATGGCTTCGGTCGTCTACACCTTGCCCAGTAATGTAGATAGTTGGACGGGCGATGATATTGCTGCTGATGCAAGTCGTTATACTGACTTCGGGGATGTGAATAATAAGTATTGGTCTGAGCCGACCTTGTCGATGCGTTACATCTTTCATGTTCGTCCAGCCAAGGAAATAGCCGACAAAATTAAAGAGGCAATTATGAATGTGGGGGTATACGAGAACCATGGTTCAAGGGTTTTCCCCTTAAAGAAAGATGCTACCACTGCTGAGGGGTATAGCAAAACAGCCAAAAACACTTTGCGACTCAATATGCGTGGCATTGGCAATTATTGGTTCTATCCCTTTGCCTCAAGCAATATTCTGAATCAGCCCTCGCCTGAACAATTCTCGTCGACTGTTACGCAGTGTAAGAGCATTTCGTGGGTAGTATTAGTTAGCATAGATGGGCAACTCTATTATAAGAACTTGGGCAGTGATTCCATGCTTCGTACCACAAGTCGTGACACGGAATATGCAATGTATGACCTTGTGCCGAGTAACTTTGAAGGTACATATTATAGTGTTTCAGACAAGACGAAAACCCACACCATGTCTAAGTTAGAGACAGGACGTCGCTACACCGTGATGGCTTATGCCAATAACTACACAAGTACGGAGAACTCTACAGATGGTGTGCCCAATAGTAGTAGTCCCATTGCGCGTTTCGACTGTTATTATGTGTGGGACTCAGAGCCTGAACTTGAAATCGCACTTAGTGAACACCGACAAACAGAAAAGTTAGAGGAAAGTTATACACGCATTGGTTGGATTTCATTTGATGACCTTCCAGGCATGAATTATAACATCCCCACAGTGCTCTATGATTATGGTAGTTCTTATAATAACCACTATGATGGGGCGCTTGATTGGGATAAGACCTATTATGGAGCGGTTTATCCGCAGTTGATAAAGAGTGGTTTTTCTATTACCGGTTACAAAAGAAAATACTACGAATATTCGCCCCTTCATGGTGACTATTTCTTGGTGAAATCTGCCAACCTTCCGAAAGTTTCTCCACATGGTGAATCTTCACAAAATTCCTATTACTGGTGGTATGGTACTTCACCGACCCTCTATGATCGTACTTATGAAAGATCGGGTGGTAGACGCAGTGGCTATTTTTTGTATGTAGATGCATCCGACGAACCACGCCCTATTGCAACGCTCGACTTTGAAGCACGCCTTTGTGCGGGGGCAACCTTGATGTTTACGGCAGATGTGGCAAACCTTACAGCATCGGATGCAGAATTTCCACAGTTGCTCTTTAAACTCTATGGCTATAAAACCGACAACGAGGGCAATGTGGTAAAAAAAGAACTCATACAGTCGTTTGCTACGGGTGAATTTAAAAGCTATGGAGCAAAGGATTTGGGTGTGTGGTATCAGGTTTTTGCCAAGACCTTTGTACACCAAGGCTTGAGTGTAAACGAGTTTACGCGCTATAACGTGACCATTGAGAATGCTTGTCGTTCAACGGGTGGTGCCGACTATGCCATAGACGATATACGCTTTTATGTGGCAAACGACCAAATAGAAGTGATTCAAACCTCGGAGGCTGAAGAGTATTGTTCCAAAAAAGACAATGGTGCCTATTTGAAGTTACGTGTAGACTATAACATGATAAAGTCGGTTCTCAATGTAACCGAGCGCACCAAACCTCTTTACTATCGCATTTGCAAGGAAAATGGTGAGGTTTATAACACTACCTATCCTTCAAAGAAAGACAACCCCACAAAATATCCTAATCACGATTCAGGTAGTGACGATAAAGGCAACAAATACGGCATGGTGTGGATCAATGCTGAAGACAGTCAAAACACCACAATCACCGAGACTGACCCCTTTGGTTACCTCAACTTGGTTTTGGCAGATGTGTTCTTCCCACTTGATCCTACGCAGAAGTATTATGTCAGTGTGGCGCTGCCCACCGTGATAGGTTATTACAAAGATGGTTCGCCTCAATATGGTCCAGGCACTTGGGGTACACCAAGCGACCCTTGCTCTATCTATTCAAAGCCTATTAACATCTCCTTCTCAAACATCAAGATTACATCGAACACAGGTTCTACCAGTATGACCTATTCTACGGAGTGTGGAAAAGACCAAATCGATGTAAATCTGAAAGTGAAGCTGCATGTGCCCGACCCCCAATATGGTATATACAAAGACATTCCTTGGAATTTCGACTTTGTGATAGGTTCGGAGAAGGCATTTGAGAATGCTCGTAAAACCGACAATTTGCTTCAAGCCATTGAGCATTTTCGTGCAGAATATCCCAATGCAACGGGTTTAGATACACCTACGCAGACTCCACAAAAGGGTACATTCACTGATGAGGAATACGAGGTTCTCAAAAAATACACAAGTCAAAGCAGGGATGAGATTCCAGACCCTGCAGTATCCGACGCTTTGATCGTAAAGCTTACCAAGTCAGACAGCTATGCTGCCACACTCACAATGAAGGCGAAGACCGACGTAAATGCCAACTTCTACTTTATTGCGGTGCCAGGCAAATATGATGATCCCAAAACGAAACAAAAGTACACCATCTGTAGTTCGTTGTTGACACAAAAAGCCACCTTTACTTATGAATCGCCCTTCTTGCGATTAGGCAATCCAAAGGTAAGTTATCCTGACGCGTGGAACAATTCCGCCAAAGAGTTTCGTTTAGGACTGGCACAAGCCAATGCCCTTCAAACAGACACACGCTTGCGCATACCCATAAATGCTTATCGTGATGCAGACTTCAAAAATAATACACACGACTTTGGAGGCACATCGCGCAATCGCTTGATATTTGAACAACGCGATGCAAACAAAAATCCAGTAATGGGTTGTGTACGCTTGGTAGCAACCAATGACCCCACCATTGATAAAAGTCTGTTGCAAGTAGCCACAGTAGATGGTGCAGCATGGGGCGCAAAGGTAGGCGAAGTAGCAAACGAAGGCTATTTGTTATTGCCTACAGACCGTGCGCTCATCATAGACTTCAGTAAGAACCAAGAAACCTTTACTGCAGCAGATGGCACACAAACAACGGTAAATGGTAAAATAGCCTTTCACGAGGGTTACTCATATACCTTTGCTTTGGTATATCGTGATTTTACACGCGATCCTAATGTAGCAGGACATGCCGTATGTTTTGGTACCACCAATTTTACCCTCAATATTGTGCCAGAGTATGTGACTTGGACAGGAGGTAACTCTACGAATACCAACTGGAATAACGATGCCAACTGGGCACGTTCAACCAAGGCAGACTTGCGCAAAGAAGGTGTAGGAAAAAGTGTGGATGACTATAAAGACTATGGGGATGCAGAATCACCCCGATTACGTTCTGCCGCAGGCAATGACCCAAGTCTTACGCCTCAAATATATGTGCCGATGCGCTTTACGAAGGTCATCATTCGTCCCAACACCACCACACCACAGTTGGGTAGTTATGCTACAGACCAGAGCCAAGGCATTCTTTCGGCAGAGTCATTGCTCAACCCCATGCTCAGTGAGCCGACCCAATATATCAACTACAACCTGATGCTAAAAACCACCCCGACGATAGAGGGCGGCATAAAGTATTTTGACTGTGAAAACTTTTATGCCAATATGTGTCAGGAGGTATATTTTGCTTCGGCAAACCCTGTAAATCTTGAGGCAAAGGCACAGTTGCGTAACCAACACTACCTAAGTTATCAACAAGCATGGGTAGACTTGGCATTGCCTGTGAACCGATGGAGCATGTTCTCTGTGCCCCTTCACAATGTGTATGCAGGAGACTTCTATTTGCCCTATGCTACGGGTAAACAAGAAACGGAGGCTTTCCAACCCATTACCTTTGGCGATGGTAGTAAAGACTATAACCGTGCGAAGTATTATGTGTATCAACGCACTTGGTACAAGACCGACCCACAAGTGGTAGCAGCCGATGGCTATGACTATAGTGCCCAAGTGAACTATGATGCTGCCAACGAAGATGTGGAATATGTTACCTCAGAGTGGAGCCACCCCTTCAATGACATGAAGCAAGCCTATGCACGAGGAATGGGATATTCGCTCTATCCAGAACCCAAAGAGGCTACAGCAGATGCTTCGGTGGCACTCTTCAGACTGCCTAAGGCGGATACCAGTTTTGACTATTACGACCATACAGGCAATAAAAAGAATCCACAAAGCACGGGATTAGACCGTTCGCTCAATGGCTTGTTGCTTACGAATAATAGTAAGACCGACAATCCGATGAAACTGAATGGCGTGATAGAGGTTACACCCGAAGAAACACAACAGCGAAATGGTTACTTCTTGGTGGGAAATCCCTATATGGCATCCATCGACATGAAGTTGTTCTTGCAAGACAATCCACAACTCTTTGAGAAGTATTGGATTGTTGACAATGGCACACTCCGCGCTTTTGGTAAGGACGAATCGTTTGGTTTAGGACGTGTTGCTCCTATGCAGGCATTCTTTGTGAAAGCCACTACAGGAGCCTTGCTCACCAATATCGTGTTCAATCCCTCGCAATGTGCGATACTATTTAACACAGGTAAAAACAATGTGAACCGACGCAATACAGCCATTACGCTCCACGCAAGCAATGCGAAGGGACAGTCTATGGCACGTGTGTTGACCAACGAAGAAGCCGATAACGATTTTGATGACCGCGAGGATGTAGAGGTTATCTTTGACAAAGACCTTACTTCTGCTCCACAGGTTTACACGGTTTCGGGTAATTGTGCAGCAGCCATCAACCACCTTACGAGTTTGCGTAATGTACCCTTGGGTGTTGAGGCTACAACCGACGATGAGGTGCAGTTTAGTGTGAGTGGCACAGCTTTACTCCCAGAACCGCTCTACCTCTTCGATGCAAAAACGAACCAACACACCTTGCTCACCGACTCAGTGCGTGTGATGTTAAGTCCGAACAGTGTGGGACGTTATTTCCTTACCTCAAACATGGAAGAGGCAACTTCGGTACAAACCGATTTACGTTGTTATTCGGTGCATGCTGGAAAGGTGGTAGCAGCTACCACAGAGGCAGACAATATCACCTCGGTTGAGGTATTCGACTTTATGGGACGTTTTTTACGCAGTTATACACCCCATCAGTCGGTTTATACTTTCGATATGCCACAAGGTGTTTACCTTATCACGCTCTCGTCGGAGAAGGTGCCCGAGGGACGTACGTTTAAGGTAATTGTGCGATAAAAGACATGTAAATTCGAGGCACAAAGCGTTGTGCTGTGATTTTAGTTGTAGGAGAAGAGTGTGCGATTCGTCGTACACTCTTTTTGTGTGTATGCCGTTTTCTGCGTTTGTTCTTGTTGAATATCAATCATTTAAAACATTTAAAATACCTGCAAGGCGAATATTAATGAAATAATTAATGGAACAATTAATGGGCATTAATGGTAATTAATGTTCCCTTAAACAGCAGCGTAGCTGCAAATCTAATTTCCGCTTCGCGTTTTTTTTGAACATTAATTTCCACCAATGCCCATTAATTATTCCATTAATTTTCTGTATGGTTTTATCGATTTTTGATGTCGATAAGGGGCATGATTAAATGGGGCACCCCGTTAGATAGGGTGTTCAAAATTGGCAAAATGTTCTGCATGGTTTTGCAACCAAGAATGCACGCCTGCACGATAATTCAGAGCGTGCATTACCAACATTAAAATCCAATAAAATCGTGCAATATATTTCACCAATTTTAAAAGCCCCATTTTTCAAAACCGACATTTTGACCAATTATCTTCCTTCGGAATGGTATCGGTATTCCTTCGGAATGATATCGGAATCGTTATTACCCGAAAAAACGAAATTTACACCAACGCCTTTTTTATGAATTTTGAACACCCTACCTAACGGGGTAACCCATTCATATTGACGCATAATGATTGACGATATTTCACGTCGTTAAAATAGATATGTAATCTCCATGTATAAACAAATATACAAACGTGGCTTTTTTTTCGTCAAAATGCCTGTTTTGACCGTTAAACATGCCAATTATGTCGCTGTTTATAAAGCAATTGTTACAAAAATATTGCAAGATTGTTTTGTAAGACGATAATAATCACTTACCTTTGTCAGTTGAAAGGGGAAAACACTTGTTTGCCCTAATACGTTTAATATAAATCAGAATAACATTACGGTATGGAAAATACTGTAAACGAAATAGAAACTTTAGCTCGTACCTTACCTGCTATCTCACTTGAAGAGATGTCGGGCATTAGGTTGATGAATCGTACTGACCAAAAGTATGTGACGAACGTGGCTACACTGAAAGAGTTGCTAAAACTCACAAAGGGTAGTTACTTCTCGCAAGAAATAGCTGGTCAGCGCGTAAGTCCTTATGCCACTACTTATTGGGACGATGCCGTGAAACGCTCCATGTTTCGTCAACATGAAACAGGACGTAAACCCCGACAAAAGGTAAGAGTGCGCACTTATTTGAACTCTAACACCACCTTTCTTGAAATAAAAAAGAAGGATAACCATGGTAAAACGGCTAAAAGCCGTGTAGAGGTGCCTTCGCTTAAGGCAGTCATGGAGGATCATGCAGGAGCCGACTTTGTGATGCAGAAAACAGGTATGGTGCTTAGTGAATTGGTGCCTGCTGTGGGAAATCGCTTTAACCGCATTACGTTAGTAAACTACGATAAAACAGAGCGACTGACCATAGACTTTGGCATTCACTTTTATAACTACCTCACCGAACAGCGTGCTGCAATGGAGAATATTGTAGTGATTGAACTGAAACGTGATGGTCGTTGCCCTTCGCCCATTCTCCCTCTGTTGCGACAGTTGCGCATAAAACCTGCGGGATTTAGCAAATATTGTGTAGGAGCCTCGGTTACTGACCCAGGATTGCGTATTAACCGTTTCAAAAAACGTTTGGTTAAAATCAATAAGGTGGCAGAAAAAAGACCTTTGGAAAACTAAACGCATTGGGTAGTGAACAACGCCTGTCTTAAAAAGGCTTCTGCCAGTTGCAAGCATTGAATAAATAATAACAAAACATATCCTAATCTTACAAACAAAACGATGTTCGATTTCACCTCATTTCATCTTCTTCCCCTCATTTGCAGCCTCGTAATGAATACACTCGTTACTTGGCTTGTCGTACACTTTTTCTACTATCCTAAAGGTCGTCGTCGCGACTACTACTTTACATTCATCTTGCTCAGCGTGAGCATTTTTATGCTGATTGCTTTGTTGATGCGTGGCAGTCATGACGTAGGTATTGGTGCTGCTTTAGGACTCTTTGCTATATTCGGTATCATTCGTTATCGCACAGAGAGTGTGCCTATTCGCGAAATGACTTACCTATTCTTCCTTGTAGCACTCAGTGTGCTTAATGGTAAATGTGGCGAAACACTCTCTATTCTTGAACAACTAACCATCAATGGTGTCTTCTTGGTTTGTGTTTGGTTGTGCGAGAACTTCCTCACATCAAGCAATGTGGGTTGTAAATATGTGAAATACGACAACATCGACCTTATAAAGCCCGAAAAATATGACGAACTCAAGGCAGACCTTGAGGAACGTTTGGGCTTGAAAATTCTTCGTGTAGAAGTGGGAGCTGTCGACTTCTTAACAGATATGACCATGCTCCGTGTGTTCTATGAAGACCCAGAAGGACGCATTAAAAGCGTGGACCATATGACACGCTTGCCTAAAATTAACGAATAATTAACCTGTTCTTTTTAGCTTATGAAAAAGAGACTGGCTACTTTTGCACTCGTTGCAACAGCCGTATTTACAGCTGCACATGCCGACGATTATGGTGTGTGGTTAGGTGCTTCGGTACAAAAAAACATTACAAAGCAGTTTTCGGTGGATGCAGGCTTAGGCATGCGTGCTGAAAATAAACTGAATGACCTTACACGTTACGACTTTGATGCTGGCTTGGGTTATAAAATTACTCCTTGGCTTGGTATTGGTGGTGGATATGCTTTTATTCGCGACTATAACTTGGAAGAGGTAACGCCTAAAACAAGAGGTGTGAACGTGGAAGAGGCATATTGGCGCAATAAGCATCGTGCAACTTTTGATGTGACGGGTTCGTGGGATGTGCGATTAGCCAATAAGTCGTGTTTTGAATTCTCTGTGCGAGAGCGTTACCAATATACGCACTTTGTGCCTACACAAACCACAAAGACTAAATATCGTGCCCCCCTCTCTGACGAGCAGTTAGGAGGTTGGGCAGGCGATGTGTATCCGTATGATGGAGTGCTTTATAGCTCAAAATCGCAAGAACTCGATGGAAAGCGCAGCAAGCATAAGCACTATCTACGTTCGCGCTTTCAAGTAGCATATAACATTCGTCACTGCAGCTGGACACCCTATGCTTCGTACGAATTTAGCAATGACTTTTGCAATAGTCTGCACCTCGACAAACAACGACTTACTGCAGGTGTGGAGTGGAAAGTAACCAAACAACACAAAATAGACTTTGCTTATGTGTATAACCACGGTGCAGACGATGATTCAGACGGAAACAATCATGTACTGAGCATTGGCTATAAATTTAAATTTTAAAAATTAGGTATTACAAACTAAACGAGGTTTTGTTAGCTACTTGTTTTGAAAAACTTTGCGTAGTATGTAATACTGGATTTACACTAAACTTTTTGCGTTATGAAACATATTCTCACCCTGTTGTTTTGTGCTTCGGCTATTACCGCTTCGGCACAGAGCTACGACTTCCTTACTTTTCAAAAAAGTACAGGAACAGAAACTTCATTGCGTTCAGACCATGTGAAGATTACCTTCGAAGGTGGTAACTTAGTGGCTACAAATGGTAGTGAAACATTTCGTGCACCATTGAACGAAATGGCAAAGATGTTCTTCTCGAATACAGCCACGGGCATTCAATCGGTAAATACAAGTGACGATGTGCTGACTGCTTCAATTGTGAACGGACATCTTAGCACCAATGCGCCTGTAGGTAGTCGTATTTGTGTGATTGGCATGGATGGTCGTCAACTTAATCCCAATGCGCCTATTAGCAAGGGCACCTACCTTGTTCGCATCAATAACACAACCCTTAAAGTAGTGGCACAATGAAAAAGCTCTTTACCCTTATAGCCCTTTTGGCTGCCACTGCTGGCACCACACTTTCGGCACAGTGCATTAAGGTTTATCCCAAAGGCACACCTGCAGTGATAACTTATCCTATCGCTTCGTTGGGCGACATGACGTTTAGCACTGAGAATGGTGAATCGTTTGTAACTCTCGGTGGTGTGGCAACTGCAGTATCGGGTATCGACTCGATTGTGGTAGATCGTGAAGCACAGGCTTTGAGCCATACCGTAGATGTAGCATTCAACGATAAAACGGGTGCTTACTTAACCGTGTCGGGCGATGTGTTTAATAACCTTACAACCATTCAAGTGAAGGGAAACCACGTAAACATTGTGCAAAACCCTGGAATGGTAGATGAAGTAAGCTATGTGCTTTCGGGCACTACCACAAATGGTTCGTTTTATACCACAGGTGAATATAAAGCCGCTGTAAAGTTGAATGGTGTGAACATCACCAATCCCGATAGTGCAGCTATTTACATTGACAATGGCAAGCGCATTGACGTGATTCTGGCTGAAGGCACAGAAAACTCACTTGTGGATGGTGCTACAGGTTTGCAAAAGGCTTGTTTCTTTGTGAATGGACATGCTGAATTTAAAGGCGCTGGTGTGTTGAACCTTACGGGTAATGCCCGCCATGCTTATGCCTCAGACGAATATACATGGTTCAAAGCCTCCACAGGAACCATCAACGTGTTAGCTTCTGCGAACGATGGTTTGCACATTGAACAATATTTCCAAATGGACGGTGGCACACTTAATATACCGAACGTAAAGGGAGATTGCATTGATGTAAGTCGCACAAAAGATGTGACGGACGAGTTTAACGGTCAAGTGTTTATCAATGCAGGTACTTTGAAATATGCGGTAACAGCCGATGACGTGAAGGGTATTAAGAGTGAATCGGACATGACCATAAACGGTGGTAGCTTTGACGCTACTGTTTCGGGCAATGGTGGTAAGGGCATCAGTGTAGGCGGTAACTTAGTTATTGACCAAGCAGAGGGTGCTACAACCAGCATTAAAATGGACGTCTCGGGCAGTACTTATACAGACCCCACAGATGCTACTCTTACTTCAAAATGTCGTGGCATTAAGGTAAAAGGCAACTACACTTTGAAGGGCGGTACCATCCACATGAACGTGACGGGGAAAAAAGCCAAGGGCATTTCGTGCGATGGTCAGTACGTTTATTTGGGCGGTACAACCAACGTATTGCCTGAATAAAGAGCGCATAGTTTTGATTCAAAGAATTGATTCTAAAAAACAAATAGGCATTCATTTTGCAATAATCTTTTGCAGAATGAATGCCAAACTATTACTAAAGACATATATTGTTTGAACATTTCTTTTATATACGTGAATGAATAAACAAGAAAGTTTAGAGTTGAAAGGCATTGCTATACTTATGATGCTTTTTCTTCATCTTTTTAATACGCCAGAACGTGCAGCAGAATGTAGCAATCTTTTGTGTATAGGAGATAAGCCCTTAGCTCTATTATTAAGTCGCATAGGGGGCATGTGTGTGCCTATTTACATCTTTATTTCAGGTTATGGACTTGCTGCTTCATGGCAAAAACAGCCCGATCATCGGTTACATCCTTTGAAACGAGTTTGGCGCTTGTTGGGCATGTATTGGACTGTTTTTTTACTATTCATACCTTTGGCATGTTATATCAATCCAAGTGAATATCCAGGCAGTATAAGTGAGTTTTTCTTGAATTTCTTTAGCCTTACATACTCTTATAACGGAGAGTGGTGGTTCTTGCGTTCTTACATTCTTATGGTGTTCTTTTCGCCGTGGATTATAGGTTGTATGATGCGAGGTGACAAACAACGCAAAAGCATGTTTCTCGTTGCAGCCATAAGCTATATGGTGTGGGCAGTACTGTCTAAAACGCATTGGATGCAGGAGGTGTATGTAATGGATGTAGTGAAGAACTTTTTACACCTCTATTTTTCTTTCGTCTTCGGCGTGTGGATGTTCTGTACCAAGGGGATAGATCGTTTACGTATGAAGTTAGATACGCTATCTGCGAATCGTAGGCGTTGGGTCATTGCAGCAGGTGTAGCCTTACCTCTTATCGTATGTATCGTCTTTAAGATGATGTTTCTAAAAGCCATTGCAATGATGCCTCTTTTGCCCTTCTACCTCATGCTTCATAGGGCAGGATGGGTGAAAAGTGTGTTGTGCTATTTTGGGCACCATAGCACTTATATGTGGTTTACGCACTCATTCTTTTGTTATTACCTTTTTCACGATTACATCTATGGTTTGCGTTACCCTGCATTGATGTTTGGTGCATTGATAGTGCTTGCGCTCATCTCGTCTTATGTGTGTCAGTGGGTGCATGATGGCATAGCCCGTCTTTTCTCTTTGGCTAAAAAGTAACATATTGCACGGTTTTACCCCGTTAGGTGGGGGCAAAATTCATGAATTTTTTTTCGGCATGGTTTTGATAAAAAATGATATTGTAAATAGTTGATATTCAATAATAACAAACGCAGGAAACGCCTCAATTTGTGTATTATTTTAATGGGGTAACCCATTTAAACATACATCCTATCGACAACAAAATCCGATATTCTCGCTTCGCGTTTTATTTTGAACATTAATTACCATCAATGCCCATTAATTGTTCCATTAATACTTTTCATGTCCATTAGCAAAGAAAAAATTAATGTCTCGAAATTAATGTCCCCGAATTAATGACAATTAATGTTCACAAAAACAAGCAGCGAAGCTGCAAATATCTAAAATCGTGCAGAAAAATTCACGAATTTTGAACACCCTACCTAATGGGTGAATCTTCTTACTTATTACTTGATTTCAAAAAAAAGCCTTATATTCTCGTTTTTTTTGCCAAATAATTTGGTGGAATCAACAAAACTCTCTATCTTTGCACCGCTTTAAGCCCCTAAGGGGGAAGCAAGCAGCCCAGATGGCGGAATCGGTAGACGCGCTGGTCTCAAACACCAGTGGGGCAACCCGTGCCGGTTCGACCCCGGCTCTGGGTACATCAACGCTCGATAATCTTTTTTGATTGTCGAGCGTTTTTTTCGTTTGTATCAAGGCATTTATTCATTGTTAATGCGTATCTTTGCATAAAATTGGCTACGGTTCGGCAATTGAAGTAAACTTCATTGCACTCACCTTGCACAATCTTTGCAAGGCAACAGGCATGTAGGCAATAATTGCCCTGGGCTAGGTGCTTTTGCCCTTTCAGGGCGTGCATTATCGGCGGCACCTCAGTGCATTATCGACTGCCCCCGAAGCAATGCAGTTCGCATTTACCCCCAAAATTTGAAAAACAAAACATTTACTCATCTATACAGTATGCGCAAATCAACCATGACACTTCTTGCCGCGTTGATGTCTGCTCCTATGTGGGCACAAATCACGCCGCTCGGAGGTTTCTACTACGGACAGATGCCCGCACCCACAGGATGGGAGTGGCAAAGCCCCGACTCAGTAGCTTACAACAAGCAGCAACCCCACGCATGGTTCTTCTCGTTCGAGAATGTGGACCAAGCACGTAAGGTGTTGCCCGAGAACAGTTCACTTTGGCAGAGCCTTGACGGACAATGGCAATTCCATTGGGCTAAAAATCCCGATGAACGCCCCAAAGATTTTTACAAAACTGACTTCAATGCCAGCGCTTGGGACAAAATTACTGTGCCCATGTCGTGGAATATGGCAGGCAAACAGGCTGATGGCACCTTTAAGTATGGCGAACCGCTCTACTCGAACCAGCGTGTCATCTTCCAACACCAAGTGCGTCAAGGTGACTGGAAGGGTGGCGTAATGCGTACACCGCCTCAGAATTGGATGAGCTATAAAAACCGCAATGAGGTAGGCTCATACCGTCGCACATTTACTATTCCTGCCTCATGGGATGGCAAGGAAATCTATGTAAACTTTGATGGTGTAGACTCTTTCTTCTATCTCTACATCAACGGCAAGTATGTTGGTTTCTCAAAGAACTCGCGTAACTTGGCTCAGTTCGACATTACTCCCTATTTGAATAAGAAGGGCGAGAATGTGATTGCTGTAGAAGTTTATCGTCACAGCGATGGTTCGTTCCTCGAAAGCCAAGATATGTTCCGCCTTCCTGGTATCTTCCGTAGCGTAGCACTTACTGCTAAGCCCAAGGTGCAGGTGCGCGATATTAAGGCTATCCCCGATTACGATGCTACTTACACTGATGCTTCGCTCCATATCAGTGCCGAGGTACGTAACCTCACCACTAAGGCTGCAAAGGGTTACACCATTAGCTACTCGCTCTACGAGAACAAGCTCTATAGCGACGAGAATACCCTCGTTCCTGGTGTATCAGCTACTGCACAAGTAGGCGAAGTGGGTAAGAATGGCGAACTCACAGCTAAGGTTACCCTTAAGGCTGGCCACATCATTAAGCCTTGGAGTGCTGAAGCTCCCCATCGTTACACACTTGTGGGTGAACTCAAGGACAAAAAGGGTAAAGTGGTAGAAACCTTCTCAACCAATGTGGGTTTCCGCAAAATCGAAATTAAAGATACACCTGCTAACCAAGACGAATTTGGCTTGGCAGGACGTTACTACTTCCTCAACGGCAAGAACATTAAATTCAAGGGTGTGAACCGTCATGAAAACAATCCGCAGACAGGTCATACCATCAGCCGCGAACAGATGGAGAAGGAAGTGTTCTTGATGAAGCGTGGCAACATCAACCACGTGCGCAACTCACACTATCCTGATGCACCTTACTGGTACTACCTCTGCGACAAGTATGGTATCTACCTTGAAGATGAGGCAAACCTCGAGAGCCATGAGTACTATTATGGCAAGGAAAGTCTTTCGCACGTACCCGAGTTCCGCAATGCACACGTAGCTCGCAACATGGAGATGGTACACGCCACCGTGAACCACCCCTCTGTAGTAATTTGGAGTTTGGGTAACGAGGCAGGTCCTGGCGATACTTTCAAAGATTGCTATGCTGCCATCAAGCAGTACGACCAGAGCCGTCCCGTGCAATACGAGCGTAACAACGATATCGTGGACATGGGTTCGAACCAATATCCCTCAATCGCATGGGTACAGGGTGCCGTAAAGGGTAACTACAACATGAAGTACCCCTACCACATCTCAGAATATGCCCACTCAATGGGTAATGCCATTGGTAACTTGGTTGACTACTGGAATGCTATTGAAAGTACCAACTTCTTTATGGGTGGTGCTATTTGGGACTGGGTAGACCAAGCTATGGAAGGCACTGACCCCAAAACAGGACAGAAGTTCTGGGGCTATGGTGGTGACTTTGGCATGGACAATAAGCCCAACGATGGTATGTTCTGTATGAATGGTGTGATGCGTCCCGACCTCTCGCCCAAGGCTCAGTATTTTGAGGTGAAGAAGGTTTATCAAAACGTAGGTGTTAAGGCAGTAGACCTTAAGCACGGACGCATTGAAATCTTCAATAAGAACTACTTTGAACCCCTCAAGGGTTACCAAATCGTATGGTCGCTCTGGAAGGACGGTGTATGCGTAGAAAAGGATAAGTCGCTTATGGGCGCCAAGAACATCCTTGGTCCGCGCGAACGTCAAGAATATACGTTAGACTATAACTACGCAAACCTCGACCCCAATAGCGAATATTTCGTAAAGGTACAGTTCCTTCAGGGCAAGGATATGCCTTGGGCTAAGAAGGGCTATGTACAGATGGAAGAGCAGCTCCGTGTGAAGGGTGCCGACGTTAAGGCTCCTGCCGTGAAGACTGTGGCTGCTACGAACTCGCCCGTGAGCATGACTAAGACTAATAAGTCTGTCGATGTGAAGGGTCAAGGTTACGAAGTGAATATCGACCTCACTACTGGTGCTATTACCAACCTTGTGTATGGTGGTAAGCAAATCATCAGCGAAGGCAATGGTCCTAAGCTCGACGCTTTCCGTGCACCTACCGACAACGACGCAGGTATTGGCTACCACAATGCATGGTTCAAGAATGGTCTTTACGACTTGCAGCACCGTGTAATTAGCACACCTACCGTGGTTAAGACTAAGGATGGTGTGGTACAGGTAAGCCTCACAATCGAGAGCCAAGGTAGCGAAGGTTGTCAGCAGGTATATACCGACCACGACCGTAACCCCGAGACTGTTTACACCTTCGAAAAGGGTAAGCATGCGCTTACTGCCGACGACTTTAAGTTCACTACCAACCAAATCTACACCATCTATCCCGATGGTTCTGTAGAGTTGCAGAGCGCTATTTCAGCCAACCGCAACAACGTAGTGCTCCCCCGCATTGGTTATTCAATGAAGTTGCCCAAGGAGTTCAACCAATTCCAGTATTATGGACGTGGTCCTGTCAACAACTATGCTGACCGCAAGACTGGTCAGTTCATTGAGTTGCACCAAGGCGAAGTAGGTAAGCAAGATATCATTTTGCCCAAACCTCAGTCAATGGGTAACCGCGAAGAAGTGCGTTGGTGTGCCCTCAGCGATGGCAAGGGTGCAAGTGTAGCCTTTGTTGCCGACAGCGTAATGTCTGCTTCTGCACTCCCCTGGAGTCAGCAACAGATTACTGAGGCTGCCCACATCTATCAGTTGCCTAAGAGCGATGGCACTTACCTCCACCTCGATGCCAAGGTAACAGGTTTGGGTGGTGCAAGCTGTGGTCAGGGTGGTCCGTTTGTTGAGGACCAAGCACGTAGCACCAACTACAACTTTGGCTTTGTAATTCGTCCTGTAGCTGCAGGCAAAACTGCTGCTCAGGTTGCTAAGGTCACTCCTTCGGGCGAACAACCTATTAGCATCGAACATAGCCGTACAGGTAAGGTAACACTTAGCTCACCTGCTAAGAACCGCACCATTATGTATGCCCTCAATGGCAAGAAGAAGGGTGTTGCTTACACAGCTCCTATCGATCTTCGTGCAGGTGGTACCATCACTACATGGTATAAGGACAATCCTTTGATGACCACTACCATGAAGTATGACAAGATTGAGAGTGTACCTCTTCAGGTACTCTTTGCTTCGTCTGAGGAACCTGGAAGCGGTAGTGCTGCCAATATGGTAGATGGTGACCCTGCTACTATGTGGCACACCATGTACTCTATCACACTTGCTAAATATCCTCACTGGGTAGACTTCGACGCTGCTGAACCTAAGTTGATGAAGGGCTTCACCATCTTGCCCCGTCAGAGTGGTAACAACGGCTGGGTTAAGGATTACGAAATCTACGTAAGCCAGGATGGTAAGAACTGGGGTGAACCCATCTGCAAGGGCACATTCGCTGCAAATGCAGAGCTCAAGCGTGTGATGTTCAACAAGCCTGTAAAGGCACGTTACATCCGTTTCCGTGCGCTCAACGAGCAGAATGGCCAGGACTTTGCCTCAGGTGCTGAGTTCTCACTTATTGCTGAATAATTCTCTTTCGTTTTCGTAACGAACGAATCACATTTTTTACGTGGACACAGTCTGTTTTTTTGCAGATTGTGTCCACTTTTTGTTGGGTAAAATAAAATCTTCCTCAAAAACCTTCTCGTGTGGCTTTTGAAGAAAAGGCATTGATTTTTATGTTCTACGACGTAAATAGACTTTAAAAATATGTTTTACAACATATTCTGTTAAAAAATAGCGTCAAAGAATTGGGGGGTGATTTTGTTTTTGTATATTTGCAACCCGATAAAAGTGCAAAACTTATTAATTTTTTAGCCCAAAGGCAAAAAATGTAGTATTGGTGATGAATTTTGTTGAAATATAGCATAAGTGACGTACTTTTTATACTCCTTAAAACGCGAGTTCGAGATAGTATTCTAAAAAGTAAAGAGCAGAAAAACATCCAACCTACAAAGGGTGACCATAAAATGGTCACCTATCAAAATTATGTAAGTTTATTTTATTGCCAAATTACAAGTTGCCCGCCAGATGGGGGAATCTCATAGTCAAAGTTGACATGAGGCTTGGTAGAAAAGAAGCAATACGCCCCCATTGCAGCCAAAATATTCATAATGAAATTATGCAAACTCCGATGACGAGTATGTACAATTTGAGCTACATTTTTGAGCATATCGTTTACAGATTCAATGACACTTCTTTTGCGTAACATAATTTTATCATAAAGTGGCATGAGTTTCTGTTTCATGTTTGAGCGAAGTCCTGTAACAATATGAACGCCTTTATCCCAAAGTCTTCCAAAAAGAGTCTGAGAAATATAACCTTTATCTGCATACAACTTACCAAAAACCTTGTCAGTCAATGCATTCATAACATTCTCATTGCGATCATCGACGTTGGCTTTCGTAAGATTAAAGTTTATTATTTCACCTTTTTCGTTGCATAGCAGGTGTAGCTTGAAGCCTATGTACCACCCCATGGTGCTTTTACCCTTTGTGGCAATATCCTTGAAAACTTTCATGCTGTAAAAGCGCTTGTTGTGTATAACAGGAATGCACGTACTATCAACAAAACTAATACCTGTGCATTTACCGAACACTGCTAATTTTAAGAACATCGTCATTGCAACGAAACAACGAGGCATAACCTCTATAAAACGATTGTATGAAAAGGTTTTAGGAAATAAATCCTTCCACACTGTTCGTACACAATACAGATAATAGTGCTTAAAATTGCGGTAAGAATTAAAGTGGAAACAAATCAGTATAGTGATAACTTCTGCATCAGACATCATACGCTTGCGGTGCCTTTTGGGCGCATTATCACTTTCTGGAAGTACTTTTTTTGCGAATTCTTTCTCAAGTTCTTTGCAAAAGTCGTCTGCGATGCAGAAAATTTCAGTAATTTTGTCCTTGCTAATCATTAGTAATTTGTTTTTTATTCCACTATAAAATTACTAATAATCAATGAATTAGCAAAGGGTAAAACGAACTATTTTAGCTCATTTTACCCTATTTTTTTACGCAATCCTTATCCCGAACTCGCGTTTAAAAGTTTAACTTGACTTTTTTCAAGACAATTAATTCACAAAAAAATAAACAAGAATCTATGAAGAAGATTTCTACTCTTGCAGTGGCTCTCATGACTTTGGGTAGCCTTGTGACTCCTGCGCAGGCAGATGTAGTTTCTACTGAAACTTTGCCTTCAGGTTACTACAAAATTACCAGTGCAGCAGCCGACCGTACTCGTAAAAACGTGTTCAACGATTTCTCTGTATCGGGAAACGTTAACAATGTTACTTTAGTGGGTGAAGCCGAAGGTAATACTAACAACTACATTTGGCACATCACCAACGATGGTACAAGTACAACAATTGGTATCGTTAATGGTCAAGGAACTCCTTTTACAAGAGAAGATGGTAATCATGGTGATTTGGGAGTTAAGTCTTATTCAACTTTGACTCCTAAAAGTGTAACTTCACTTGAGTCGATTCTCTTTGGCGAATATTTGCATAACCCTGGTAATAATGATGGAAATCATACCTATGGAGATTACAAGGGAGTTGCTGTATATAATAATTTCACTGGTGACAATACAAGATGGAATCTTGTACCAGTTGATGTATCTTCTAAAAAGATTTATACCGTTTCTTCAATCACGACGAATGGTGTAGCAAATACTACTATTTATATTTCAAAAGGTGAAGAAAAGGCACGTGTTAATGGCTTCTTTATTTCAGATGTGGCTTTAACAAAAGCAGATTTTACGGCAACTACTGGTTACGATGCAGAAATTACCGTGAATGATGCAGATAAAACCATTTCTGTTGCTTATACCCTTAATAAGGAAGGCTTGCAAGCAGTAGTTGACGAGGCTAATGCCCTTCTTAATAAAAGAGGCGTAGGCTATCCTTTAGAGGGAAGTCATGCTTATAATGCACTTAAAACCATAGTTGAGTCTGCAGAACATGCAATTGCAAATGAGTCTACTGCAGAGTACTATGCTGCTTACGAACAGTTGCAGACACAAATGGCAACCTATCGTGCAACAACAACAGACATCCAAATGCCTGAAGATGGTAAGGTTTATCGTATTTATGCCAAGTGGGATAATGGCGTGAAGTACTATGCTGTAAATGCTGCTGGTAAGACTAATACAACAGGTGTATTGTCTCCTACTACAGATGGCACAAGCACTTGGATAGCTCAAAAACTTGGTGATAATCAGTATAATTTTGTAGCCGTTAAAGCTGATGATAATAGTATCTTCACTTACGGAACGGTCACAACTATTTATACAAAACCAACGAATAAGGGTATTATTGGACAGATCAATTTGAGAACAGGAGATAATACTACTAACATTCTTATGTATAAGAATGGTTCAAGCTTGAATCATTATTCGGATGGTAAAACTCAAACATCTGGTGATTGGTCTTCTGAATGGTTCTTCGAAGAAGTTACCGACTTTGCTGGTAAAACAGTAAACTTCGCTACAAGCACAGATGGCAACAACTACGCTACTCTTAACTTGCCCTATGCTTCAAAGCTTCCTGAAGGTGTAACAGCTTACAAGGCAGATGTTGAGGGTTCTACAGTAAACCTTACTGAATACAAGACTGCTGGTAACGTTCTTCCCGCTAACACTCCTGTTCTTTTGACTGCAACAACTGATGGCGAAAAGACTTTTGCTCCTGCTACTTACGCAGCTGCTGAGGGAACTGGTTTCCAAGGAACTCTTTCTGCTAAAGCCGTTACAGCAACTAACACTTACATCCTCTCTAAGAATGGTGGCGAAACAGTTAAGTTCTTTGCTCTCGACGAAACTAACAACACCATTAACGCTAACAAGGCATACCTCGTAGTTCCTGGAGGTAGTGCTCAGGCTCTTAACTTTAACTTCGGCAATACTACTGGCATTCAGAATGCTGCCGTAGAAGGTATAAATGCAAATGCTCCTTTGTTCGACCTTAGCGGTCGTCGCGTAGTGAAGGCTGTAAAGGGTGGTATCTACATCCAGAATGGCAAAAAGTTCGTGAAGTAACGAATATAAATTGCGCAAAATAAAGCTTTTAACAACTTGATAAATTTTGAAACAATGAAGAAATCATATATTAAGCCTTGTGCAACTGCTGTTAGCCTTTATACTTGTGAGATGCTCGCTCTCAGTCTTACTTCAGAAAAGGCTAATGGTAATAGCGCTCTTTCTAACGAAAAAGGTGGTTGGGATAGTTCAGATTGGACAGATGTAGACACTGAAGAATAATCTGTAAAATCCTCTTACAACTTACAAATATAAAAGGCATAGCTTCGCCAATCTTTGGCAATAAGCTATGCCTTTTTTGTGGGCTAAAGGGTAGGGCGTTCAAAATCCATGATTTTTTCTGCACGGTTTTGATAAAAAAAATGATATCGTAAATAGTTGATATCCAACAATAACAAACGCAGGAAACTCCTCAATTCGTGTGTAATTTAAATGGGTTACCCCGTTAGGTAGGGTGTTCAAAATTCGTAATGTTTTTCTGCATGATTTTATCGGGTGTTTATTGTCGGTAAGTGGTATGTTATTATGGGTTACCCCGTTAGGGGTGATCCATTAAAACAATACACGAATTGAGGCATTTTATGTGTTTGTTATTATTGAATATCAACTATTTACGACATCATTTTTTATCAAAATCGTGCAGAAATATATTATAGATTTTGAAACCCTACCCCTTGGGGAAAGTAGTAAGAAACCTCTTTTGTTCACTTGCTACCAATAAACAAACAAACCATGCCCAGAAGCACAAATAAGAGGTCGATGGCCTTAGACCGCAAATTCTTCTCTCTAAGCACCATGGCGCCAAACAGAAACGACACAATCACACTACCGCGACGCACCATCGACACAATGGCTATCATAGCTCCAGGACACGACAAAGCATAAAAATATGCCATGTCTGCTGCTGTTAAAAACAATGAGATAAAAAGAATGCTCCAACGCCACACAAAAGGCGTGCTCTGTTTGCGTGTGGGCAACCAAATAAAAAGCATCACAGCTGTCATCATACAAGCTTGATAAAGATTATACCAACCTTGCACAAAATAGCGATTTAGTCCCGCACCGCCCTCTGTCACCGAAGCCATTAAAAATTTATCGTAAAGCCCACTGGCTGCCCCTAAAACAGCAGCAAGCACCAATAAAGCAATCCAACGATTATGCGAAAACCGTATACCTTCGCGTTTACCACTGCGACTCAACATGAAAAACGAAATGATAGCCAATAGCACACCTGCCCATTGCCAACCATTCAGTTGCTCGCCATAGATTAGCAAAGCACCTACAAGGGTCATCACAGGACGCGTGGCATTGATTGGCCCCACAATGGTCAAAGGCAACTGCTTCATGGCATAATAGCCACATACCCACGATGAAAGTACAATGGCTGATTTAAGCAATACGAGTGCATGGTCATGAAGACTGCCATGAGGAATTATCGTGCTCAAACCGCAGCTCGAAGCTACAATCAAGGGTAGGAAAAACAATGCACAAACTACGGTGTTGATCATCAACACGGGCAATACGGCATTTCCTGCCAACGATTTCTTTTTAAAAACATCATAAAAACCTAATAAACAGGCTGATAGAAAAGCTAAAAATACCCACATTTAGTTTTTGAGAATTTTGTTAATTAGAAGTTTTATTCTTGATTTTGAAAGAGGCACAAACATACACGTTCAGAACGTACGTCTCTCTCAATCAACATCAAAAACCTCATTATCATAACGTATACCAACTAACGAAAGAGCATTACCAGGCATAGAATCTCCGGCTGCACAACGATTTTTTTGAGCCACTACAGCTTTAAAATCTTCAAGCGAAAGACGACCACGCCCCACCTCTATTAAGGTTCCCACAACAGCGCGAACCATATTGCGCAAAAAACGATCGGCTGTAATTTCAAACTGCCACACATCGCCTTCTACATTCGTCCATTCGGCATGTGTTACTTTGCAAATATTGGTTTTAACGTCGGTATGAAGCTTTGAGAAACTGGTAAAATCGCTCACTGTGAGCAAATAGGCTGCAGCCTCGTTCATCTTGTTAAAATCTAACGGAAAAGTAATACGAGTGGCATATTGTCGATTAAATGGGTCTTTTTTAGTATAAATCCAATAATGATAAGTACGTGCCTTTGCATCAAAACGTGCATGTGCCTGGTCGTTTACGCGCAACACCTTGCTCACCGCAATATCTTGTGGCAAAATGCGATTTAATTTGTCTGTAAGCCAAGCCCCGTCTAATTCTTCGTCTATATCAAAGTGAGCCACCATCATGTGTGCATGCACCCCTGCATCTGTACGACCTGCCCCTGTTACATCCGTGTTTTTGCCTCGCAACAACTTTGCCAAACATTCATTGAGTTTTTGCTGCACACTCACTGCATTGGGCTGCACTTGCCACCCATGATAGGCGGTTCCATCGTAAGATAAGTAGATAAAGTAACGCATGAAGAAAATATTATTTGTAATATGATTTTTAATGATTTATAAAATTAATTCTCGCCACATTTCGACAAATGCTACGCGCAAAACTTGACAAAGTTACGAAAAAAATCAGAAAATTCAGACCACTTTAAAATCTAGGGTGATTCTAATAATTCTGATAAGTCGATTTGTGCCCTATCGTGTGTGTATTTTTTCTTT
>OMCS01000258.1_pt1 | contig 28331 bp, 28 predicted proteins | sample 1674241 | NCBI WGS metagenome assembly OMCS01 (sample SAMEA103958153, study PRJEB25191) | human gut metagenome
TTATTCCAAAATTACGTTAAATCACGCTTGTGAATTTTCACTTGCGAAACTTTAGTAAACTACTTTTACTTAACACCATATCAGAAGGCATCGGAAATGGTTTTATATAAGCAGGTTTATAGCGATAGAATCCACCAGACATAACTGTTCCAGTATTTTGCATAAACCACCAACATAAACGAGAATTTAAAACAGCCATTAAGACCTTGTATGACACCAGTACATCGTCCTTTTTAACGTAACCATAAAGAGTAGCAGTTTGATAAAACACACCTTGTTCATCAAAGGAAAAGTTACCCCCCATAGAAATATCTGGAGCGATAAGTTTTGGTGAAGTCGCATAAGCTAACCCCTGCTTTCTACTTAATTGAAACCATTCATTATCAATATCAAAACGACCTTTTTCTCTTCTTCTAAGAATCGTTTCACATTTTTTTTAATAACTATAAGCCATAGGATACTTTTCAGATAAGTCATTCTCTTTAATAAGAGTCATATTGCCACTATTTCTCTCATATGGTAAAACTACATATCTCTGAGTATCTAAACTTCCATACAACTGCAAAAGTACGAAAAAAGAATTGGTTATAAAGCAGCATATATTCAAGGCTTTTGCCCTTACAGGGCGCAGGGGGACAACGCCTTAATACCCAGGGTGTTGCCCTGGGCTAGGAGCTTTTGGGCCTTCAGCCCGTGCTTGAACCACATGCAAAAGTTCAATGATTTACTTCTTAACCAGGCATTTTATACTCATGTCTAAGCTTCCAGATAGTTCATCATATCCTCCAATGTATCGAAGTTCTTGACATTCCCCTCCTTTACATTGAGAATAGCCTTATCTAACTCTGATTGTAACTTTTTCTTTTGTAATGTTGCATTCATAATACGATTAAACAATTAAGTTTGATACATTTATTCAGAATAAGGCGTTCTCATATGCTCATGCTTCCATTGCTCAATAGTATTTTCATCTATCAAGCCCTTATCCCACAATTCATTTGCGGCATCTATCGCTTTTTGCGCAAAATAACGGCTATCTTTCGTCATAATACTATCATTTTAAATATTTACACATGTTACTTATGAGTAATCAACGCTTCCATATCTTTGATAAAATTCTCTACTTTCTCAAAATACGGCAAGACCTCTTCTTCTGTAGCATCAAAGGTATCATCATAATCACCAGACTGCCGAAGTTCATATAGACGAGAGAACAACTTTCCATAAGTGCGATCCAACAAACCTGTAGCAATAAATTTCTCTCCAACTAAATGTATTACACCGGCATGAGTCTTTGCAGTAAAGCCCTTGTCAAGTAACAAAGCAGAAGCCATATGGAATACAGTATAATACAAACGATTTCCCGTCAAATTCCAATACTTCAATTTTGCCACACCCTTAGCCTCATCAAAACTCTTATAAGCTTTTTCTATCCTGTAGTGTACAAGATCTCTACGTTGTTGACCCTCTAGCATAGCATCACCCCTTCCTCTTCTACATTATTATAAAAAGGACTGCCCTTTTTGCTCTGCCAATCCTTCATCGAATACACTATCGGGTGAATCATCTGATTGATTTGCCATCCCAATTCCCAAAGAGGATAGGTGTAATTATCATGATCCTGCTCATCTATCTTATCCTTGTTCAAAAGCACAAGGATGTCCCAGTCGGAATCTGCTTTAGCATCCCTTCTAGCCCTTGACCCGAAAAGGATAACCTTGGCATCTTTCGGCATAATCGACTCCGCTTTCTTCTGAATCGACTTGAGTACCTCATCTTCAAGATGTTCCCTTGTTATTGTCGTCATAACACTATCATTTTAATTACACCGCAAAAATACGAAAAAGAATTGAAACTAACAAATATTCTGAGAGATATTTGCATTTATTCTTTCCTCTTCACCCAAACCTTATGGCTGCCACGACCTAACGAATCTATCGGCGAAGTCTTGTCATTTGTCAGCTCCTTCAGTTCCATAGAGGCAGCAGTACGGCTCAGGTTGTTGATGGAGGCATAATCGCCTAGGGTGAGGACTCCGTTCTTCTCTATCATCTCCAGGGCACGGGCGATGCGCTCTTCCCTGGAATAGAGCTGCTTACGGATAACCTTTACACCACCCATATCACGCTCCAGGTCACGATCGGTTTCACGCTTCACATCCTTGATAAACTCAGGAGACGCCTTGAAGTTGATGTCCTTCACTCCCACCTTGCGGTACGTCATCTTATCATCTGGATTCAGAATTTCCCTAGGCTTCTCATCCTCGAAAGCGAGGGAGAGGGAGAAGGTGCCGAAACCTTCCAGATTCACGTTGTACCCCATGGAGAGCATATCTGTCAGCATATCAACCACATCAGTCAATACAGCCTCCGTGGTACTTTCCGAAATACCGCGATGGTAGTTCTGCATCATCTTGACGAACTCTTTTCGGGATAGTGTCCGGTTGGTCACTATCTTGGGATAAACTCTGCGCTTGCCATCATAGCGCATATCCCCCATTTCCTGCAATTTGTACTTAGCCATATCAGTTTCCTTTCCTACTTTAGTTTATTAGTATTTCTTATTGCAACAGCCTTTACATCCTATAGTATTTATTGTTATACTTAAGAAGAAAAGACCACAAACCTAGGAAGAAAAGTATTTAATCCTAGGAGAAATCTCCGTTCATAGACACTGAACCGACATTCAAAGTCTATGAACCGCCGTTCAAAGACACTGAACGGACATTCAGTGTTTATGAACGAAGATTTCTACTATGCAAAGATACAACTTTATCAGATATAAAACAAGACTTTTCCTGAATATCTTTACTTTTCCGGCCATAATTCTTCGTTTTTTGAGCTTATTTCTTTGCGTATCCCAAATAATTGTGTTAACTTTGTAGTCAGATTGCAAACCAAAGGCCAAAGGATTGTAAACCAAAGGTCAAAGGATTGCAAACCAAAGGCTAAAGGATTGCAAGCCAAAGACAAAGCAAAAGACTAAGATTAGACATTCTTATGAGTATGAAGATATTAGCAACCAGCGACTGGCATCTGGGCAACCTGTTTCACGGCAACGACCGTCTGCCGGAACACAAGCATTTCCTGAAATGGCTCCTGGAACAAATCGCTGAACAAAAGCCCGATGCTCTCCTTATCGCAGGAGACATCTTTGATAACGGAAATCCATCGGCAGCGGCACAGACCGTTTATTACGAGTTTCTTGCCGATGCTACCCAACTGTGCCCGAACATGCAGGTCATCATTACCGCCGGCAACCACGATTCCGCCAGCCGACTGGAGGCTCCACGTCCGCTGCTCACCCGATACCACGTGGAAATAAGAGGAAACGTAAGGAAAATCTGGCAGCAGGGAGAAAGCGGGGACGATGATAAAACCGGCGGACATTGGATCTATTCCTTCGATGACCTCATCATCCCCGTAACCAACGAGGCAGGAGAAGAAGTCATCATCCTCGCCGTACCTTTCCTAAGAAGCGATGTGGTGCAGAACGCCAGCTACTCGCAGGGAGTCAACGACTTTCTGAGAGAACTGACGGCTGAGGCTCGAAAGAAATACCCGGGCAGGAAATGCATCATGATGGCACACATGTACGCCAAGGGTTCGGATATCGCCAAGAAGGATGCGAGCGAGAAAATCATCATCGGCGGACAGGAGGAAGTGGACCTGGAAGGATGGAACGAACATCCCGACTATATGACTTGCGGACACATCCACAAACGGCAACATATCTGGAACACCGACTGGGCAAGATATACGGGAAGTATCCTCCCGATGTCGTTTGCCGAGAAAGACTACACCCACGGCATCGACCTCATCACCATAGAACACGGAGAAGAGGAGGAAGGAAAGGAAACCGGCAAGAGCAAGGAATGGAAAGTAGATTTCCTGGAATACAAGCCTCAGCACGCCCTCCGCATCCTGCCCGAAGATGAGGAAGAGCTGACCTTCAAGAAATGGCAGAAGCTCATCAATTCTGAACTTTCAGAGAGAACAGACGGCGAACTGAGCGACCATTTCGACTACGTGATGCTGAAGGTGAAACAGGAGAAACTGACCAGCGATGACATCAAGGAACTGGAGAAACTCGTCAACGAAAAGGATGCCGTGCTCTGCAAAATCCAGCGCATCATCCCGCAACTGGACCTCTCCACCATCCAGGGTTCCCAGCACATCACCAGCATAGAAGACATCATCAACCGTCCTCCGCTCGACACGCTGAAGGAAGCCTTCGCCATCAGACACAACGCTCCGATGAACGAAAGACAGGAGAAAATGTTATCCGATTTATTAACGACATCATCATTATGAAATTCCTACAACTCGAAATACTCAACCTCGCTTCGCTTGACAAACAGGGTGGCGAGGTCATCAACTTTGAAGAAGGTGCCTTAGGCGAGAGCACCATCTTCAGCATCGTAGGTCCGACGGGAAGTGGCAAGTCTACCCTACTCGATGCTATCTGTCTGGCCCTCTACAACCGCGCCCCTCGCTACCCCAGGAAGAAAGGAGACAAGAACCAGAACATCGAGATTTTCGGAGCTGCCGATGCCAGCGAAAGTAATCGTCTGGCACCTACCGACAGCCGAAACATCCTGACCCGAGGCAAGAAAGAGGGCTACAGCAAACTCACCTTCCTTGCCAACAACGGCAGCATCTACCGCGCAGAATGGCACGTCAGATTCCAGAGAGTGCGCTACGAGAACGCCAAGACTGCGCTTTATAAAATCACAAGAAACGGAGAAGAAATAACGGAGGAAACTGCCGACTGGAACGAGCTGCCGAACATCATCGGACTCGACTACGACCAGTTTCTCCGTACCGTACTCATCGCCCAAGGCTCGTTTGCCAACTTCCTGACGGCAAAGGAAAACGAGCGGTACGAACTCCTGGAAAAACTCATCGGATGCGAGGAAACTTATACGAACATCGCTACTGAAATCAAGAAGGCGAAAGACCAGGCGACGGATGCCTACAACCAGATGGCAGCATCGGTGGAAGCCGTAAAACAGAACCTGCTGAACGATGAAGAACTTGCCCAACTGAAGGAGGAAATCGCCCGGTTGGAAAAGGCTGAGAAGGAACTCGACAGCCAGTTGCAAGCCATTTCGAAAGACCTGCAATGGTTTGAGGAAAACGACAAGCAAATCAAGCAAATCGCTATCTACCAGACTGATATGAAGCAAGCAGCAGAAGCCATCAAAGCGATACAAGCCCAGATTCTCCGTCTGCAGTTGCACGATGAAGTACAACCAGCCGTCAACCTGCTGCAGGAAGTAGAGCGACAGACGCAAAGCATCCACGAGCAGGAAGAAAACATTCTGAAAGCGGAAGGAAACATCAAAAGTCAAGAGTCTGCCATCAGCGAAAGCGAGAAAACTCTCGCCAGTCTGAAGGAAGCAGTAAGCAAGGCAAAGGAACAGCTGGAAAAGGCGCTGCCGGTCATCGCTGAAGCAAGGGCACTGAAAACAAAAATGGAAGCGGCAATGCCGAATCTGAAAGAAAAGAAAGAGGCATTGGAGTTAGCTCAGAAAGAGAATCAAACTGCCCAGAAAGACGTGGAGGAAAACACCCGAAACATCCAAAAATGGGAAGCCGAAACGGAGAAAGCGAACCTTGCCCTCAAAACGACAAAGGAAGAGATTGCCAAGCAGAAACAGGTTCTGCACGAAGCGACGCAAGCCGCTGAACAGGCTTGGGAGACGGAAAGAAATAAGACTGCCGGACAGAATATAGAGGAACTGCAGAACAGCAAGACTGTAGCCGACAGGAAACTGCAGGATGTCCAGCAAGCCATCAAGGTAGTGGCTCATCTCGATACTGCCACAGCAGAAAAGCAAAAGAATGTGGAGCGCATCCTGGTCTTGTGCAAGAGAAACGCTGAGATAGATGAAGCCCTGGGCAAGTTGACAATCGAGGCGCTGACCCAAGAGTCCCTAACGCTGAGAAATGCCTATACCCTCATGGTGAGTGAGAAATGGGAGATTCATCGTGCCAACCTGACCGAAGGCAAACCTTGTCCGCTCTGTGGCAGCACGACCCATCCTTATCATACCGACAACAGACAGTTTGAGGAAGCCACCACGGAACTCTCTCAACTTCTGAAAGCCAAGGAGAATCTGCTGAAACTGCAGCAGAAAGAGGAGAAGGATCTTTCCGGCGAGAGAAAACAGAACGATGGCGAAGTACAGACGCTCCAGAAACAACAGGAAAAGCTCTCGGGAGAAATCGCCAGTTACGAAGAGGAATGGAAAGCGCTCATCGCCCAGTATCCAAAGATTCCGAAGGCTGAGGCAGAACTGAAATCGCTCTTGCCTATCTATGAAAACAAGGCGAAAGATGCGAGCAGCAAACTGAGTCTGTTTAACAAGATTCAGAAAGAGATAGAACGGCTGACCCAACTCAAGGATAAGGCTGTAAAGGATGAAGCTGCGTATGAAAGCAAGGCTTCTACTATACAGAACAAAGCCCAAGAAAACACTTCAACCTGCACCACAAAACTAACTGAGCAAAAAGCACTTACCAACAACCTCATCTCACAGCAAAAGAGTAAGGAGGAGGCTTACGGGAAAGCCCTTCAGGCATGGAATAGCGCCAAGAAGGAAATGGAGGAATGGCAGGAGAAATACAAGCAGATTCTGAATGGCGAAGAACCAGATGCGGCTGAACAAAGACTGACAGCAGCAAAGGATGACGCAACGAAAGCAGCTGATACTCAGAACGAGAATATTAACAAACTGAAGGCGGAACTCGCCAACAGTAAAGGTTCGCATCAAACCATGCTGTCTCAGAACAAAACGATGAAAGAGAATCTGCAAACGAAGGAAAAGGAACTCGACCTTTGGATTGAGGAATATAACAAGCAGCTTGAAGAAAAGAGCATCGAAGGAAAAGACTCCGAAGAGGAAGGCATCGAGGAAAGAAGTATCGAACCAAGCTTTATCGACCGAAATACCATCGGAGAGATGCTTCACTCTGCCGAAGACTGGAACGCTATCCGACGGGAAAAGGACGAAAAGGAGAAAGCCGTGGCTTCAACTACTGCTCTTTACCAGAGTGCAGAAAAGGCGCATCAGCAGCACTTGGAACATCAGCCTGCCCAAACCCGTGATGCTCTCTTAGCCATTCAGCAGGAGTATCAGGAGAGAAGCCAGCGCAACGAACTGATTGCTGCCAACGCCAGGATGCAGAACCATCAGGAAGCCGTGAAGCAGTTGGGTGACAAGGCTGAGGCTCTGCAACTCGTAACGCAGGAAAAGGACGACTGGACAGCCATTACGGATGCTATAGGAGCAGACGGTAAGACGCTTCGCAAGATAGCCCAATGCTATACGCTCAGTTTCCTGATAGCGCACGCCAACCAGGAAATCAGAAAGTTCAACAGCCGTTACGAACTGCAGCAGGTAAAGCATTCGCTGGGCATCCGAGTCATCGACCACGACCGTGCCGACGATATCCGAGACACCACCTCCCTATCAGGTGGCGAAACCTTCATCGTGAGTCTCGGTCTCGCCCTGGGCCTGTCGGCATTATCCTCCCGCAACATCTCCTTCGAGAACCTGTTCATCGATGAAGGCTTCGGAACCCTCGACCCCGATACCCTAGCCACCGTCATCGATTCCCTCGCCATGCTGCAAAGTTCGCAAGGCAAGAAGGTGGGCGTCATCAGTCATACCGACACGATGAGCGAGCGCATCACCACCCAGATAAGAATTATCAAGAATGGCAACTCCGGCAGCAGCCATATCGAGATCTATCCTTAACCCATCGCAATTACACCTTAAATTATATAGTAATAAAACAAAAGAAAGGGTGTGCCATAAGTCCATGACACACCCTTTCTTTTGTTTCCATTGAATATTAAACCCTGTTTCCCTCTTTTGGGAATACCACGGTTGGCTTGAAGGTCTTAGCCTCCTCAAAGTCCATCAGGGCATAAGCGATGATGATGACGGTATCGCCCACCTGCACCTTGCGGGCTGCAGCACCGTTCAGGCAGATACAACCGCTGCCACGCTCACCCTTGATAATATAGGTCTCCAAGCGCTCACCATTGTTGTTGTCTACAATCTGAACCTTCTCGCCTGCTATCAGATTAGCAGCGTCCATCAAGTCCTCATCGATGGTGATGCTACCCATATAATTCAGGTTAGCCTCAGTTACGGTTACACAATGGAGCTTACTCTTCAATACTTCTATCTGCATTGTTCTGTTATTACTTGATCTGTTACGGATTAAACTTAATAAAGAAATCTATCGAGGAATTATCCCTTATACTTGATATGGTCGATGAGACGGATAGGAGTCTTACCACAATAAACGGTGATGCAACCTACCACGTATGCACTATCCTCCCATGAAGAAACATCCTGCAGGCTGTCGCCATCCACAATCTGGAAATACTCTACCTCCAGACCCTCTACAGCATTGATGTCGGCAACCACCTTATCGTGAGTTTCCTGTACGGTATGAGTCTTGGCATACTCTACACTCTCCTTCAGGGCCTTATAAATGTTTGGCGCAATGGCACGCTCATCAGGAGCCAGCAAAGTATTACGGCTGCTCTTAGCCAAACCGTCCTCATCACGGACAATAGGGCACTCCACAATCTGCACATCGCTGTTGATGTACTTCACGAGCTGCTTGATGACAGCAATCTGCTGCCAATCCTTCTCACCGAAATAAGCACGGGTTGGTCGAACGATATAGAAAAGACGGCTCACTACCTGACATACACCATTGAAATGACCCGGGCGCTTGGCACCCTCCATCACGGTAGAAACAGGTGGAAACTCAAAGTGGCGTGTATCTGGTGTAGGATACATCTCCTTCACCGATGGTGCAAACACATAGTCAGCACCACAAGCCTCCAAGAGCTTGCAGTCAGCATCGAGGGTACGAGGATAGCGATCCAAGTCACCCTGATCATTAAACTGTGTAGGATTCAGGAACACAGAAACTACAGTCACGCCATTTTCCTTCACACTGCGCTTAACAAGAGAGGCGTGACCCTCATGCAGCGCACCCATAGTTGGCACAAGGCCGATTTCCTTTCCCTCCTTACGACACATGAAGAGTTCGTTCTGGAGGTCAACAATCTTATTGAATACTTTCATCGTCATAATCTGTTTTCGGGTGCAAAATAACAACTTTTTTCTCAAATGAGAAAGAAAAAACCTAAAAATATGCGAATTATTGCCGAAAATAATGAATTTCGGAGAAAAAATGCCCCTATTTGAAGTTTTTTTTGTACCTTTGCACGTAATTCGTAAGAATAAAATTTAAATTTTATGGCAAAAAAAGTATTATTTATCAATCAGGAGATCGACCCATACGTAGCCGAGTCTCACATGTCAATCATGGGACGCGAACTGCCTCAGAAGATGCAGGAAGCAGGTTTTGAGATCCGCACCTTCATGCCTAAGTGGGGCACCATCAACGAGCGTCGCGGACAATTGCACGAGGTCATTCGCCTGTCTGGTATGAACCTTATCATAGATGATACAGACCATCCGCTGATCATCAAGGTTGCATCTATACCAACAACACGACAGCAGATTTATTTCATCGATAATGACGACTATTTCAAGAGTCGCCAGATGGGCACCGATGAAAACGGAAAGGAATATGCCGACAACGGAGAAAGAGCTATCTTCTTTGCACGTGGTGTATTGGAGACCGTGAAGAAGCTCCGCTGGCAGCCTGATGTGATCGTCTGCCAGGGTTGGGCTAGCGCAGTAGTGCCTTTCTATGTAAAGACTGCCTACAGCGAAGAGCCTTCATTTGCAGAATCAAAGGTTATTACCGCTCTCTATACCAACGAACTCAAGGGTGAACTGGGTACCAACTTCAAACGTTGCGTTGCCTTCCGCGATGCCAAGTCTGAACTGCTCGACAGCTATCAGGACGACTTCAACTTCATTGAGCTCGGCAAACTCGCCATCGACTATAGCGACGGTGTGGTAGAAGGTGAAGAAGAAGCTAACCAGATTCTCTTTGATTATGCGAAGGAGAAGAACAAGCCTGTACTGGCTTATCCAGGAGAAGATATCCAGGAGCCATACGCAGACTTCATCAACAAGGTTTGTCCTGACGCAGAATAAAATTCCGACAACAGAGACACATACATACAAGGATAATGAAAATTTTAAGATTCTTAACAGTATTAGTAATAGCAGCGCTTACTTTCGCTGCATGTGATGATACCACCGAGGGAATCGGTGGTAGCATCACTAATAAGATAGACAACATTAACATTTCTAACTCAGCGTTCAATGTTACCACAAAGTCTATAGTAGCAGGTGCCGTATTGAGCCGCAACAACATGGGGCTCATCGGAAAGATGAAAGACCCGGAAACCGGCAATTATGTAAAGGGCGACTACATGACCCAGTTGAGCGTATTGCCTACTTTCTCTGTAGATACACTCGATTACATCAAGCAGGCAAACAAGGGTTCTATCGAAGCAGACTCATGCTACCTCCTGGTTTCATACAATGCCAGCTACGGCGATACCATCGCCCCAATGAAGGTGACAGCCTATGAGATGACAAGGCCGATGTCAGAAGATAAGGAGTATTACTCTAATTATGATGCCTTCAAGGAAGGCTGGGTAAGCGAAAGCAACCAGCATTGGAGCAGTAATTACAACTTGAGCAATACATCAGATGTCAAGAACTTCAAGATTTACTTGAATAAGGAGTACAAGAAAGATGGTAAGACTTATAAGAACTACGGATCTTACATCCTGCAGACATACGAAAAGCATCCAGAGTACTTCAAGACCAACTTCAAGTTCCTGCACAATGTCTGCCCTGGCTTCTACATCAAGAATGTAGGTGGTACGGGTAACATGGCTAAGATCTGGAATACAGAGCTTATCTTCTACTGGACCCGTCACAAGACCATCAATAAAGACAGTACTGCTGTAGGAATCGGATACAACCGTTTTGATGGTACAGAAGAGGTATTGCAGCTCAACAAGATTGAGAATGATACCGAGAACTTGGAGCAGTTGGCTAGACAGGAGAACTGTACTTATCTCAAGTCGCCTGCAGGTATCTTCACCGAGGTTACCCTCCCTATCGAAGACATCATGAAGGGCCATGAGAAGGACACGCTCAACACAGCTACCATCTCTTTCCCACGACTCAATAATGTAGACGAAGACAACCCATACAACTTTGCTACACCAAGCACCATCCTGATGGTTCAGAAAGACAGTTTGCAGTCGTTCTTCGAAAAGAGCAAGTTGGCAGATAGCCGTACTTCTTATACGGCAAGCTACAGCAGTACCGGCACCTACAAGAATGCCTATACATTCCAGAATATCGCCAACCTGGTTTCTGCCATGTATAAGAACAAGGGCAAGGGGGAAAACTGGAATAAAGTAGTACTGGTTCCTGTAAACGTCATCACAACCACACAGGGCTATACTACCGTCATCTCCAAGATCAATCACGATATGTCACTCGCATCTACCCGACTCATCGTAGGTACGGATGATCCTGACAAGGATTATACCACAGACGAGAAGACTGGTAAGAAGGTGGCATCTGGTCCGATCCGAATCAAGGTGATTTACAGTAAGTTTAAAGAAGAATAAGCATTCATAACGCAAAGTAAAAAAGGAAACGAAACATGGCAGATAATTTTTTGGAGCGTCATCGCGAAGAATACGAGATACGCAAGGCTGCATGGCTCAAGAAGAAGAAACTATTCATGAAGTCAGGCAAGAAACAGAAGCCCCAGACACAGATGCCACGTCCTGAAGACGAAGCGTTATAAACACGAAAAAATTCAGAATCCTGAGAAAGAGGGTGTATCATAAAGCATTTGAATGTTTATGATACACCCTCTTAACTTTGCCGGTTAATCCTTAAAAACTGCCGCATAAGTACAATAAAAGCCACTTAATACAAAATAAAGCAAAATTAATTTGGAGTTTACCCATTTTTTTTATATCTTTGCATTGTGAACTTAAAAGTATTAAATATTAAACAGACAAAAAGCAATAAAATAAAAATAATCAAGATATTAGTAGAGATACTGGTCTATGGGTTTGACTTTTCTAAGAACTTGCATTTAAGGACACAAGATATTTGCAGGATACAAGTTACTTGCAATATATGAGATACTTGGTTTATGTTTATAGATAATGGAGAAATTACTCTCATAAAGAATTTGTTTTTAAGTTTAAACAAAAATGCTAAAGTTAGATGTTAGTAATTATAAGTCCCCGTAGTGACCGTGAGGCTACTGCGGGGACGCTTTTTCAATTTATAGTATATAGAAACAAAAAGGGCAAGACCAGAGATGGTCTTGCCCAATCTATTTTTATAACTCTTTATCTATATTATAAGATTCTACCTGTAAGAGAGAACTTCAAAACAGGATAAACCTTCAAGTCTTTTACAAACTTAGAGAGATCATCCTCGCCAGCATCTTCCAATGCCTTATTGATATCTATCTCGTTACCATTCTGGTAAACCTTGAGCTTACCCATGAACTGGCAACCCAACTCAAAGCGGCAACCGATACGGTTCTTAGGAACCAGACGACCGAAACCTAAACCGAGGTATGGACGAACATTCTTGCAACGGATATCACCCTGAAGGTTATAGTTCTCATCGAGTTCCAAGTTGTAACCACCCAAGTTGGCTGATATAGCCTTACGGAACTGTTGCTCCAAAGTTTGATTATTTTTCAAATAATTATTAGAGAAATCACGAAGTTCATCGCAAGAACCGGTAACCTCAGCAATCTTCTCACCACCAATAGACAAACCAGCTGCGATAAAGAACTTGCTGCCACCACCGAATGGATACAGATTAGCCTTTACATTAAAGGTGGTACGGTCGAATGCCCCTTCTGCATGAATGGTTGCACTGGTTGGGTACTGAAAATCAGGTACTTGAGGCAAAGAACTGGTATTGACATCTACATCCAAATCACCAGACAGTTTGAAAGATGGCATGATGTTCACACCTGCTTCTACCTCAAGGAAGTTAGTAACAGGAGCAGCCACACCAACACTAATACCCTCGGTACCTGCACCCACGTTAAGACCTACATGGTTAAAGATCCCGCGCTTGTAATCGCTCTGTGCCATTACACTTCCTACACCAGCAAGCAGAATTACTGCCATCATCATTAATTTCTTCATAATCGTTCTGTTTATAAGTTAAATATTAAACGCTTTTTTGCATATCGTTCGTAAATATGCTACAAATATAAACAAAAGTTACAAGAAGAACAAATAATTACACAAAAAATTAAGACTCTTTAGTACTTTAGCATACTAAAGAGCCCTAATATATTATTAAAAACGCAAAATCAGACTACTGAACTTAATCTACTACCGTAAACTTGGCATATTTCAGCAGAAGCTGTTTGGTGCCAGAATGAACGAACTCAACCGTAGCCTTCGTATTCTCACCAGTACCTTCAATCTTCAATACTGTTCCCCGTCCAAAACGCTGATGTTCTATCTTCATTCCCTCCTGCAAACCACAAGATGAACTGCCAGCAGATGTAGCTGTAGAAGAAGAAACTGATGCTGCAGAAGATCCAGTACCGCGAGAAGCAGGATGAGAAGAATGCGTCTCCATATAACGCTTCGCTGCATTCAGCGCTCTAACAGACTTGAAATTGCCTTCAGAGAGAGATGAGCGTCCGGAAACAGGCGAGCGTCCGGAAGTACGTGAAGTCTCCGGTTCATCATCAAAGAGAGAAGGCTTAGGATCTGCTACAAACTGCGATGCTACCGGTTTGGAATTCTGATACCTGCTACTGTATCTAGGCTGCTCAGCATCCTCCCACGGTCTGCGAGGACGTTGCGCTCTCGCCCACTCCGGCTGGTCAGACATAGAGCCAAACAAGCTTCCACCAGCCTCATCCAGGCAATCAATCAACTTGCCGTCAATCTCATCGATAAACCGACTCGGATTATCAAACTCCATCTTGCCATATCGCCAGCGGTTCTTGGCGTTCGTCAGGATACAATGTTTCTCAGCTCGCGTAATAGCTACGTAAAGCAATCTCCGTTCCTCCTCCAGTTCTCGGAGGGAAGCAGCAGAAAGCGGACTTGGGAAGATATTCTCTTCCAAACCAACCACGAAGACCGTAGGAAACTCCAGACCCTTGGCAGCATGAACCGTCATCAGAGAAACACGAGGTTCATCCTTATCACCATCGCTGTCAGCATCGGTAAGCAGCGCCACATCCTGCAGATAATCCTGCAGGAAGAGTTCATCAAACCTACCCTCTTCACGGCGTTCCTCCACAAAAGCCGACATACCGCTCAAGAATTCCTCCAGGTTCTCCTGACGTGCCAGATCATCGGCATCCTTGCCCGACATGATATCCTGACTGATACCACTCTCCTTGATAATGGCATCACCCAATTCATAGACATCCGTGGTTTGAGCCCGTTCGATAAACGAAGAAATCAGCAATCTGAAGGTTTCCAGCTTGTTCATCGTACCCTTGTTTACTGCCAGTCCATACTGCTCAGGGGCACCGATTACCTCCCAGAAACTCACCTGGTTCTGATGGGCACAGTCAGCAATCTTCAGCACCGTAGTAGCCCCGATTCCACGAGCCGGATAGTTGATGATACGCTTGATAGCCTCTTCATCATCCGGATTCGCCACCAGACGGAAATAAGCAATAATATCCTTAATTTCCTTGCGCTGGTAGAAACTCAGTCCGCCATAAATGCGATAAGGAATACCCTGCTTTCTGAACTCCTCCTCGAAGCTGCGGCTCTGGGCATTGGTACGGTAGAGAATGGCAAAATCACTATACTGGCATCCATCCTCGCGCCGGATACGCTTCACGTCCTTCGCCACAATCGCCGCCTCTTCCTTGTCGCTGTAAGCAGGCTTATACTGAATCTTCTCGCCCTTCGCATTCTCGCTGAACACATCCTTAGGAATCTGGTTGCGGTTATGCTTGATCAGACTGTTAGCCGCCTCAACGATGGTCTGGGTAGAGCGGTAGTTCTGTTCCAGTTTGAAGAGACGCGTGCCCTGAAACTGGCGCTGATAGTTGAGAATATTATCGATATTGGCACCACGGAAACTATAGATACTCTGCGAGTCATCACCCACGGCACAAACACGCTGCTTCTCCTGACAGAGTTGCATGACGATAGACATCTGAACGTGGTTGGTATCCTGATACTCATCCACCAGGACATAATCGAAGCGGGCGGCATATTTGTGGCGAATATCCTCATGTTCTCTGAAGAGCTGATAGGTAAGCGTCAGCAAATCATCGAAATCCATGGCATTGGCCTGCTTGCAGCGCTGCACGTAAGCCACGAAAATCTTACCAACCTCAGGCATCTGCGCACGCTTGTTCTGCTCGAAGATAGCCGCATCGCTCTCATAAGCCGCAGCACTCATCAGGTTGTTCTTCGCCATCGAAATCTTGGCATGAACGGCAGCAGGCTTATACTTCTTATCATCCAGCCCCATCTCCTTCACTATCGCCTTGATCAGCGAGCGCGAGTCACTTTCGTCATAAATGGTAAAGTTGTTGTTGAAGCCGATATGCTCAGCCTCCGCTCTCAGGATTCGGGAGAAGATGCTGTGGAAGGTACCCATATAGAGATGCTGGGCGAGATCATTTCCCACCAGTTTTCCGATACGTTCCTTCATCTCCCTTGCCGCCTTGTTGGTAAAGGTGAGCGCCATGATGCTCCAGGGTTTCATGCCCTGGCTCAGGAGATAAGCTATCTTATAAGTTAGCACACGCGTTTTACCCGAACCTGCACCAGCAATCACCAGTGAAGGTCCGTCAATATATTCTACCGCAGCACGCTGCGCTTCGTTCAAGTCTTTCAGTAAATCCATGAATCAATATTTGAGGCAAAAAACTATTTTAAGGTCACCCCTATCAACTATAAACTATAAACTAAGTATTACTTTCCCCTATATCCTCCCACAGCCGTGCCCGGGTCGAAATCTTCGCCCTCACGAGGGAAGGTAGGGATAAATCTCATCTGATGTTCTATCTGTCGCTGGCGCTTCTTCATATAAGCGCTAGGATGCAGCGAACTGAATTTGCGCGGATTAGGAAGTGTAGCTGCTATCAGCGCACACTCGCCACGAAACAGATCTTTCGCTTTCTTGTCGAAATGATATTCTGCAACCGCATCCACACCATAGATACCCGGTCCCATCTCAATGCTGTTGAGATAAACCTCCATGATGCGCTGCTTGCTCCACATCATTTCGATGAGGAAGGTAAAGTAGACTTCAAATCCCTTGCGGGTCCATGAACGGCCAGGCCACAGGAAGACATTCTTAGCAGTCTGCTGACTGATGGTACTGGCTCCATGCACCTTTCCACCACGTGCATTATTCTTCGCCGCACTCTCGATGGCATTGAAGTCGAAACCGTGATGCTTCAGGAATCTCGCATCTTCGCTCGCCATTACCGCCACTGGCATGTGAGGCGAAATCTTATCCATCGAAACCCAATGATGATGCAGGGTAATACTCTCTCCATCAGCTACTTGCTGGAAGCATCGGATAAACATCAGAGGAGTGACATATACAGGAATGAACCTATATGCCACTACAGCAAGAATGGTGGTACTGAAAAACAGCACCACCACCCATTTTACTATATTCTTGATTTTCTTCAAAATCATCTATTTAGTTTTTCCCTTCCGGGAGCATGAAACTTATTACTTCAATGTACCGTTGTTGGCTGCGTTAACCATAGCCTGGCTAGCATACATGTAAACCTCTACACGACGGTTCTGGGCGCAAGCAGCAGTAGTATTAACAACAGGGTTAGCAGAACCAAAACCCTGAACATTCTTTACCTGACGGCTGGTAACACCGCAAGAAGCGAGATAGTTGTAAACTGCCTCAGCACGCTTCTGGCTCAAAGGCAAGTTGATACCATCATTACCTGTAGCATCAGTATAACCCTGGATAGAAACCTCGCAGTCGGTATTGTTCTTCAATACACCGGCAAACTGAGCCAAATCAGTCTTTGCGCTGCTGCTGAGAGTAGAACCGTTAGTTGGGAAGAGGATACCAGAAGCAAATGTTACCTTAACGGCAGACAAGCCATTGGCATCTGTTACAGTCTCAACCTGTGCATTCTTCACCCGTTCAGCCTCAGCCTTCACCTTATCCATGTGCTTTCCGATGAGGTTACCAGCACCGCCACCAACAGCTGCACCGATAGCAGCACCAACAAGTGCACCTGTACCACGATGGCTATTGTTGAGCAATCCACCAACGAGAGCACCCAGAGCTGCACCAGAACCGGCACCTACAGCTGTACCAGTCTTCTGATTGGTTCCACAACTTGAGAAAAGCAAGCACAAAGAGAGGCCTGCAACTGCAAAATTAGTCTTTTTCATTTTAAAATCTCCTATATTTATGTTATTTAATTGCAAAGATAACTCTTTTTTCTCCATAATGGAGAGTTTTCTAATATTTTTTTGTATTTTTGCATGCAAATTTAAGGGTATTTGTCGAAATAGAGCTAGGAAATCACCTATTTGGGGGTGGAAAATCCCTAAAAGTAGGATTTCAGACACCTGCAGACAGATGAACTGCCGGCAGCAGATGATGAAGGGGTTCATGCTTATACCTTAATATATAAATAACAGAAGAAATAAAAAACAAAATAAATAGAATAAAGCAATATGGCTAAAGAACTCAAGAATTTAACCAAGCGCGCTGACAACTACAGTCAGTGGTACAATGATTTGGTAGTAAAGGCTGATCTCGCTGAGTTGTCACCAGTTCGTGGTTGTATGATTATCAAACCATACGGTTACGCTATCTGGGAGAAGATGCAGCAGCAGCTCGACAAGATGTTTAAGCAGACAGGTGTACAGAACGCATACTTCCCTCTCCTCATCCCGAAGAGTTTCTTCTCTCGTGAGGCTGAGCACGTGGCAGGTTTCGCCAAGGAGTGTGCCGTAGTTACCCACTACCGCCTCCGTTCTACAGAGGATGGCAAAGAGGTTGAGGTTGATCCTAACGCAAAGCTCGATGAGGAGCTCATCATCCGTCCTACTTCTGAGACCATCATCTGGAACACCTATAAGAACTGGATCCATTCATGGCGTGATCTCCCTATCCTCTGCAACCAGTGGTGTAACGTAATGCGTTGGGAGATGCGTACCCGTCCATTCCTCCGTACTTCTGAGTTCCTCTGGCAGGAGGGTCATACAGCCCACGCTACCAAGGAAGAGGCTGAGGCAAAGGCTCAGGAGATGCTCAAGGTTTACGCTGATTTTGCAGAGAACTATATGGGCGTTCCTGTATTGCAGGGTGTGAAGAGTGAGACTGAGCGTTTCGCTGGTGCTCTCAACACCTATACCATCGAGGCAATGATGCAGGATGGCAAGGCTCTCCAGAGCGGTACTTCTCACTTCCTGGGTCAGAACTTCGCCAAGAGTTTCGATGTAACATACTTGAACAAGGAGAACAAGCCAGAATATGTATGGGCTACTTCATGGGGTGTTTCTACCCGACTGATGGGTGCCCTCATCATGGTTCACAGCGATGATAACGGTCTGGTATTGCCTCCAAAGCTGGCTCCTATCCAGGTGGTTATCGTTCCTATCAACAAGGGCGACGAGCAGTTGGCTCAGATTACTGCTAAGTTGCAGCCTGTCATCGACCAGCTCCGCGAGTTGGGCATCACCGTGAAGTATGATGACAACCCTGCCAAGCGTCCTGGCTTCAAGTTCGCTGACTATGAGTTGAAGGGTGTTCCTGTTCGTCTGGCTATGGGTGGCCGTGACTTGGAGAACAACACCATCGAAATCATGCGTCGTGATACCTTGGAGAAGGAGAACGTAAGCTTCGACGGCATCGTTGAGCGCGTAAAGAATATGTTGGAAGACATCCAGAAGAATATCTTCGAGAAGGCTCGTGCTTACCGTGATGCTCACGTTTACGAGTGCGACAACTACGAGGAGTTCAAGGAGCGTGTGAAGAACGGTGGTTTCTTCCTCTGCCACTGGGACGGTACAGCCGAGACCGAGGCTAAGATCAAGGAGGAGACTCAGGCTACCATCCGCTGCGTGCCTTTCGCTTACGAGCAGACTCCAGGTGTAGATATGGTAAGCGGCAAGCCAGCCGTAGCCCGTGTCATCATCGCAAGAAGCTATTAATCATCCCCGGTGTCGGGAGTTCATCCTGACACCATAATATATTTAATATGAGGCAGTTGATACTATACATCCTTTTTCTGGTGTCCATGGTCTTCTCAGGCTACGGAGAGGTATCTGCTGCCTCTATTTCTTTTACTCCCGAGGATTCTTATACCGAAGATGCAAGCCATAAGAAAGATGGTTTGACAAAGGTTGAGTATGACAAGAGCCAGCCTGAGGCACAACTTGAAAACGCCTCACAGCTTACTTACCGCATCTGTAGCAGCCGTCCGCAGCGCTTATTGCCAAGTGGCAACATGCACAACAGTCTGACTGCCAGTAGATTGCTTACAAATAGAATCCGTTATTTATCATCCCTTTTATCAGCTATAGAAGGTGGCATGGAGCCTTTCCGACAGGAAACTGCCCCAATCCACTTTGATGTCGCCAGCAAATATTATGTCATTTGCCTGCGGCGTCTGCTCTGTTAGTGCTTATTCTTTTCTCTTTTTAAAATTTCATATAGATTTATCGCATCTTTCCTAAGAATTGCGATAAGACTGGTTACACCCCTATTCAAAACAAAAAACAGTTCAATATATATTATTTTTCAAGAATTAAGAATAAGCAAATAACAGTATAAAATTATGGCAAAGATTAATCATTTAGAGATGGGTGCTGATGTTTTGGCACTTCAGGATGTACAGGTAAAGAAAGGTTTCATGGGTTTGACTGTCAAGCTCATCTATCAACCTACCAACAGTGTGATTAAGATAAAAGAGAAAGAATATTCTGCAGAGGATGGAAGAAAGCTTGAGAATATCCTCAGTGCAGCCCCTAAGGATGTAGAAACAGCGATCAGCAACTTCCCTGTTTCTGCCATCAGCATGGGTAATATGAAGTTACAGGCTTGCATCTCTGACGACCACCAGTTTGTTGCCACACAACTCCTTGCCTTCAAGGATTTCGGTTACAAGCCGGTTACAGAGATGAAGACCTATACAGGAAAGACAGCCGAAGCTTTCGCTCAGTTGTTTTAGTTATATCACAGTATCGGGACAGGGGACAGAACAATTCCTCTGTCCCTTTTTTATTTTATAGGTATAGGATGAAATCTTTATTTGAAAGAAGGCGGTTCATTCCCCTCTTCCCAATTACGGTAATGCTTAGGCGACAGACCGGTATGTTTCTTGAAGAAGGTTCCGAAGGCTGAAGCATTGGGAAAACTGAGTTCATTGGCTATCTGCTGTATCGTCTTCGTGGTGTTCTTCATCAGATAGATACTGCGACGGATCATCGCCTTGAAAAGCAACTGCTGGACCGTCTGACCGCAAACCGACTTGACCAGTACTGACAGATATTTCGGTGTAAGACAGAGTTCGTCTGCATAGAAAGCCACACTGCGCTCACGCATATAGTTCTTCTCTATCAGCAGCACCAGCGACTCAAAGATGGCTATCTTCCGCTCCATCTCCTTGCCGGCAGCCTTGAACGATGCCGAGAAGATGCTGCACAACCTATACGTAACAGCCATCAGCAACAGTTTCTGCTCATGCACACAATAGGCATCCAGTTCACCACTCTTCTCTTTTTCCAGCTCCAGCTTCCTCAGCATCAGGGCATAGGAAGTGAGCATATCCTCATAACCCGTCTTCCTGACATGGCAGGGTTTGGGATAAATCGTAGCATAAAGACGCATGGTAACCACGGTATTGCCCAACATGTGACGAATCTGTTCAGCACGGTAAAAAAGAAGGGTATATTTAAGGTTCTTGCCCGCTTCCTGCACATGAAACATCACTCCTTTGGAGAGGAAAACGGTCTCACCCTCAGATGCAACAAAGGATGTTCCGTCTACACAGAAACGGAACATCCCCTGATGACAGATTACGATTCCGACATAGTCGGAGTAGAAAGGCTGCATCAACAGCTGAGGAAACTCATGAGCCTCGTATATGATGATATTATCTGTTATCTCCATTTTAAAAAATTGCTTTAGATGCGAAGATAACAAAAATATCCATTCATCAGATGAGCAGCCTGTATCTTTTATGATATTTTAGCACTCCCCTACCTTCTTCCCAGGGATTTCACATCTACATTCTTCAGCAGATACTCACGCGTCAGTTCCCCGATATTGCGCTTGCGCCAAGGGAGAACGAGCATCAGTCCGGCACACAGCAGACAGCCGTAGAAGGTCCAGCCTGCCATCTCCTTGATACTCACCAGCGTAGCCTGTACCTGTACCTTTCCCTTCGTACTCATGGCAGCCATATTCTGCGCCTCGGTTACACTCTTGCCCTGATATTGCATGCCTCTCACCGTCTGGTCGTAAGTCTTCGCCGTCTCGATGTTCGTGCGGTCGTAATCCTGGGCAAAGCGGGTTACATAATACTGCTGTCTGTGCTGCAGCACATTGGTATAGAGCGCAGAGCCGATGCAAGGGGCAATGACCATACGAACGGTAAGCATGATGCAAACCCAGGTTGACATGAAGCGGTAAGGCATGCGCTGGTTGGCTATCGTGGAGATGAGCGAATAGAGCAGCATCATTCCCGTAGAACGGATGATAATAGGCCATTTCATACGTTCATACATACCGTCGTTCTGTACCTCGAAATACATGTACAGCGCATAGGCTCCGATAAAGAGGAAGCCCAGACAGTACATCCACTTCAGGTGAACATTCTTGACTCGGGCGATGACGGCGAAAATCAGTCCCACGGTATAGCCCACCATCACCCAGTTGCCTAGCGTGGCGTTCTGCCAGTTATCTATCTTCATGCTCACATTGGTGAACACGTTGACAAACATGGCACTCGAATTGCAGACCATCAGCAGGAAGAAGAGCAGGATGCCGTAGTTGATGACCCTGAGCTGGAACACCTCCATGATGAAATAAGGTGAACGCCGCGTCTTCTCCAGATAGATGAACAGAGCGGTAAAGATAAGACAGACCACCGAAGAGAAACGGATGGTTGGATCATCAAACCAGTCGAGCGTCTTACCGAAAACCATGACGTAAGCAAACGAACAGAGCATGATGCTGAACACCGTAACATTGCCAAACTTCGACATCGTTATCGGGAACTTAGGCATCGGATACTTATGATAAGGCATGGTGAAGAACACGATAATGATGCCTGCCAGCATGAATGCCATCATGAAATGATAAACATACTGCCACTCATAGGCATAGGCAAGCCATGCCGTTAGCCAGGTTCCCAACTGTCCGATAATCATGAAGAAGAGATAGATGACCGGCTGCGACACCATCTTCTCCGAATCTACCGCATCCCATGCTTCCTCGGTAGTAGGCTCGCATCCCGGAGTGATATTCCTCGTAGCCTCTATTCCGAAACCATATCTGATGAGCACGAAGAGATGCGCCATCAGCAACGTCTGACGGACAAAACCCATCAGCAGACTGCACAGTCCGAGTATGAACAGCGAGTCGGTCTGGGCACACACGAAACTGAGGATAAAGAGAATGGAGAAGCCCACGATACACATCATCTTCTCTCTACGGATGCACACCAGATCATAGAAGAACGGCGAGAAAGCCGCCATTCCTATCGAGGTGCAGAAGCCCGCAAAAGCGATGTATTCCGACTGGATGCCGAGCCCGCCCATCATCTCGCCGCTGTTGGCAGAATAGACACCACTCATCGTAATCATCGGCACGAAGAGGATGATCATGAAGATGATGCCGAGCGGTTTGGGCACCCAATCATAAAACGGATAATTCTTATATTCTTCTTCCATATATTACTTCATTTCCATCTAGCTGTTTTTTACTTTCTCTCAGCCTTGACAACCACCATCATGCCGGCAGCAAGATGCTCATTATCCTCTTTGCTGAGGTTGTTGAAATCGATTCTTACAGGCACACGCTGCTGAATCTTGACAAAGTTGCCAGCAGAATTGTCTGTAGGTACCAGCGAATATTTCGAACCGGTAGCACCAGAAATGGCGGTCACCGTACCCTCAAACTCCTTGTTACTGATGGCATCTACGGTCATACGCACCTTCTGTCCTACATAGAGATTCTCTATCTGGGTTTCCTTATAGTTGGCAATCACCCATTTGTTGTTGGTTGGAATGATGTAGGTAATGGTGGTTCCTGCATTCACCATCTGTCCCTCCTCGATAGAGCGGCGACCCAGTTTACCGTCGCAAGGGGCCACAACCACACAGTAAGAGAGATTCAGCTTTGCCATCTCTACGGCAGCCTCGGCACGCTCGATGGAGGCAGCCACATTCTGCTTGCGGGTAGTTACCTCGTTTACGCCCTTATAGGCAGCAGCCTGCTGCTTCTTTACCCCTTCGAGTTTCTTCCTGGTGGCTGCATATTCTACCTCCAACTGTTCGAGCTGGATAGGAGTAGCCGCCTTCTTTTCTACCAGGTTGCGATAGCGTTCGCAGTCCTTGGCAAGTTTGGCAAGTCGTACATTTATTTCATCGATAGATGCCTGATAGATAGAAGCTGATGTCTCGGTGGTCTGCTCTGTAGCGTTGATGACATTGGCTCCTGCCTTGGCATCCTTGAGGGCCGCTTCAGCCTCCATCAGACGGATACGATACTCCCGGTCGTCGAGCACAAGGAGGGTATCTCCCTTGTGTACTTCCTGATGTTCTCTGAAGCATACCTTGGCGATATAGCCGGATGCACGGAGATTAACCGGTGAGATATATTGCTCTATCTGAGCATCATTGCTCGTTTCGTTAGAGTTATAATCGAGGAAGAGGCATACGATCTTCCAGAGTCCGAAAGCCAGAATAGCAACACCTATCAGACTGGCAACAATCTGTCTTACGCGCTGCTTCTTGAGTTTCTTCCTGGTTTCTTCGTGAGATACCTGTGTAGCCTCTGCTGTTTCTACATTTTTATTTTCGTTCTGTTCCATAGTTATATTGTAATTTGGAATCAGGGAATATGAAGTAAAGTTTTTTACATCCCGTTTTCCTGTTTATATTTTATTTCTTAATGATTTATTCTTCTCAGTTATTTAGCAACCGAAATCTGGTTGAGCTGTCCAGTCAACTTGAGCAGCGAGAGATTGGCAACCTTGTAGCGATAGTAGGCTGTGAGATAATTGTTCATAGCCTCGCTCATACGCATCTCGTCCTGCAGCACTGCTGTCATCGAAGCTACACCCTCCTTATACTGGTCTGCTGTTACGTTGTAAACATCCTGAGCCATGGTATAATTATCAAACTGCTTCTTGTAGTTGCGCTGACTGTTGTTCACCTCGCTCACCGCATTCATATAGTTTGCCTGCAGTCCCTTCAGGGCGTCCTCGTAACCGATGCGTGCATTCTCCTCCTCTATCTTCGCCTTTCTGATTTTAGAACGCTTTTCAAAACCATCGAATACAGGCACTCGCAGCTGGATGCCCAGACCATTGGAACCATACCAGTGGTTTGATTCGCCCGAATGAATCCAGTGATCTATCCTATCGGTAAAGGCAGAATACATCAGGTTTCCGGTCAGCGAGAGCGATGGCAGATAGCCGTCCTTGGCAAGTTTGGTCTGCTTCTGGGTGAGCAGTTTCTTCTGTTCCAGCAACTGGAGTTCGTAGAGTCCCGTATCCAGTCCGTCAGCCTTCACCATCTCAATCTTTCCCGGATCTACGGCTGTCACCTTCATCTCCTTCTCGGCAGGATAATCTATCACATACTTGAGCATGGTATACTGCTGTTCGAGCATGGCGATGGCGTTATCGCGCTGCACGGTGAGGTTCTCGATATTGAGATTCACTCGCTTCAGATCGACCTCCAGACTCATCTGGTTGTCATAGAAAGCCTGGGTGATGTTTCTGAGTTCTACCAGTCGCTTGATGTTGTCATCCGTCAGACGAATCTGCTCAGATGTGTTTTGCGCCATGTAATACATCTTGGCAGTCTGCACGATGAGGTCTTCACGCGCCTTCTCATAAGAGAGTTGGTTGAGTTTATCGGCAATCTTGGTAATGTCGATGGCGGTAAGAATCATCTGGTTATACAGTGGCATCTGCAATTGTACACCCGCCGAAGCATTATACTGCAACGTCTTGGTTACATTATAAGGCTTGCCGTAAGCCGAGCCGTCGGTAACCGAAACAGGCGGCGTAAAGTTGTCGTTGAGCTGTGCCACCGCATTGATCTGCGGATAGAGTTTAGCCTGATTTTCGCTGATAGCGTACTTTCCCTTAGCTATTTCGTTTCGGCTGCTCTGGAGCGACAGGTTGTTATCCACTGCCATCTGCAGGCACTGGCTGAGCGTAAGCGTCTCCTGTGCGCCAAGTGTATGGAAAGCTCCGAGCGCGAAACATAATATGATTATTTTCTTCATTTCTTCTTAATGATTTCTATTGATTTACGTTTCATTTATTATCTGGGTGCAAAGGTACGGCTTTTCGGTGATAAATGACTATTCACATCTTATCACAATATGTTCAAAATTTCCGAAAATAACAGGATATGGTTCAGTATCAGCCTCATCGGCCTACTGGCTTTCAGCTATGCGCTTCTCCAGAACCTTCTTCAGGTTATCAGCTGAGCCCATTCCCAACTTCTTTCTGATGTTGGCCCGCTGGGTAGTGATGTTCGATTCCGACTTGTTAAGCAGCGCGCAAATCTCACTCAACTTTCTGTTCTGCAGGATAAGGTAACAGATTTCCTGTTCAGAGGCACTCAACTCGGGAAAGACGCGTTCTATGTTCTGTTTGCTCAATTCGCGGGTCTGGAGATATTGCATCACATTGTCTATGACATTCTTCTGCGAAACCTCACCCAGAAGATCCAGCAAATGCGCGGTAAGTTTAACATCATGCCTTTCCTTCGCCAGAGCCACGTATGCCTTAATCTGCTTTTTGTTTATCTTCAGCACCTGGAGCAGTTCTTCCTCATCACGCTGCAACGTTCTGTTCGCATTGACAAGATATTCACCGTTTCTGGCAACAGCCAGACTCAGCACGCTGATAAAAAGCAATATGAGCATCATCATGAAGAAATAATCCATGAGCGATTCATCCCCCGTTACAATCACACTCAATATATAAACCCCAAAAGCTATTCCCACCAGCCAGCGTGTGAGACGCGCCTGATAAGCCGCCAGCGAGAAAAACATGTTGCCTGAAAGGATAAGCATATTGATGAGAATCACCATTCTGTTATCTTTCAGCGTAGGCATAAAGGCACTGTAGAGGATATCGGCTCCGATAAAGCACTGGGTGGCGATAGCGATACAAACGATTGCCCTCACCATTGGGATTTTCCCGAAGAGATAAGCCATGAAGGAGGATAACACGACAATCAGAAAAACGATGTTAGACACGGTAAAAAACGGATCAAAGGCTCCAGAAAAGCCCAGGATATTTGACAGGATGCCCAAAGAGAGCATCACGGAGAAACACACAAGGATAGCTTGACGTTGGCGGTCCAAGTAATTAGATTCTCTCTTCAGAAAAGAGAACCCTAACTGATGTATCTTAGATTTCTTTGCGTTCTTTTCTTTCATATTCATAATGGATAGATAAATCATTTCGTATTGACAGATGAGGCAGGTTTGCCCTGACTGACGAATCATTTCGCACAGACAGACGAATCGCTTTTTCTTCTTGCAAAAATAATAAAAAAGATTGGTTTTGATGTATTTTGAGGGATATTTTTTTATAATTCCAGAAAAATCAGCATTTTTCAGTGTACTTTTCTCCCTACCGAGAGTGGTTTTCCATTACTTTTGCATTTGAAAATTCAAATCATTTATCAATCATTTAATACTAATTACGTATGAAAAAGAATATCACTTTCAACAGTAAGCACATACAATGGTTTCTGTTTTTATGCTTAAGTTTCAGCATCACATTCTGTATGTTTCTGCTATCTTCGTGCAGCAATGATGACAGCCCAGAAGTAAACAATAAGGCACACTATCAGGACGTACCAGCCAGTCTGCTGACCGATGCCAAGAAACTGGAGATGGTCCGGTCTATCCAGGACTTGAAAGACGGAAGATTCTTCTATCTTGACTATACGGAGGATTACAAACTCTCTACCATATCAGGCTATAATCTTACCGACAACACCCAACTGATTGGTGCCGTATTAAAAACCCTCTGCGACAAAACACCATCCTGGCTCAAGTCAAGAGTCAAGCTGGATGCCGGCTGCAGTGCCTTTGCTGTTACTACACCAGATACTGGTGATTATCTGATGGGGCGCAACTTTGACTACTCTCACGATAATGAACCGATTGCAGCAGCCCTGGTTCGCACGGCTCCAGAAGGTGGACTGAAATCCATCAGCATGGTGGATGCCTACTGGATAGGTTACCGGCAGGATCTCTGGCATTACATTCTATATAACAAGGAACAGTTTGAGAAACATAAGACGCAAGACCTTTCCTATATCATGGCATTCCCATATCTTCTGATGGACGGCATGAACGAGGCCGGCTTTGCTGTATCCGTACTCCATCTCGACGGCAAGCCAACCCAGCAGGCAAGCACGGGCAAGAAACTGACTACAACCCTGGCCTTACGCATGATGCTGGATCATGCAAGAACGGTAGATGAAGCTCTCAAGATTCTGGACGGATATGACCTCTGGATACCGGATAATGACGGCAACTATCATTTCTACATGGCAGATGCCACGGGCCGTTATGCCATCGTAGAATTCGTATATGACAAGGATCACCAAAGCAAGATTTACATCGACGATGAATATACGGGAGAAGACGGAAAGACTCATTTCAAATATCCTGACGTATTGCCAAACACCCGCGAGGTGATAGAAAAGCGCTATGCCAGCAACTTCTATGTATCTGAAACCATGGCATGTTCAGATAAAGGTCCGAAACTCTCGAACCACGGCAAGACCCGCTACGACATGATGGAATTCGTCATCAAGCAGAACAGTAACCAGTTGTCAGAGGAAGGAGCCATGAATCTGCTCAATGGTGTGAGTCAGGCAGAAACTCCAGGCAATCCAACGAGCCATACCCAGTGGTCGGTGGTATACAATCTCTCCCAGCGCAAGGCAACCGTCTGCGTGAACAGAGATTACAAGAACAAGTTTACGTTCTATGCAAAATAATACATTTTATGCAAAAGAAGATTTTGCCGAGAAATAATATAAAAATAGGTCTAGCTACACCGCGCTAAGCGGGGTCGCTAGACCTATCTTCTAATCTATCAAGAACTTAT